>Ga0187785_10000565_pt1 | contig 13662 bp, 12 predicted proteins | sample 0815_BV2_4_20_MG_FD_132466 | JGI IMG/M metagenome (GOLD analysis project Ga0187785, IMG submission 132466) | Tropical peat soil microbial communities from peatlands in Department of Meta, Colombia - 0815_BV2_4_20_MG | ecosystem: Environmental > Terrestrial > Soil > Wetlands > Peat | place...
ACGGCGTCACTGCCGAGTGGCGGCGGCGGCTCCAGCAGGCGCTCCTTCGTCCAGATCGCGTCCTCGCGCGAGGTGAACGCCATCTCGAAGGAGCTCGTGAGCGTGAGCGCCCGGGTCGGGCAGGCCTCGACGCACAGGCCGCACATGATGCAGCGCAGGTAGTTGATCTGGTAGTCCTTCGCGTGGCGCTCGCCGGGGCTGACGGGCGCGGCGGGGTCGTTGTCCTCGCCCTCTACCCAGATCGCGTCGGCCGGGCACGCGTAGGCGCACAGCTCGCAGCCGATGCACTTCTCCAGGCCGTTCTCGTGCCGGTTCAGGCGGTGCCGGCCGGTGTGGGCGCGCGGCGGCGGCTCGACGATCTCCTTCGGGTACTGCTCGGTGTTGTCGCGCCGGAACGTCTGCTTGAAGACGGTGGCGAACCCCTTCAGCACCGCCCACCACGGCGTGACCGGCCGGCGCTCGGGCTCCGGAGCGTCGGGATCGGCGGCCCCGGGCGCGATCGGATCGTCGCTCACGCCGCCACCTCCTCCCGCGGACGGTCGAGCGCCGTCTTCACGATCGTCATCAGGAGCCACACGGCCACGATCAGGCCCACGGCCATGATCGCGCCGCGACCACGTCCGTAGCGATCGGGCAGCACGATGATCGCGCCCGTCGCGAGCACCCAGAACAGCCCGAACGGGATCAGGTACTTCCAGCCGAAGTTCATCAGGCGGTCGTAGCGCATCCGCGGCAGGGTTCCGCGGATCAGGATCAGCACGTAGACGACGGCGGTGACCTTCAGCACGAACCACAGCACCGGGCCGACCCAGGCCCAGGCGCCGTCGAACGGCCACCAGCCCCGCCAGCCGCCGAGGAACAACGTCACCGCGACCGCGCAGACGGTCACGGTGTTCACGTACTCCCCCAGGTAGAACAGCGCGAACTTGATCCCCGAGTACTCGGTATGGAAGCCCGCCACCAGCTCGGTCTCCGCCTCGGCCAGATCGAACGGCGGTCGGTTCACCTCGGCCAGCGCACAGATCAGGAACAGCAGGAACGCCGGGAACTGCGGGATCACGTTCCAGACCCGGCCCTGCTGGGCCACGATCTCGGACATCCGCAGGTGGCCGCTGAACATGATCACGGCCACGAGCGCCAGGCTCATCGCGACCTCGTAGCTGATCATCTGCGCCGTGGAGCGCACGCCGCCGAGCAGCGGGTAGTTCGAGCCGGAGGACCAGCCGGCGAGCACGACCGCGTAGACGCCGATCGAGGTCATCGCGAGCACCCAGAGCACGCCGATGTCCAGATCCGACAGCTGCAGGGGCACCGTGCGCCCGAAGATGAACACCGGCGCGCCGAACGGGATCACCGCGAACGCGAGGAACGCCGGGATCATCGCGAGCGCCGGGGCGATCTGGTACACGACCGGGTCGGCGTTCGTCGGGGTGATCGCCTCCTTGAAGAACAGCTTCACGCCGTCGGCCAGCGTGATCAGCACGCCGCGCGGCCCGGCGCGCATCGGCCCGGTCCGCGTCTGCATGTCGGCGATCACCTTGCGCTCCATCCAGATGTAGAGCATGACGCCGATCAGCAGGCCGGCGAACACGATCACGACCTTGCCGATCATGATCGCCCAGTCGATCGCGCTCATCCGTCCTCGCTCCCGACCGTCGCGTCCTCAACGGCCTCGATCCGGACGGCCGCTGTCGAACGGCCCGACAGCAGCGTGTTCGCGGCGAGGCCCGGCTGCTTGAACGGCACGAACATGCTCCCGGCCGCCACGCCGTCGCTGACGCGGAGCGGCACCACGGCCTCGCCCGCGTCGGTTCTCAGGCGCACCGACCCGCCGTCGGCGAGGTTCCGGGACGCGGCGTCGTCCGGATGTAGCTCCGCGAACGCGGGCTCCTCGAGCCCGGCCTTCAGCGCGTCGGCGCCTTCGGAGAGCCGGCCCTCGTCGACCAGGAGCGGATAGGTGAACAGCGTGAGGTCGTCGGCCCACTGCGGCTCGCCGGCGCCGGCCCAGGCCGTCGGGCGGTCGGCGGGCCGGCGCGGCGCCCAGAGCGCCGCCATCTCGGCCTGGAGCTCCTCGAGCGTGTCGAAGCCCAGGTCGCCGCCCATCGCGGCCGCGAGCCCCGCGAAGATCTCCCAGTCCGGCCGGCTGATCCCTTCCGCGGTCCGCGTGGCACGGATCCGTTGGCTGCGGCCCTCCCAGTCGGTCACGTGGCCGTCGCGTTCCAGGAACGTCGCGGCCGGTAGGAAGACGTCGGCGTACGGCTCCAGGTCCGCGAGCTCGAGCGACTGGACGACCAGCGTTCCCACGTTCTGCAGCGCCTGCCGCGCCAGCGCCGCGTCGGGCAGATCGCCGAGCGGATCGACGCCAACCAGGATCAGCACGTCGAGCTGACGCGCGGCGCACGCGCGGAGGATGCCCATCGTCGAGCGCCCGTCCGCCTCGGCCATCAGGGAGCCCCAGACGGCCTCGACCTCCTCGCGCTCGGCCGGGACGGTCGCACGCCGGCCGCCGGGCAGCAGCCCGGGGTGCAGGCCGGCCCGGAGCGCGCCCCGGTCGTTCGCCCGCCGGTCCACCAACGCGAACCGGGCCCCGTGCTTCGTGGCCGCCTCGAGCGCCACGTCGGTGGCCAAGGGGTGCTCGGCCAGACGCCGGCCGGCCAGCACGACGCCGCCGGCGCCGGCGGCGGCGAGCGCGGCGGCGATCCGAGCCTCCGGCGAGCCGTCGTCGACGCCGTCGCGGATCCGCTCGAGCACGTGCGCCTCCCGGCCCGGCCGGACCAGCACGTGCTCGGCCACGTCGTGCAGTCGGGTGCGCCGCGGATGGATCACGAACACCTCCGCGCCGCGCGCCGCCGCCTTGCGGATCCGCAGGTGCAGGATCGGCACCTCCTGCTCCGCGTCCAAGCCCACGACCACGATCGCCTTCGCGCGCTCGACGTCCCGGTACGTGACGTCGAGCGCGCCGGCCGCCGCGAGCTCCTCGGCGACGCCGCCGTGCGTCTCCCGCCGGTGGTCGAGGTCGTTCGTGCGCAGGACCGTGCGCGCGAGCTTCGACAGCGCGTACGCGTCCTCGTCCATCAGCCGCCCGCCGGCGAGGACCGCGACGCGCGCGTCGCGGCAACGCTCGGCGATCCATGGCAGGACCTCGCCGAACGACGCGGGCTCCAGGCCGCGGTCGCGGATCAGCGGCGTGGTGATCCGCGCCGGCGCGTCCCAGCGGCCGAACGCGAAGCGTCCCTTGTCGCAGATCCACGCGTCGTTCACGTCCGGGTTGTCCCGCGCCAGGACGCGCACGACCTCGTCGCGACGGACGTCGACGCGCACGTTGCAGCCGGCGCTGCAGTGCTGGCAGATCGCATCGCCCGAGGACAGGTCGAACGGCCGGGCCACGAACCGGTACGGCTCCGCGGTCAGCGCACCGACCGGGCAGATCTGGATCGTGTTCCCGGAGAACGGCGAGCGGAAGTCCTCGCCGGCCGCGATCGACACCTGTTGGTCGGCGCCGCGCTCGAACAGCTCCAGGAACCGGTCGCCGCTGATCTCATCGCAGAACCGCGTGCAGCGCGCGCAGAGCACGCAGCGCTCCCGGTCCAGGTTCACGAGCGGCGACATCGGCACGGGTTTCGGATACACGCGCTTCGCATCCGTGAACCGGCTCTCGCCCGGGCCGTACGCGAGCGCCTGGTCCTGCAGCGGGCACTCCCCACCCCGATCGCAGATCGGGCAGTCCAAGGGGTGGTTCAGCAGCAGGAACTCGAGGTTCGCGACCTGCGCCTCGCGGGCCTTCGCGCTGCTGTTCTGGGACGACACGACCATCCCTGGCGCCACCGTCATCGTGCACGAGGTCTGCAGCTTCCCCTGGCCCTCGATCTCCACGTAGCACTGGCGGCAGGCGCCCGCCGGCGCCAGGTACGGGTGATCGCAGAACCGCGGGATCTGGATGCCGACCCGCTCGGCGGCGCGGATGATCAACGTGCCCTTCGGCACCGTGACCTCGCGGCCGTCGATCGTCAGCGTGACCTGGTCGGGCGCCTGGCTCACGCGCCGACCTCCTCGAGCACCGCGTGATCTGCCTTCAGGGGGCACCGGCCCAGCCGGACGTGCTCCTCGTACTCGTCGCGGAAGTGCGCGAGGCTCGAGTTGATCACCGACGCCGTGCCGTCGGCCAGGGCACAGAACGCGCGGAAGAGCAGGTTCGTGCCCATGTCGGACATCACCGGCACGTCCTCCGGCCGACCCTGGCCCTCCTCGATCCGGGCGAGCACGCGCGTGGCCCACCAGCTCCCCTCGCGGCACGGCGTGCACTTGCCGCAGGACTCGTGGGCGTAGAAGCGGACCATCCGCGCGGCGCAGTCCACGACGCAGTCGGTCTCGTCCATCACCATGATCGCCGCGGTGCCGAGCAGCGAGCCGGCGGCCGCCAGCGACTCGTAGTCCAGGCCGGTGTCGACGTGCTCGGCGGTCAGCATCGGCGTGGACGATCCGCCCGGGGTCCAGGCCTTCAGGGCGCGCCCGCCGAGCACGCCGCCGGCGAACTCCTCCAGCACCGTCCGGAAGGGCGTGCCGAGCGGAACCTCGTAGTTCCCCGGCCGCTCGACCTTGCCGCTGATCGTGACCATCTTCGTACCGGGCGACCTCTCGGTGCCGAGCTCGCGGAACCACTCGGCGCCGCGGATCACGATGTCGGGGACGTTCATCAGCGTCTCGACGTTGTTGATCACGGTCGGGCAGGAGAAGAGTCCCTCGACCGCCGGGAACGGCGGGCGCAGGCGCGGTTGCCCGCGCAGGCCCTCCAGGGAGTTCAGCAGCGCGGTCTCCTCGCCGCAGATGTAGGCGCCGGCCCCGCGGTGCAGCACCAGGTCGACACGTTTGCCCGAGCCGCGGACGTCCGCGCCCAGGTAGCCGCCCGCGTACGCCTCGGCGATCGCCCGCTCGAGCACGATGCTCTGCCACAGGTACTCGCCGCGGACGTACAGGTAGACCGTCTCGCAGCCGATCGCGAGGGCGGCGATCACCGCACCCTCCAGCAGCCGGTGGGGATCGCGCTCGACCAGCTCGCGGTTGTTGCACGTGCCCGGCTCGGACTCGTCGAAGTTCACGACGACGTACGTGGGCTTGCCGATGTCCCGCGGCACGAAGCCCCACTTCATCCCGGTCGGGAAGCCGGCCCCGCCGCGGCCGCGCAGGCCGCTGGCCTTCACGACCTCGACGATGTCGGCGTCGGGCATGCCGAGCGCCCGCCTCAGACCCTCGTACCCACCGTTCGCCACGTAGCCGTCCAGGCCGATCACGGACGGGTCCCCCCAGTCGCGCGTGAGCCGGCGCTCGAACGAGAGCGTCATGCTCCCGGCACCGCCTCGAGCCCCGCGAGCGCCCGGGAGGCGGCGCGGAAGCTGCCGAACGCCGTCCCGCGCGCCGGCTCGGGCACCTCGCCGTCGCGCAGGCGCCCGACCAGCTCGCGGATCCGCTCCGGCGTCACGTCGTCGTGGTTGCACAGGTCCACCTGCACCCCCGGCGCGTGCTCGCACACGCCCAGGCATTCCTCCTCGTGGACCGTGAAGAGACCGTCGCCGGAGACCTCCTCCCCGTGGGCGAGGCCGGCGGCCTGCCTCGCGGCCACATACACCGCCTCGGCGCCGCGCAGCTTGCACGCGAGGTTCGTGCAGACGCCTACCACGTGCGCCCCGGTGGGGCGCAGCCGGTACATCGAGTAGAAGGAGGCGACGGCCTGGACCTCGGCGGTCGTGATGCCGAGCAGCGCACCGATCTCGCGGAGGGCCTCCGCCGTGAGCATCCCGTCGACCGACTGCGCGAGGTAGAGCAACGGCATCACCGCCGAGCGCACGTGCTCCTGCGGGTACCGGGCCATGATCGCGCGCGCGTCGGCCAGCACGTCGCCCTCGAACACCGCCATCAGCGGTCCACCCCACCCATCACCGGGTCGAGCGAGGCGTTCGCGGCGATCGAGTCCGCCACGAGGTACCCCTCGATCATCGCCGGCAGCGCCTGGACGTTGACGAACGACGGATCGCGGATCTTCACTCGGTACGGACGGTGCTCGCCCGTCGAAACGATGTGGAACCCGAGCTCGCCCCGCGGGGATTCGACCGCGCTGTAGACCTCGCCGGGCGGAACCGCCACGCCCTGCGTGACCGCCTTGAAGTGATGGATCAAGGCCTCCATCGACTCCTCCATGATGTGGCGCAGGTACGCCGGGTCGTTGCCGATCCCGTCCGGCCCGATCGAGAGCGTCGGTGGCCAGCCCACCTTCGGATCGCCGATCATCACGGGGCCGGGCGTGTCGTCGAGGCGCGCGAACGCCTGCTCGACGATCCGGAGCGACTGGCGCATCTCCTCGATCCGGACGCGGTACCGCGCGTACGAGTCGGCCTCGGCCCGCACCGGGACCTCGAAATCGTAGGTCTCGTACCCGGCGTACGGGATGTCCTTGCGGAGGTCGGCGGCCACACCCGCGGCTCGCAGGATCGGCCCGGTGACGCCGAGGGCCAGCGCCTGCTCGGCCGTCAGGACGCCGACGCCCTCGTTGCGCTCGCGCCAGATGGGGTTGTCGTCGAGCAGCGTCTCGTAGTCGTCGATCCGCCCGGGCAGGACCCGCAGCAGGTCGCGGAGCTTCTCCGGTCCCTCCTCGGGCAGGTCCATCACGACGCCGCCGGGCCGGATGTACGCGTGGTTCATCCGCAGGCCGGTGATCGCCTCGAACAGGTCCAGGATGATCTCACGCTCGCGGAAGCCGTAGAGCATCACCGAGACCGCTCCGAGCTCCAGGCCGGCGGTCGCGAGCCACACGAGGTGCGACGCGACGCGGTTCAGCTCGCACACCAGCACCCGGATCACCTGGGCCCGCGGCGGCGCCTCGATCCCCAGCAGCCGCTCGACGCCCAGGCAATAGCCCAGCTCGTTGAAGAACGGCGAGAGGTAGTCGGCGCGCGTGACGTACGTGACGCCCTGCACCCAGGTCCGGTACTCGGTGTTCTTCTCGATGCCGGTGTGCAGATAGCCGATCACCGGCTTGCACGTGATCACGGTCTCGCCGTCCAGCTCGAGCAGGAGACGGAGCACCCCGTGGGTGGAGGGGTGCTGCGGCCCCATGTTGATGATCATCGTCTCCTGACGCAGCTCGCCGGTCGCCGGATCGCGGAACGCCGCGGTCAGGTCGGCGAGGCCGTCGCGCGCGGCCGCCAGGTCGGAGGCGTCGGAGCTCACGCCATCCCCCGTTCGTCGATCGGGGGCACGGTGGCGCCGTGGAACCAGGTGGGCACCCCGCCGAGCGGCTCGTCCTTGCGCAGCGGGTGCCCGACCCAGTCGTCGGGCAAGAGGATCCGCGTCAGCTCGGGATGCCCGTCGAAGACGATCCCGAAGAAGTCGAACGTCTCGCGCTCGTGCCAGTTCGCCGTCGGGAACATCCCGGTGACGCTCGGCACATGCGGATCCTCCGCCGCCAGGCCGACCTTGATCCGGAGCCGGTGCATCCGGGTGATCGAGCGCAGCTCGTAGTCGATCCAGAACGCCGGCTCGGCGTCCGGCCAGTGCGTGGCGCTCAGGCTCGACAGGAACCCCAGCTCCACACCCGGCTCGTCGCGGCACCACGCGAGCTCGTCCAGCAACGCGTCGCGCTCGATCACCGCCGTGACCTCGTCGCGCGCCACGACCACGTCGGCGAACCGTCCCCGCAGCCGCTCGGCCAGCTCGGCCGGGTTCACCGGAACGGCTCCGACGTCCGTACCGTGCCCTGCAGCTTCAAGATCCCGTACATCAACATCTCGGGCTTCGGCGGACAGCCCGGCACGTACACGTCGACCGGCACGATCGTGTCCACCCCCTGGACGATCGCGTAGTTCGTGAACATGCCGCCGGCCGAGGCGCACACGCCCATCGAGATCACCCACTTCGGATCGACCATCTGGTCGTAGATCCGCCGCAGCACCGGCGCCATCTTCTGCGAGACCCGCCCGGCCACGATCATCAGGTCGGCCTGCCGCGGCGACGCCCGGAACAGCTCCATCCCCCAGCGGCTCAGGTCGTACTGCCCGGCGCCGGCCGACATCATCTCGATCGCGCAGCACGCCAGCCCGAAGGTCGCCGGCCACATCGACTGCTTGCGCGCCCAGCCGACCGCCCGGTCGAGCGTGGTCAGCAGGACGCCGCGCTCGACCTCCTCTTGGATCTCTTCGGGCGTCTTGCCGAGGTGCACGCCCTCGAAACGCTCAGCGGGCACGGTCGGCCCCGTGGAGCTCAAGCTCGCGTTCGCGCTCGATCACACCGGGTTCCTCGACCGGCGTCGCCGACCACTCGAATCCGCCCTTGCGCCAGATGTACACGTACGCGACGAACACGAGCCCGATGAAGATCGTCATCTCCGCCAGGCCGAACAGCCCGAGCGCGCGGAACTCGACGGCCCAAGGGAACAGGAAGATCGCCTCGATGTCGAAGATGATGAACAGCATCGCGGTCAGGTAGAACTTCACGCTGAACCGCTCGCCCTTCGGCAGCCGGACCGGATCGTTCCCGCATTCGTAGGCCGACAGCTTCACGGGGTTCGGGCGATGCGGGCGCAGCAAGGCGGAAGCCGCGAGGGATCCGACCGCGAACACCGTCGCGAGCGCCGCCATCACGACGATCGGCAGGTAGTCGATCAGCATCGCGGCCCCATCCTACGGTTCCCCCTCACGACGCCCGCGCCACCCGCTGGAGCACGTCGAACAGCCGGTCCTGCAGATCTCCGTCCGGCCCGTCGGTCAGGTTGCCCATCACCCGCAGCGCGAACCGCATCACGGTTCGGTTCGGCAGCAGATGCTTCGTGGCCCTGCCCATCACGGCCGGCTTGCCGACCACCTTCGCGAACTGCCGCCCGATGAAGAAGTAGCGGCCGTACGTGTCGAGGAGCACCTGCGGATACAGCATCGCGACGCCGGGCCGGTCGCGGATCAGCGCCTCGTGCAGGAGCCCGGCGGCGATCTCGCCGGTCTCCATCGCGTAGGCGATCCCCTCGCCGTTGAACGGGTTCACGGCGCCGGCGGCGTCGCCCACCAGCAGCATCCCCGGCACCGCCTGCGGGATCCGGTTCAGGCTCATCGGCAGCGGGCCCGACAGGACGCGTCCATCGGCGGTCTCCTCGGAGATCTCCCGCTCCGGCAACATCCGGGCGAACGCGCCGAACAGCTGTTGGGCCGAGATGTCCTTGAAATGCTTGAAGGTGTTGAGCAGCCCGCCGCCCAGGTTCACGCGGCCGCCCGGAAGCGGGAACAGCCACCCGTAGCCGGGCAGGAGCATGTCGCCGTCCCACAGATCGAGCCACGATTCGAACCACGGGCCGGGGTGGTGGTCGGTCCGGTAGTAGCGCCGCGCCGCGATGCCGAGCGGACGCGAGTCGTCGCGCCGGACGCCCGCCGGCGCGGCGAAGCGGCTCGCGGCGCCGTCGGCCGCGACGACGAAGCGGGCCCGGATCTCGCGCGGCGGCGCGTCCCGGTCGCCGGCCGGCCGAACGATCGCGCCGCGGACCCACCCGTCTTCGAGCACGGGCCCGACGGCCTCGGTCGCCTCGAACAGCCGCGCGCCCGCCTTCACCGCGCGCTCGGCGAGGAGTTGGTCGAAGTCATGGCGCGTCATCACCAGGCCGAACGGTGGGAAGGTCGTCAGCTCGGGCCACGGCAGGTCGATCGACGTGTGGCGCGCGTGCACCCGCAGTCCGATCACGCGCTCGAACGCGGGATCGTCGGTGTCCAGGCCCATCGCCTGCATCGCCTTCACGCCGCGCGGGGTGATGCCGTCGCCGCAGACCTTCTCCCGCGGGAACGTGGCGCGCTCGAGGATCGTGACGTCGATCCCGTGCCGCGCCAGGTGATACGCGGCGGCAGAACCGCCCGGGCCGGCGCCGACCACGAGGACGTCGGTCTCCGCGGGCGGCCCCGCCTCAGCGCTCGCGCGCGGTTCCATCCGGCCCCCCCAGCCGCTCCGGGGAGCAGCTTGTGAAAACTTTCACAAGCCGAAGGCTACCGCAGTCGGTGGGCGGGCCGCGGGCCGGGCGGAACCGGCCCGGGTCAGCCCTCGACGGCGTGGTTCCAGGACTCGACCCGGGCCGGAACGACCCGCAGGAAGCCCAGCGAGACCACGTCGCGCGCGAAGCGCTCGAACCCGCCTCCGGCGAGCATCGGCCGGTACTTGTCGTGCCAGGCCGACATCGGCTCGCGCAGGTCCGGGTGCTCGGCCGGCAGCAGCTCGGCCACGCCCTCCAGCCGGGCTCCCGCGAGCTCGGTCCAGTCGCGTCCCCGGTCGATCAGCACCGCGACCCGGGGATCCGCGGCCGCGTTCTCCCAGGTCTGGTCGCCGATCGGCGTCGAGATCCATACCGCGTCCTCGAGCCACACGAACCACCGCGGCGCCACGTGGGGCCCGGCGTCGGTCCGGACCGTGGCGACGCGGCACATCGGCACGTCGCGGAACAGCCGGCGGAGGAGCGCGACGTCCTCGCTCACGCGATCGCCGCCGCCAGGGCGTCGAGCGCGGACGCGGCCGTGGGGTCGATCGGCGCTTCGCGGAGCTCGGCACGTGCCCGGGTGACCAGGGCGGCCACGTCGCCCGGGTCGATGCCGGGGGCCGCGTCACCGTCGCGGAGGTCGTCGGCCAGCTGGAAGGCCTGCCCGAGCGGGGTCGCGAACCGCTCGAGCGCCTCCTCGACCCCGCCGTCGCCGTCGGCGAGCGCCACGCCGATCGCGATCGGCCAGCCCACCGTGTACGCCCCGCCCTTCAGCTGGGCCAGCCGGAGCGGGTCGCCGGACGCGCCGGCCAGGTCGAGGACCTGGCCCGCGGCCATCTCCAACCGCATCCGGTGGTAGCGCGCGAGCGCGGCCGTCAGACGTTCCGGCGCGAACCCGGACCCCAGGAACAGCCCGTCGGCGAGCACGGCCGCGAGGTCGCCGGCGACGATCGCCAGCGCGACGCCGGCGCCGGCCGGGTCCGCGGCGTTCCGCGCCGCCGCGCGTTCCGCCTGCCGGACGTGCACCGGCGGCACCCCGCGCCGCTCGGTCGCGCCGTCCATCACGTCGTCGTGGATCAGCGCCATCGTGTGCAGCAACTCGAGCGCCGACGCGGCATGGAGGATCGCCGGCCCGTCGGCGCCGCCCGCCGCCCGGAACCCCCAGTAGCAGCAGCACGGGCGGATCCGCTTGCCGCCGGCCTCGATCAGCCGGATCACCTCGTCGATCGGCTCGGTCGCCGCGGGGTCGATCGCGGCGAGCTCGGCTCGGCGGGCGGCCAAGGCCTCCCGCAGCACCTCGTCGATCCGCGCCGGCACCTCGAGCAGCGCCGGCGGCGGAGAGGCGTCGAGCACCATCGCGTCAGTATCCCAAGCGCCCGTCGTCGGGTCGCCGCTCACGCGGGCCGTCGTAGGATGGCGAGCATCCCGATGGAGCGCACCTTCCGCAGGCTCGCGATCGCCACCGCCGCGGCCACGCTGCTGTTGATCGCCTGGGGCGGGGTGGTCCGGGCCACCGGTTCCGGCGACGGATGTCCCGACTGGCCGACCTGCTTCGGCTCGTGGGTCCCGCGCCTCGAGTACCACACCCTGATCGAGTACACGCATCGGTTCCTGGCGTTCGTCGCCGGAACGCTCTCGCTCGTCCTGTGCGGCGTCGCGGTCACCGACCTGATCCGGTCCCGGGGCGGCCGCCGTCCTGCGACGGTCCCGGCCGCCGCGGCCTGGGGCGCCGTGGCGCTCGCGCCGCTGTTCCTGGCGCAGGCGGCGATCGGCGGTTGGATCATCGCCTCCGGCGAGGACCCCGGCGTCGTGACGCTCCACTTCGCGGTGGCGTTCTTGGTGCTCGGCCTGACGATCGCGATCGCGATCTGGGCTCGCCCGGCCGAGCGCGGCGGGATCCCGAGCTACGCACGGATCACGGCGTGGACCGCGGCGGCCACCTACGGCCTGCTGCTGGTCGGCACCTACGTCCGCGCCGAGGGCGCGGGCCTGGCGTTCCGCGATTGGCCGCTGATGGACGGACGCCTCCTGCCCGATCTGTCGGCCTCCGGCGCCGGGCCGATGTTCGCCCACCGGCTCCTCGCGATCGCGGTGACCGCCCTCGTGATCTGGTGCCTGGTCCGCGCGCGCACGATGGTCCCCCGCTCCGACCGGCTGGTCCGGCTGGCGACGCTGGCGCTGGCGCTCCTGGTCGGGCAGATCCTGATCGGCGGCGCGAACGTGTTGAGCGATCTGGCCACCTGGGCCCGCGCGGGGCACGTCGCGATGTCGGCGCTCGTGTGGGCCGCGGTCGTCGCGCTCGCTGTGACGGCGCGGCGCGAGCCGACGCCCGAGGCGATCCGCGACGCGGCCGACCGAGCGCCGGAGCCCGCGACCGAGCCGCGGTCCTTCCCCGACACGATCAGCGCCTTCGTCGCCCTGACGAAACCGCGGATCATCGTCCTGCTCCTGATCACGACGGTGCCCGCGATGCTGCTGGCCCAACGCGGGATCCCGTCCCTGTGGCTGATCCTGGCGACGCTGATCGGCGGCACCCTCGCCGCCGGGGCGGCCAACGCGATCAACATGTACCTGGACCGCGATATCGACGAGGTGATGCGCCGTACCCGTCGACGACCGCTCCCGGGGCACCGCGTGCATCCCGACGAGGCGCTGCGGTTCGGCTTCGCGCTGGCGGCGGTGTCGTTCACGTTCCTGGCGCTGACCGTGAACGTGCTGGCGGCGACGCTCGCGCTCTCGGCGATCGCGTTCTACGTCTTCGTGTACACGATGTGGCTCAAGCGGAGCACGCCGCAGAACATCGTGATCGGCGGCGCGGCGGGAGCCGTGCCGGTCCTGGTCGGATGGGCCGCGGTCACGGGCGGCCTGGCGTGGCCGGCCTGGGTGCTGTTCGCGACGATCTTCGTCTGGACGCCGCCGCACTTCTGGGCCCTCGCGATGCGCGTGCAGGACGACTACGCGGCGGCGGGGGTGCCGATGCTGCCGGTCGTCCGCGGCGAGGACGAGACCCGCCGGCAGATCTTCCTCTACGCGCTCGTGCTGTTCGGCACCACGCTGCTGCTGGTACCCGTCGCCTCGATGGGCCCGGTCTACCTCGCGACCGCGGTCGTCCTGGGTGGGACGTTCGTGTTCCGCGCCCTGCAGCTGTGGCGGCGGCCCTCGCCGGCGCGGGCCTGGAAGCTCTTCACGTTCTCGATCGTGTACCTCGCGGCGCTGTTCGCGGCCGTCGCGGTCGACGCGGTCCGCTGAGGCTCAGTCGGCCGAACCCGCCAGCACCTGGTCGAGCAGCCCCGAGAGCTGGACGGCGTCGGTCGGCCCGGAGACCACGAACCGGATCGTCCCGGTGCGGTCCACGACGTAGGTGTCCGGGAGCCCCAGGTAGCCCAGCTTGGCGGCGTAGCGTCCGGCGGTGTCGGAGATGCTCGGATAGGGGACGTGGTAGCGCGCGACCCATGCGCGGGCGGCCGCGACCTGGTCGATCGAGTTGATCCCCATGAACGCCACGCCGCGGTCCCGGTAGCGCTTCGCGACCTCGACCAGCTCGGGCTGCTCCTTCGTGCAGGGGCCGCACCACGAGGCCCACACGTTCACGACCAGAACCCTGCCGCGGTACGGCGCGCTCGAGAGCTCGCTCCCGTCGAGGCCCGTGCCGGTCAGCTCGGGCAGCGGCG
>Ga0187785_10000566_pt1 | contig 13653 bp, 12 predicted proteins | sample 0815_BV2_4_20_MG_FD_132466 | JGI IMG/M metagenome (GOLD analysis project Ga0187785, IMG submission 132466) | Tropical peat soil microbial communities from peatlands in Department of Meta, Colombia - 0815_BV2_4_20_MG | ecosystem: Environmental > Terrestrial > Soil > Wetlands > Peat | place...
ATTGTCATTGCGAGGGCAAAGCCCGAAGCAATCTCCAACCGACAAAAACTGAGATTGCTTCGTCGCTCCGCTCCTCGCAATGACATGATTGGATCGTTCGAATGTGGGCGAGAGCCACGAACGAATCCGACAGAACTTTCCAGCACTGCTACAGCATACATGCTTGCCCGAGCCTTGAACGAGAAAGCCCGAAAAAACCATGACGTAATTTCATGGGACAATTTCCATTTTCACGACAAACTCAGTGGTCTCTGTTACGGGAGCGTCGTCGCTGCGTCGAAGATGCGGTATCCACACAATTGTTGCGCCCCGTATCACGAGCGGCACCCTGTTGCGCACACGAAGAGGAATCTTTGCGTCTATGAGCACTTTTTTCAGTTTTCTCGTCCCGTCAAAGCCCCATGGTCGGAATCGGTCGCCCGGCATGGGACCGCGCACCGTAAAGGGAAAATTCACCTGATCCGCGTCGAAGACCACGAGAGAGCGCCCGTCCAGATCCTCGGGACGGACCTCGCTTTTCGGACGTACGGAGAACCCCAATGTCATGTCTGCAGAGGGTACGGCCACCGTGCCGGGACCGGATACGGTCAGAACGGGAATTCCTTCGATTACGGCCGCAGTCCGGTCGAGCAGCAGCGCGTCATACTGTCGCCAAGCGGTTACGCCTGCCGGAAGGTGTATCCGGCCTGAAGGATTCCCCGACTGAATCAACTGCAAGATGGCGACGACATGAGACCGTTGCCAACGTGCTTCAGGACCTCCAATTTCATGCAGGGCCTTCATGATGAGCCGCGCGGCCACGGCTTCATTGCCGGATCGCACCTTTTCACCCGCAATGGACAAACCGCCACCCGTTCTTGAAACGGCCTCATGTGCGAATTCTGCGGCCAATTGGTCAAGAACTCGTTCTTCGTGGCGGAGAATATCCATACTCCTTCTCATTGGCTCCCCAAAATCCGGAAACCGTTCTTTTATCACCGGAATAAGCCGGTTCCGGACAAAGTTCCGGTCCGTGTTGTCCTGGAGATTCGTGGGATCGACTCTGAATCGTATCTTCTCGCTTTCCAGGAAAGTCATGATGTCTTGGCGAGTTGCGCATAAGAGCGGCCGCACGACGCGATCCCTCACCCGGGCAATTCCTCTCAGACCCTTAGGGGACGTCCCGCGAAACATCCTCAAAAAAACGGTTTCGATCTCGTCGTCCATATGGTGGCCTGTTGCTATGACATCTCCGTTCACAGATTTTCTGACGTCCTCGAAAAAAGCGTACCTGGCTTCCCTGCCCGCCTCCTCGATGCTTACCCCCCGTTGTCTGGACCATGTCCGTACGTCCGTACGTTGTATCACCGTGCTGATTGCAAGGGCCTGGCACGCATCGCGGGTGAAGTCCGCGTCACGGGCCGAATCGTCTCTGAGCCCGTGGTCGAGGTGCGCAACGACGATCTCAAGACCCATGACCGGTCGCAATCTTGCCAGCACGTGGAGCAGAGCCATGGAATCGGGACCTCCGGAAACGGCCGCAATCACCTTGTATCCACGTTCGAACATATGGTGCTTTTCAACAAAGGCTCTTACGGATCGGAGCAGATCGATGTTCGGAGGGCTCTTCATGGGCGTGAATATAGCAAAAAGCAGAGGGAATACTCATGGGAATTCCGGGTGTCCGGTTCTCCATGGATTTCCCAATAGCCGGTACGTTCGATTTTGCTCAAAGGTTCTGCGGGCGAACACGTGACGCGCATTTTCACGGGGAGACTTCTCCGGTAACCATATACACGACGTCTTCAGCAATATTCGTGGCGTGGTCTCCAATCCGTTCAAGGTGCCTGGATACCAGAAAAAGCAGAATCAGCTGTCGCGCTTTTTCGGGTTCTCGAGCCAACCGTTGCACGAAATCGCTGTGGAGCTGGTGTTTCTGCAAGTCTATCCGATCGTCTTCGACCAGCACTTCATATGCCTTCTGGGTATCGAGATTGACAAAAGCGTCCAGGCTCCTCTTCACAGTCCGTACGACATCTTCGGACATAACGAAGTAACTCTGAGGGATCGAGACCGGCTGTTCATTGCTCAGGTCGAACGCGTTTCTCGCTATGTTCGCTGCCATATCGCCCATACGTTCCAGGTTCTGATTCATTTTGAAAATACCCACAATAAAACGGAGATCCGACGCGACAGGCTGATGGAGCGCCAGAATTTCCAGACACTCCTCCTCGAGATCTATGCCCATTCGGTCTATTGCCCTATCCGCTTCAACCACCCGCGATGCGAGATCTTTATCCAACGTCTTCATGGCCCTTATGGAAAGGTGAATATTTTCCTCAACTTCCGTTCCTATGGCCAAAATGATGGACTTCAGTTTTTCAATTTTTCGGTGAAGTCTCAAACGAGGATGTTGAAACATCGAGCTCAGGTTTCCCTTCGGTATGAATGTGCCTTCGCTGAACGAAAGGCGATTAGAGCAGTTCTCGAAAGTTCTGTCGGATTCGTTCATGCCCCTCGCCCACATTCGAACGATCCAAGCGTGCCATTGCGAGGAGTGGAACGACGAAGCAATCTCTATTTCGGTTAATTGGAGATTGCTTCGGGCTTCGCCCTCGCAATGACAGTCTTGAAATCTTTTCGCGTAATCAAAACCGACACTACTTTTGAGAATCTTTATATGCGCCCGATTCTTTCCCGCAATCATAAACCATGTTCCGGGAAAGCGTACCCGTTTTACCGGTCCTCAGGAAAGTGCCTGAAAACACGTATTAAATTACGAATCTGTGCGGAAAGCTCCGCGTCATTTGCGGTCGTGTTCGTGAAGGATCCGGCCGCGAACGACCTGGAAATTGGTCGACTCGGACTCCACGTCGGGTTTCGTCCCGTCCGGGTCGGTATTGATCACGATCCAACGCCAAGCCCCCACAGCGTCTGGGGTAAATTCGAACGAAGTCCTGTGTTCAGGCACCTTTAACAACACATAGGTCCCGGCAGGCCTTATGAAGACCACGTAATAACCGCTGCCGGCTTTGTCTCCCCCCTGGCAGGACCAGGAGAACACCCCTGCTTTTCCCAGCTCTATGGCCTCGGGCGAGGTCAATATCGGCCGGCAAATACCTCCCCGATGGTCGCCCTCGGAACACGATCCCACGCACGCCTCTCCAGCGAAGACGAAGCAGATGACTAGCGTCGCGAATATAACAAGGTACCTCATGTGAGATAAGGCCGTTGGAAGGACAATTACAGCGCGAGTCGTCGGTGGAGCTTTTCCGCAAGAGAGAATAGAACTCTGACGGCGCCGTGAGAATGTTCACCCATTCCCGGGTGGAAAGGTAACTGAAAGCGATCCTCTTTGCAAGATGACGGGCGTTTGGTCTTCACTTGCGGCGTGTGGACAGCTATTCCGGATTATTGTTAATGTAATTTCTAGTTTTTTAGTACAACCATAAAATTATCTTGCCATTTTTGTATCAATTTGTTATAACACTCACGCACTGCCATGCGAGGTGAAACACCATGAATACCAGTCAAGCAAATCAAGAGAAGCGCACCATTAAGGTCAAAGATTTTCTGGACGATTTCCGTAACGGCCTGCCCGACACCGATATCCTTAAGAAATATCATCTCACTCCCGTAGGCCTGGAAAAATTTTTCGCGATGTTGCTCGAACGCGGCATTCTGGCAGCGTACGAAATCGACGAACGGTATCGCCCGCAACTAGAGACTGAAGAACCGCCTCTTGAACTGGAAAAGTCGAGTTTCATTTGTCCGTGCTGCCTGTCTTCCCACGACACCATGTTTGATATCTGTCCCAACTGCGGTGTCTCTTTTCAAGAACTGATGAGCCGCAGTGTCAGAGAAGAAGAAATCCTGGCGGGAAGCGCAGCTGTTCCGGTGGAGAGTACGAGCGAACCGGAACACGATGCGGCTAAAACCCTGGGCGATGGCGGGGATCGGGATCCGTCTTGTCCTCCGGACGCCGAATTCGTGAACCAGGTCGATGAAATAGCTGAAAGGCCGGAAGCCGCACCGGAATTCTCCATGCAGTCGGAAGCCTTGAACAACGATCGAGTCGAGTACCATGACGCCCTTGATGAGATTATTCCGGGCATGCCTCTGGACTATGTGAACGATGCGGAACCCCATGGTTCGGAAGAGAAGGTCCGCTGCGACTCGTGTGACGGAGCCATGGAACCGGCCTTGAGAGACGTGTACGACCGCGGGCGAAGCTATCTGGCGATTCTCCTGGCCGGCGCATGCCTCGTGCTCGGTATAGTAGGGGTTACTCTTCTCAGTCTGGTGGGGACCTTGTCTGTCACCCGACTGCTCGTCCTTTACGGGACAGGGTTGTTTCTCTTGTCAGGAGTAGCTCTCTTGACTGCGGGATCGTTTATGTATTTGGCTAGAGAACGGGTATACTACTGTTCGTACTGCAATCGCGTATTTCCGAGGGGTTAGCCTCGGGACTGGCTTCTCCGATAATCGTATCCAAGGACAGGGCATAGACTTCGGAGACGTGTTCCGGATGGACCGGATGTGATTGGGCAGGATTGGTACATGAACGTTATTTCAGAAGAATGGGTTTGTAATGAAAATGCTGTTTCCAGTATGCGGGATGTTGCCGGACAAATATCCGGCTTCCAGCCGCTTTTCCCGGACGACGGAGGAATTCTTCAGACATTCGACCCGGGTCCGGACATGCAGGAATTGCACGAGGAACTCACGTACGCTCTGAAACAGGTCGAGCGTTTCTTGTCTGATTTAATAAACAAATGATTGAATCATACTCTTGACACAGAATCGGGTCATAAAGGATCGAGAACTGCTCTAGGAGATTGTTGCGGACGTGCGCCCTCTCAATGACGGCCACATTCTTTCCCAAGGGAAGAGTTCCGGTACATAATAGGTACAGAGAAACGTCATTGTATGCCGATTTCAACGCGGTCTGACTTGTTGCGGGCCGCTGTGTCGATCCGCAAGATCGGGGGGCGGTATCATGGAAGGCAATCTGCTACGAAATATCTGGAATAAACTCATGGAGGCCTTGCGATTCAAAAGCCCTCCAAGCGCCCGTGCCGAAATCGATGCGACGGACGTTCGGGAGCAAGAACCTTTCAAGGTGGTGACGGACGGAATAACGATTCGCGGCCGCATCTTTTTTCCTGCTGCAGAGCCGTCCATGTTGTATCCTGCGCTCATTGTCTGCCACGGCATTCCCGGAAGCGGTACAGCCAGGCCCGCGGACGATCCGGGTTATGAAAAATTAGCCCAGGATTTCGCTTCCATGGGACTTGCGGCAGTCATCTTCAATTTTCGGGGGTGCGGCGATTCGGGAGGCAATTTCGACATGGGCGGTTGGGTTCGCGACCTCGAAGCAGTACTCGACAAAATCCTCAACACCCCCCACATCGATCCCACTCGGGTTATGCTCCTTGGATTCAGCGGCGGAGGGGCGGCGGCAATACGTGTGGCCGCGGATAGTGCCGGCGTTTACGCTCTGGCAGTGGTCGGGACTCCGTCCAATTTTGGGATATTCGAAAAAAAACCTCCTGAAATTATTGATGACTTCAGAAGCAGGGGGATTATCAGGGACGCCGACTTTCCGAAAAACCCCGATCGATGGATTGAAGCTTTCCGCGATATTGAACCCGAGCGCTGGATCTCTCAATTTCGAGGCAAGTTTCTCCTCGTTGTTCACGGAGATGCCGACGAGGTCGTTCCTGTAGAGCACGCCCGGGAAATCTACGAGCATGCCCCCGCGGGGATCGCGAAGCTGACTATTATTCCGGGGGGCGTACACCGTCTGAGACTGGACGCTCGCTGCGTAGAAATACTCAAGGATTGGTTCTTGCAGTGTCTTGGCTGGAAATCCTGATCGGGGCGTTTTCGACCGAAGAATCACACCTGATAAAACTTCATGCGAGGTAACTCCACCGCGGTCAATTTGTTTCCGTACACCGCGCCCGTGTCGATTCCTATTTTTCCGGGGGTGACAAAGGGGGTCTCCAGGGCAGTATGTCCGAATATGACTCTCTTGCTCCAATCATAGGCCGAATAGATGAATTCTTCCCTGATCCAGAGCATATCCTCTTCGGATTGCCGGGGGAGCGGTATTCCGTCTCTCAGGCCGGCGTGCACGAAGATGTAGTCTTCCGTTTCGTAGAACAGACTCAGATCCAAAAGAAAATCAAGATGGTCCTCCGGAAGGACAAACGCTTTTCTGCCGATTCCTCCTTCCACATAACTTGCGATTGTTTCTGCTCCGCCGTTTGCCACATACAGCATCTGATCTTTCTGTTGGATGTAATAATCCAGGAGCATTTTTTCGTGATTTCCTTTGAGAAATACGAAATTCCCGCCCCGTTTTTTGAGTTGCACGAGATGTTCTACCACTTCCCTGGATTTTGGGCCGCGATCGATATAATCGCCTATGAATAGAAGAAGGTCGCCGTTTTCTCTGTTCCAGGGAATTATCTTCATGATAGCCACAAGCTTGTCGTAACAGCCGTGGATATCCCCGACAGCAAATATTTTCCTACTCATACCTAAACTCGTACCCCTTGGCGGGCGCGTTGGACTTCACCCAGGACGACAGTTCGAACGGGTTTTACCTGCTTGGATTCTCTCCCCTCTGACCTTTCCGTTTTCTCAACGGATGAGGAGAGTCCCAAAGTTCAACCAGGATTGCAATCTTTTGGCTGATCTGTCAACATAAACCAACCGGAATGAGCGCCATTCGGCATCCGGCGTGTTTTGAAAAGTTCGAGTGTATTCCGCAATGGTCATCAGGTAAACCGCGTGAACAAATCTCGGTGTATTCTCAGCCAGCGGACGTTGTTCCGCAATCTCCGCCTCCTGCCTGTCAGCGTACGAAAATACTGGTGAAAGATCCGTCTGGCTGCGGCGGCGAGACGTTTTCTCGGCAGGCTCTCGGAGAAAAGATGAAGTTTTTCAAAAAGCTGTTCCTTATATTTTTCGCGTGCGCCGTTCTTCTCATCGGGCTTGCGATCTTTGCAGTTCTGGTTTTGCCGGAAACCGACTTGGTTCGCACCGAAGTTCAGAACAAACTGCGCGATCTCACCGGCCAGGAGGTGATTCTCGGATCCATCAAGATCTCCGGGTCGTTTCCCCGCCTGATCTCCGTCACGGTACACGATGTATCGGTGGTTTCCCGATCCGGACAAAGACTGCTTTCCGCTCAATCCGTCGTGCTTTCTCCGGAATTCGCCCCCCTGCTCAAGAGAGAAATCTCCGTAGATTCAGTGGCCATTCAGGGACTGCGCACCTCAGTACGAAGAGCAGCAGACGGCACGATCGTGAACGCGTTCATCCCCGTGCCGGCCGCATCCGGGGAACGCAGCTCTCAACCGGAACCGCCGCTCGGTCCCCAGACTGCATCGAATCGTCCGGGAGTTCCCGGACTCACATGGTCCGTGAAGACCATTCGTCTTGACGATAGCACAATAGATTGGATCGACTCGTTCATAGTCCAAGGCACGGAAACGATCGCTTCCTTGAATCACGTACACGCGTTCATGAACAGGCAGGAGTCGGCAAATAGTTTTTCGCTGAACCTGACCGGCTTGCTCGACGGCCAGGACAAGGAAAAGCCCATCGCCCTGACTGGAAACGTGTCCCTCTCCGACGACCTCTCGGGACTTCAGCGTGCCAGGATGACGTTCTCTTCGCAATCGCTGCCGCTGGCTGGTTTCTATCCGTACCTGCCTCCCTGGGCATCAGTGGCAAAACACGTGGGGACCCTAAAAGTGGACGGGGGAATCGATTGGGAGAAAGGAAAACCCGGGAAGGTCAACTTCCAGACGGAATGCAAAGAGCCGTTTCAGCTCAAGCTCAGTGGTGATGCGACTTTCTCTCGAGGGTTTTCGGTTGTCGAGCAGGGCTCTGCCGTCTGCGACGTCGGCGGTTTTCGTCTCGGTTTGGTGAAAGAGCTTTTCACTCCACGGGTACCCTTGAATTTTGAGAAAGCGACCTTGGCGGCAACGCTCACCGGAGAATGGAAGGGACCGGAAGCGTGGCACGTGAACGGTTCGGCAAAGGTTGACCGCATGGTGCCCGTGGGTGTTCTCCAAAATGTCGCGGGACAGATGCACATGCAGATTAGCGGCAGTCTGAGTCCGGAGCGGCTGTTGATTCAGGCCGCGGACATCGGCGATCAGGCCACTGTTGCGACAATAGCCGGCCAAGTCCTGAATCCTTTGTCCGATAAGCGTTTGTTGGATCTGACCGGCGAATTCTCGGCCGGACCTCAACTATTGAAATCATTCGGAGCGCAACTTCCCAAGGAAATACTCCTGAAAAACCCCATTCCCGTTCGCGCTGCAATGAAAGGCAGGCCTGCCAATCCTTCGCTCGATGTGAGCGCGGATGTTTCCGCAGTGGGAATAGAATGGCAGCCGCATTTCGAAAAAACCGCGGGGTCCAAAGGTACCCTTTCCATAAAGGGGAAACCGTCTTCTTTAAACGATCCGAAGGATCCCGATCACCCGCGGGTTGGCGTGAAGCTCTCCTCCGTCCGGTTAGGTCAGCACGGCCGCGCGCTTCCCAAGGCGGCAGTACAGATGGATGCTTCGATTTTGGTTGCCAACACGGGATTAGGTTTGAAAGACGCAGTCGTCATCGTCAAGAAAACCGCCGACGGCGGTGAAATACTGAGGGCGAACGCTTCTGCCGCACATGTCCTGTCGGCTGATAGCCGGATTGACGGCACTGCGTCCTTAACTGTTGACCGGGAAACTCTTTCTCTCGCAGGAATCGATTCTTCCCCGGATCTCGCCATAAACGGAAGCTCTGTTTTGAAGGCTAAGTTTTCAGGTTCTCCGTCAAGCCTGAGTTGGTCGATGGAGCTTCCTGTCAATAATTTCGATGTGGCTCTGCAGAAGGCCTTCAGGAAGCCCGAAGGAGTTGCGGGTCTGGTCAAAGCATCGGGCAAATGGGCGGATAACACGCTTGAAATTACCGAAGGACACGTGACGCTCCCGGGTTTGGTGCTAGCCGGCCGAGGACATATTGTGGACAGGACAGGCACGTTTCGGGATGCCGACCTGGATGTGAAACGACTTGAATTGAAGGATTTTGTCCGACTCCTCCCTTCCGTATCGGGTATGGGGCTTTCCGGGCCGTTGGACGCCAAGATTCACCTGAAAAATTCAGGCGGGCACGTGGTGCCCTCGGGTACGATCAATGTTCGTGGAGTTGATGTTCATCCGCCGAATTCTTCTGTGCGCCTGGACAAGATCACCGGTACGCTCACCCCTGCCGGTACGTCTCTTGGGTGTCCCGAGTTGAAATGCAGCCTTGCGGGCGCTTTGGAAGCGCCGGTGAGAATCAAGGGGTCACTGGACAACGTGTCCGACGCCAAAGCAGTAAACGGGAACATTGCTATACAAGGAGGACCGGGAAAAATCAAAGCCGAGGTATTGCGCAAGATTTTCAGGCAGGTCCAACTCATGGGTGAGCTTCTGGGCCCACTCATGGAACAGGAGAATGCCGATTTCCTCGACCTGCGATCGTTGTCCGGCGATATTTCCCTGAAATCCGGAACTGCTGCGACAGAAAATCTGCGCATCAAAGGCCCGGCCATTTCTGCGGGAGCAATCGGAACCCTTCGGGTCAGTACGTCCGACTTGGATGTGACGGCTGCAGTACAGGGTGCCACGGCCCTCGGGTCGGCCATCGGTAAAATGTCCGGCGTACAGCAGCTGATGAAGAAGCATGGAGGTTTACTCAAGGCTACGGGATTGGACAAGGAATTGAAACGATACGGCATAGAAGTCCCTGACGGTAATCAGAAGAGTACTGAAACTCAAGCCGCGTCCAAGCACACCCCTGTGACCGTGATTCTCAAATTGCGGGGGCCCCTTTCCGGACCTCAAGTTACGCCGGTACTTGAATCGACTATGGATAAAAATAGCTGGTCCAAGCTGAAATCGCTTTTGGAATGATGCGATTCCTTCATCGCAAGTCAGATCTGCTGATTCTTCCCGCCCGCCGTTCAAGTCCAGGTTTCGAGGATCAGCATGTATCGGAAGGGGACCGGGAGTCTCGCCCTCGTTTCAGCAGTTCTCGAAAATTCTGTCGGATTCGTTCATGGCTCTCGCCCACATTCGAACGATCCAGTCATGTCATTGCGAGGAGTGGAACGACGAAGCAATCTCAGTCTTGGTCAGTTGGAGATTGCTTCGGGCTTCGCCCTCGCAATGACAGTCTTCGAATCTTTTCGCGTAATCAAAACCGACACTACTTTGAGAATTCCTATAAAGAGTGCCTCGCCCAACCTCCCTCCCGGAAACTTCTATCATGCGCCGGAACGGACCGGGACGCGTCCACGGATGCGGCTTTCCGGAAAAAGTCCCAGTTTGTAAGCTTCTTCGCAAAACCAGTTCGGCGCCCAAAAGTCCTTGTCTCGATAGTAGTTCTGGGCAATGCAGCTCCCCAGGCATCGGGACTTCATGATGCAATCGCCGCAGATTCCCTTGAGGCGTTTCGGAAGCCCCTCACGGATGGACTGCAGGATGGGGTTGTGCTTCCAAACGGTCTCCAATCGGTCTTTCTCCGCGTGCCCGAAGGCCAGCTCAGGGACCGTTTCCCCTATACCGCATAATGCGTACGTGCCGTCGCCCAGAACTCCGAGAATTCCGAAAATTCCGCACACGGAGCATCCGTTGCCATCATTGCCGAAAATATTTCCCAAAGGGCGAAATGCCTCGGGATGACTAAAAAAAAGGGGCACATTCGCGGATGATCGGAGTTCGGTCTCGACGTATCTCCCCAATTCCAGTATCTCAGGCATGGAAAGGGTTTCCTGAGAATGATGCAACTGCTCGCCACGAGCCGTGGGTTGGACAAGATTGAATTTCACGGAGCCCGCGCCTATGCCTTCGGCCAGAGAGACCAGCGCTTCAACTTGATGGCTGTTCCTCTTCATAACCGTCATGATGATCTGCGGTTTGAGGTGTGCGTCTACCAGATTGCGAATGCCTGCCAGGGCAGCGTCAAAACATCCTTCAACCCCCCGGACCCATTCATGTGTCTTCGCGTCCGTTCCGTCCAGGCTGACTGAAACAAACGGGTTCCCGGAAGCAGCCAGCTTTGCCGCTATTGCCGACGTGCACTCCACGCCGTTTGTTTCCACACCGAGAGATAACTGTTCTTCGCAGATTGTGTCGATAATGTCATGAATATGCGGATGTATGAGAGGCTCGCCGCCTGTCAACTTGACTGCCTGAAGCCCCAACGGTTTTGCCTGGTCCAAAATTGACCGGAACACTTCCAACTTCAGGTGAGAACAGACCTCACCCGTTCCCTGAAATTTCGGCACTATCCAGCAATGTCTGCACCGCAGATTGCATCCCTGCGTCAAGTAAAAATATATCTGGTTGAGTGGAGGAGCTTCTTCTTGCATGAATTCGTGTCCTTGCAACGTGTCTGCGCTCGTGAGATCGGTTACGGAAGACGCCCGATGTATTCATATGATCGCCTGCAATGCCTGGCGGGGCACGCCCGGTTGTCTCCATGGACTTTCCGTCCGCCCAGCTATTCAGCGAAAGTCGGCAGCGTTCCACCAGATACCAGAAAATTTCTCAGGCACGCGTCGGGACTCGGATGCCAGGCGTCGTGCAGCATCGTATAGGCCAGGGCCGGGCAATTGCCTGTACAATGCCGTATGTACGGGCATCCCCGACAAAAGGCAAACGCGTCCAGGGGAATTTCCCGGCGATTCCTGAAGCGGTTCAGTTCCGGGTGGTTCAGCCATACGTCTTTGAGATCGTCCCCGTTGATCCGGCCGAGCGCTAAATCGGGCAGTTGAGAGCAGGCCACCATGATCCCGTCCGCGCGAATCCCCATTTTGGTCATGGGGCCGCCGCATCCCGTGAGGAAACCTCTGTCCGGATCGGGTTCCGTTCCATCTTCACAGGATCGCTCTATACGGAGCCATTCCCGCGCTTCGGCAAGAGGACCGGCCTGGGCCGCGATTCTGCCTCCGTATTTCCGGGACAGCTCCAAAAGGGACTTCATGGCGAGAGATCTCTCCTGGGCGGTCAACTGTACCTGGGCAGCGTTTTTTCTGCAAAGACCCAGATGGGATGCCGCATTCGTCGAGAATTCCGGGAGTCCGAAATCCTCCAGAAGCAGCCTGGCGACGTTTGCCAGATCATGCACGTTCTGCCGGTGAATCGTGACACGCACCGCCGTTGCAATACCGTGTTTGGTTAGCGTCTTGAGGCCCTCCACGGCCCGTCGGAAACTTCCAGCGCCCCTGAAGGTGTCGTGCGTGAACCGATCTGCTCCGTCTATGGACACCTGAACGCTGTTGCACCTGCCCGTTGAAGCCAAAAACCGGGCCATTTCGTCCGTGATGAGAGTGCCGTTCGTGAGGACGGAAAAACGCATCCTGTTCTTTATGATGCCGCCAATGATTTCCTTGAGGTCCGTCCTGCAAAACGGTTCCCCACCCTGAAGGCATACGTCCATCACGCCGTACCGCCCCAATTCTTCGAAAAAAGTCAGCCAATCGCCTGCGGGAAGATCTTCTCCTGTGTCGCCACCGCTCGTGAAATGGCTGCAATACGTGCAACGAAGATTGCAACGGCCGGTTATCTGCAAATCAACAGTCCTGGGCGTATTCATAATCTTCATGATTTGCATTCGTACACCATTTCTCTCATGCAGGGTCCGAATGGGACAATCCAGTGATCCGGGAGCAAACCGAGTCCCAAGCTGCTTGCGGATTCCGGCTTTCGCCCGAACGCCGCGAATACACCGTCGGAAACTACTTCCGACAATAGTTGTACGTCTCAGGTGTGCAGAACGTTCAGGCCGGAATTCAGGGCCTTAATTCGTAGCCCACATAGCCTCGTTTCTCGAGATCCCCGATAAACTCTCCTATATGCTGCATGGCCTCCGGTGGCACATCATCGCAGTGTTTGGCGAGCTCTTCCGTAATGGCGGCCACACTTCGGGTTCCGTCCAGGAGTTTCCATATGAATACCGCCACGGGATTCAGGCCGAACGCTTCGCCCGAATCAGGATCGAAGAGGATGGCCCAATCATCGAATTCTTCTCTCAGGACCAGCTCACTGTTGGCAATCGGCTTGTTGTGGTCCGACACGTCGTTCACCCAGCACAGGCAAGAATATCTCATTGTGACATTCTCGCAGTGTGTTCCTTCTGGCTTGAGATATTTCGCGAATCCGCATAGTACGAAGACGCATAGTATTGCTGGCTACTGCCGGTCTGTTCCCGCACCATGTTCACGACCAGTCCCAGCACGTTCACATGAGCTTGCGAAAGGGACCGGACGGCCTGGCTCACCATGTCTACCGACGTGGCCCCGTGTTTTACCACGAGTATGACTCCATCGGATCGAGCTCCGAGAATGGAAGCGTCCACCATACCCAGAACCGGCGGCGTATCGATGATGATGAAGTCGAAGTTTTTTCTGCAGTCTCGTATGCAGTCCGCCATCGCTTCAGTCTTCAGCAAAGCGACCGGGTTCTCGGTGGTCGGCCCGGAGCTGATGAAACGGATGCCCGGTAATCGCGATTCATGAATGATTTCCGAGAGGTTTGTGGATTTGGCCAAGTAGTCGCTCAATCCGGCGGATCCCCTTGGCCTCGCGAACAGGTCAGAGGCCCCGTGTTTTCGCATGTC
>Ga0187785_10000567_pt1 | contig 13641 bp, 13 predicted proteins | sample 0815_BV2_4_20_MG_FD_132466 | JGI IMG/M metagenome (GOLD analysis project Ga0187785, IMG submission 132466) | Tropical peat soil microbial communities from peatlands in Department of Meta, Colombia - 0815_BV2_4_20_MG | ecosystem: Environmental > Terrestrial > Soil > Wetlands > Peat | place...
CGAAGTTTTCATTGAGCAGAGGAAGTCGGCTTTGTCATTGCGAACGCAGCGAAGCAATCTCGCGTAGTTGCAGAATAATGGCTGGAGAGTGCTTCGTCGCGTCGCTCCTCGCAATTGACACCGATTCGCTGGCTGGCCAAGTCATTGATTTGAACCCTATTTGCGGGACACCACACCAGTCTTTTTTCAACAACACCCGGAATCGTTAGGGCGACCGTCCCCGCATCCCTGTTCCGGTTCGAGCGCACAGCAACACGAAGAGCTCTCCCGTCCCAGCATCGAATTGATGACAGCCGCCGCGCATCCAACTCCGGAGCGCACTTTTACCGCATTTACCGGGCAATTTCGCGCGCACGCTCCACATTCCATGCATGCGTCCCGATTGCTGATGCGTACCCGCCCGTTATCTCGGGCAAGAACCGCATGTGGACATACTTCCAGACACATTCCGCAACCGGTGCATTTCTCCGAGTCCAGTGCCAAGGTAACTACATCTTTCAAGTACAGGAGTGCCAAGGTGTTCTCCTTAAGCGGCAAGAAGCGATCCAAACCACAAGATAATGCCGGTGGCGCCTGCAACTGTTTCTACGGGCACGGCCCACCGCATCTCCCTTTTTACACCCGAAAGGGAAGTGTACGTGGACGCGCCCGTGAAGTTCATGGCCAGGTAGGCTGCTACAGCGGGTCCCGCCAACATCCACGCAATAATCTCCAGCCGTGACGCCCAGTGGGTCAGATCGGGACTTTGCAAAAATGCAATGAGAAGCATTGAAACAAATCCTGCGATGAATCCTTTGCCGGTAAAAGAGCGTCCCGGAAGCCAAGGAAGCAGGACCGGAGTCAAGACAGCTCCGGCAAATACGGCACCCAGAAGGGCGCACACGGCAAAAAAGCCGTGGCTCGTTGCATTGGCCCAGAAATTCCCCGTCCGCCAAAAGCCTCCCAGGACAAAAAACGCCGGAATCAGGATCAATAGGAACTTGAAGGTGGACACCAACTCAATCGGGATCAGCACGATTCTTTCCCAGACGGGAAACTCTTTCCGCCGCATCTTTGCAGAAGCGCTACATCCTGATTCTACAAACGCCGGGACATCCTGTGCCTGCACCGGACCATACTGTATCCTGAATCCACAAAGCCGCTTGACTTCGTGTGCAGCGACGCCCGGCGCACCCAACTGTGGTACTATGAGAACCCGATGGGATACCACTTCAGCCAACCGGGAAGCTTCCACCAGCCTCACTATTTCCTCGGTGGAAAAGGTTCCTTTCCCGGCAGCGCACCACACGTTGACTCCCTTGGTGTCCAGCACGAGCATCCAAAAATGATGCCCCACCACAGCAGCTCTGAGTTTGTCGAAGGTCAATTTGTAATTTGCGGTAACCAGGACAGGGGATGCCTCGTCCGGATCACCGATGGCATACAAACCTGGATCCACACGGTAATCCATCCTGCCGACACCCCAGCGAACCTTCAGGGTTCCCCGACGATCAGCAGGAGTGAGCCGGCCGGAAATTCGGGGCACCAGCCCCGCTCGCGTCGGCAGGGAACCGATCACAAAGGGTTGATTGAGACCGGCGAGGCTCAACTGAGCCTCTTTCGGGCCTCAACATGCTCCCTGTCGAGGTTGCTGAGGCTGAGATACCGGCTTACAGTCCTGCGTATCAGTCATAGTTGTAACCTCTGCCTGTCGATTTATTTCGCGGAAACGGAAGTCTCCGACGCCTCACCATTTTGAGCTGCTAAGGTATCGGATCCAGGCAGTCTTTCCCGAGCCCGATCGTCCTCCATCAGGCACAGTGCCCTGTCCAGGAGGCTCACGACACACGGATCAATTACCCGATAGAACATGTTGTTTCCGCTCCGCCTGGCAGCGAGCATTCCCCGGTCCAGCAGTCGTTGGAGTTGATTGGATATGGCCTGAGGCTTCATGCCCACAAGCTCGGCGATACTTGTTACGCAGATCTCTCCCGCTTTGACTACAGCGTGGAGCATACGGAGTCGGGTTTGATTGGCGAGCACCTTGAATATGGCCTCCAGTTCCGCCGATTGCTCCGCGGAGAGCAACTGCCTGTTTTTGAGGCCGGGTTTTTCCGGGCAACAGTCGAAGAGCGTCATGGAATATGGACCGTCCGAATCAATATTTCACAACTTCAGCATATAGTGTAATGGTGGAATGATCAAGACTTTTTTTTACGATCGTCTCGCCCCAATGATACTGTGCCGCGGAGAATACGTTCCCGTCCCCGCTCCAAGAGGGGCGCAGGACCATATGACGGTTTGGTCTCGACTAGCCAGGATACGATTATCCTGTAGCCTCAAGGATTGTGTTGGTAAACGGAAAAGGCATGCGCCCCCGCCGGATCGCTGCAGTTACGTTGGGGAAAACGGTATGAGCGAGTTCGACGTACTCTTCGTGTCTTCGCACATAGTTTCCCCTGTCCAAGGACGTCAATATCTTCGCATAGAGCGACTGCCCCGATATATAACAGGGATCCGCCGTGAGCAGTCTTCCGCCGGGTTTGAGCGTCCTGCTGCTAACACGGAAAAATTCAGTGGCTTGCTCGTCGGTGAGGTGATGCAGGACACCATAGCCGATGGCCACGTCAAATTCTCCCAGTGCAGACTGCCCGAATTCGCTCACCGTCTGACAGTGAAAGCTGGCCCGATGGCCGAATTGCATTTTCGCAGAGTCAATATAATCCTGACTCATATCGAGCCCCACATACTCCACGTCATGCAGGAAATTCAGGATTTGAGCGGTCCCGCATCCGATATCGAGGATACGGTCGCTCTTGCGAGGTTTGAGGTATTGACGAACAAAATCCTCAACCCCTTTGTCCGCTCCGATCAATCTCACGAACAGATTGTACACGGCCGCTTTACCAAGTGATTTTCTTGGGTCCGGGAATTCGATCGCCATGAACGCTCTCCTGCCTGCAAGGCCAACCGCGGGCAACGTGATTTTTCATTCCAGGATATCTGAGTCACCTCGGCAAGGCGGAGAAGACAAATTTCTTGTTGTGGATGTAGGCAGGGTCCGTTCGTCCAGAAACAGCCTCCAAGGCGCTTTGATGGCCCAACGCTCATGTCCGGGTGCGAGTCGCCCTATGGTACAATTGCGCCAGATGAGCTGGAATTCAATCTTTCCACTCCGGTTGATGGACACGATTTTGGTTTGCATTAGGGTGGGTTTGAATCCTCTGCACAACCCGGATCGGGCCAAGAGCCGATACGCCGGGTGTAACAGACCATGCAATTTCCTATATATGGACGAACGGAATCTTCGTAGAGCTCCTACGCGCAGGCCGAGTGAACCATTGCACATGTGGCGGACCTTGCGGCGGTTCTCGGCATGGACGACACGTCCGATTATGTTCTCAGGACTCAAAATCAGGCTGTCAGCATGGGTGTTGTTGTCTCCCATGCTCACGAATCCCCCGTCTACTTGCGAGATGATACGGTGAACCACGAGGTGAGAATCGTGGTCCGGAGAGAAAACTACGACGTCGCCGGGCCGTATTGGGCGATTTCCATAGGGTTCGACGTGAAGACTGTCACCGTGTACCAGGGTTGGATACATGCTCGTTCCGGTGTAAAAGATGTTCAGCATATGTCTCAATCCCACTGCCGGAAGGGCCCAAATCGGTATGGATCTCGAATCCTGAGGTGTGAAGCGTGTCCCCGTTCGGAAGCCCGCCGGCCCACATTCGAACGATCCAATCATATCATTGCAGGAGTGAAACGACGAAGCAATCTCTGTTTTGGTTAATTGGAGATTGCTTCAGGCTTCTCCCTCGCGATGACAATCTTCGAACCTTTTTGCGTAAACAAAACCGACACTACTTTTAAGAACCCTATAGCACCCGGTCGTGTGATGGTCTAACAAAAAATGTTGGCGTCAGCGAGAGCTTTCTGTCGTGTATGCCATCCTGGCGAACCATTACGAGACCCGAATATCAGTTCTGGCGGGTAACGTTCGGGCATCAAGAACGACATCACCGGCCAGGTGTCTCTTCCCCCCTGGGAGCGACGAAGCGGTCTCGCGTAGGTGCAGAATAAGGGCGGGAGATTGCTTCGTAGCTTTCCTCTTCCCAATGACACTAATCGTGTGCCGGCCAAGTCAGTGATTTGAAGGCCGGTTGTGGGACTCCACACGGGTGCGCTTTCAACAAAGGTAGATTCGAGAGTCACTTCCTGTCAGAAGCTCCTCCCTGATCTGGGCATGCGAAAGCGAGGCAGCATCAAAAGGATCGATGTTTAAAAGTCTTCCGTTTCCTGTGTGAACGTCGGGCTACACTGCCGCGGGTTGTCCCACACGTCGATCAAATAATCCTTGGCATCCACGAAGAAGGCGGCCTGCTCTTCAACCAGCCGTTCCGCTTCTGCCGAAGTCATGTTTTGCGTTTCGTTTATGAAGGAAGCAACCCTGCCGTAGTAAAGAGGCGTCATGAGGTCTACGAGTCTTCGCCGGTTGGCAGGCCAGTTATGGTAAGTTCCTGCAATCTCGTATAAAACCCTCACCCACGTGTCCGAAGGGAATCTGAATCGGTTCTCCTCCATGGAAGCAGCCACCTGGATAGCATCATAACAGTCCGGACAGAAGATCTCTTTCCACAATGTCCCGAAGTGATTCAGTCCCATCCTGAACGAAGTGACCAATTGATGAAGGTTGACATTGATCGGATCCGGTTCCCCCGGCGTATTTTCGCCGAACACAGGTACACTGGCCGGTGCAGGCATTTTCTTCCAAGTTTCTTCCGTTTCTTCCATGAGCTGAAACAGTGTTGATACCACTTGTCTAAACATGGGACCCAGATGTTCGGAAGGATCTTTGGCGTCGTGAATCTTTCTTCCCAGGTGGGCCTGACAAATGTTGAACCTGCGTATTATTGCCTGGACAGTCAGCCAGATGTCGATTCCGAATCGAGCAACATCCGTGTCCCACACGTCTTGTTCCACGTAGAAGGCCACTAACTTGCTGCTAAACGCGAAGTCACCTCCGATGGGTTGTCTGATGTCCTTGCCAAAGACGGCCTGACAGATGTTGTACACAATGTTGTTGGTAATGGTGCCGTCATACTTGTATCGCGTGTAAATGGGGGCTACGAAATCGAATCCCTTGTCAAGGACGGGGTCCAGAAGCATTTTCACCCAACCGTCAGTAATGCTTCGCAAGTCGGAATCCACCACCATGCACGCCTTGACATTGAGGATGTGAGCGGCTTCAAAGATCATCCTGATGGCTGAACCCTTTCCGGGCGCACCACGATAGATTCCCACAAGTTTCTCCTGCCAGGGTTTTAACTGAAACTCCTTCGCCACGTCCCTCGTGTCGTCCGTCGAGCCTCCATCCGATACTACGATCACGGCTCGCAAGTCGCCGAAGTAATTTCTCAAACCATGGGAAACCATCTTGACCACGTTTTCGATGGTTCGATCATTGTTGAAACAGGGGATTCCGACGACGATGTCGGCATGATTGAGTTCCTCGAGCCTTTTGACAATGTAAGGCCTCAAGGCGCTACTGTACTTCATATCACTCCTCCGGAGTCTCAGTTGAATACGTTCTTGTTGTCCTGGTCCACGAAGTCCACTAACTTCGGAGCGAAGTTAGGGATAGCCGAGAATACGCGATTCCAATTGGAAATCGGAGGGGTGCCCATCGGATCGCTTTCAATGGCATCGCCAGCTATGCGAATAGCCTCGGCGAAGGTCTCGAAGGCTTTGGATTCCGAGTGACGATCGTATTGCAATCCATTGACCCGGGCATCAGAATAGTACATAAGCATGAGGTCCTGCGCTTCCTCGAGAAACGTGGCTCGAAGCGCATTGAAGAAGCCAGGCCCGAAGACGGCTCCACTCGAACACAAGACGCGGAACAAAGTGGCACACACGTCAATGGACATTTTGTTCAGCCCCTTTTCCGGGTCATCTTCAGAAAGCTCTTGATGCTTGTGGTCATAGTTTTCGCACAACTCGACCTGGCACACCCAGTTAAGTGAACAGTTCCGGAAAACCTCTGCGAGCACCCCCATTTCCAATCCCCAGTCTGCCGGAATGCGGTTGATCAGTGCCAGATCCGCCACCATGGAAAACTCGCCGGAAAGCGGGTACCGAAAGGAATTCAAGTACTGAAGCAGGGGGAGGGGACCCAAAATCTTGATAAGAGCATGAATCAACGGGGTGATCAAGAGTCGTGTCACCCGCCCGTGCATCCTGTCTGTAACACGGCTGTAGTAGCCTTTACAAAACTTGTAGTCCAGATCGGGCATGACCGTCGGATATACCAATCGGTTCAACAGATTTTTGGAGTACGAAACAATGTCGCAATCGTGCAACGCGATGATACAAGACTCACCCCGGGCCACTACGTACCCGTAAGCAGTCCACGCACTTCGCCCCTTGCCGTGAGGACCGGGGGATAATCCAGCTTCCCGAATCTCTTCGTAAAGGGACTGCACATTTTTTCCGTCGTTCCATATGATGCGGACCCTTCTGTTCGGCTTCTGCAAAGGCATGAAATATTCGCATGCCCGCTGGAATTCTTCATATGTGGCCGGACCCAAGGTGACCAGGACCTCACGGAGGTAGTTGACAGACTCCAGAGAGTTCATGATGCCCTGCAGGGCCGGTCCGTCCATCTCTGAAATCAAGCAGGGAAGCACGAGGGCGATGGGCCTGGATTTTGATGCCTCTTCAATCTCCTTCTCGATCGCCTGCAAATTCCTATTTCCCAACATGTGAAGGGTGCTGATTGGTTCGGTTTGTTGAAAATCACTCATTGCTCCACCTCCTTCAATTGTAAGAGAATTTCCAGTATGGCGACATTCCACCCTTCAGGTCCGGCGGCTACACGGGACACATGTGTCAACGAATCTGGCAGAAGAGCTCTATTCTGATCGCCGACCAGGACCGGGAACTCAACGAGTTCCAGAAACGGGAAGTCGTTGGGGCTGTCTCCGAGCGCCACCGTGCGTAACCCAGGATATTTCTGCCGGTACATTTCGAGCAAGACAGAAACAGCCGCTCCTTTGCCATTGTGGCCAACCAGATGCCAAAACCTTCCGCCCTGCACGGCCAGTAACCCTCTCGCCCGGGCGGCGTTGACGATTTGTTCGTCTCTTGATTCGCTTTCCGCAACGATGAACGGCTCGTCATAGTTTCGCATGCGGGCACCGACAGCCTCTCGCATTTCGAGACCCGTCAGTGCGGCAACTTCATTGTCTGTCATGGACGCAAATCCCCTGAGCGGACAACCGACTTCCCGGGAAATATCCTGGAGTGTTTGAACCAACACCCCGTAGGGCGTGCCAAGGGGTATCATGGAGTATCCGGCCTGTGAAATCGGGTCATGCAGTGTCCTTAAGGCGGCAGCCTGAGCAGCAATCGGCGACTGGGCGCCAAAGACTATTCCGCCGCCGTTTTCCACTATGAATGGATCGGCAAGCCCAAGTTCGCGGTATAGCGGCTCCATTTCCGTGAACGTCTTGCTGGAGACCAGTACGATCCCGGCTCCAAGGGATTTCAGCGCTTCGAGAGCTTCAGCCGCTGCCTCCCACGAATAGGTCCAGGGGTCCAGCAACGTTGCGTCCAGATCTGTGAACACAAGGAGTTTCATGGCAGCTCCCCCTTTACGTGCAAGTAGCCACACAAGCCAAGAGGGGCAGAAAACAGCGCCCGTTTTCGAGGTTGCGTTTAGTGGTGAATCGGTATGCGAGCCGTGCCAATAGCTCGGAGGTTCATCGGGTCGACCCAACGTGGTCACTCATTCATGGCGAGGCAAACAGAGGATTCAAGTGGCGTAAACCGCCGAAAAATCACTGGGGCAACCCATTGTGAAGTAGCTTATTGTCCGCTTTATAGTGGTGGTAGGTTGCAAGATGAATGCCAATAATGCTACTTGGTGATAATGCTGCTATGAAGTGGTTTCTTGAAGCAGCAGGCACAACAGCCGTAGAACACTTATTTCGCACCAACCCTGATAATTCCCGCCAGGTGTAAAATATTTTCGCAGTCAGCATGCTACATGAGGGTGCGACAACTAGAGCAGTTCTCGAAGTCTTGTCGGATTCGTTCATGACTCTCGCGCTCATTCGAACGATCCAATCATGTCGTCGCGAGGAGTGGAACGACTAAGCCACCTTTGTTTTGATTCATGCGAGATTACCTCGGGCTTCGCCCTCTCAACAACACCCAATCCACGGCTCTTCCGTGAGACCGAACGCTTGTGTGCACCGGTTTCTTGACGTTGCATTTATGCCCCCCGGTATAGTAAAAGATTTATGGAGGAAGGTCGCCGGCCCGCTTGTCCTGCGGTATGGTTCCTCAGGTGTCTGTCAACGCTTTCGGGTCGAAATTCGCACTCGAGAATCGGTGAGGCGATCGCCGCAACCCTGGCTCACGCACCCCATTGTACGTGATTCCCCAAGACACATTTTCTCACGGAGGTCGGTACGTGAAAGCACGATTTTTTGCGTCCCTAATACTGTCAGCGCTTATAGTGGCTGGCTCCTGTGTTTTTTTGACCGCGCTGGCTACCGCCGGGCCGGGCCTGGGGGGTGAGATTCCCATGGGGGCCGTGTGGTCCCTGACCGGAGACGCGGCAGTCTACGGTCCATCTCAGAAAAATGCCTCATTGATGGCTGTTGACGAAATAAACAAGTCCGGCATGCTGGGCGGGGCTAAAATCAAGTTGATCATCGAGGATGACCGCTCGACCAAAGAGGGTGCCATCGCAGCGTTTGAGAATCTCATAAAAAAAGATAAGGTGATTGCCATTCTGGGCCCCACTCTTTCGAATTCGGCAAAAGCGGCTGATCCCATCGCCCAGGAATCCAAGGTGATAGTTCTGGGCGTGTCCAATACCGCGGGTGGCATTGTTGAAATCGGCGATTTCATTTTCCGTGACAGCCTACCTGAAAGTGCGGTCCAGCCGAACACGGTGCAGAAGACCATGGACAAGCTGGGCTACAAGAAGGTGGCAGTCATGTACGGAGATGACGACGTTTTCACCAAGGGCGGATACGACGTGTTCAAGAAAGTGCTTGAAGAAAAGGGAATCCAGGTTCTGACAACTGAAACGTTCAAGAAAAAGGATACCGATTTCTCGGCACAACTCACCAAAATCAAAGGCCTGAACCCTGACCAGATTATCGTATCGGCGCTGGCAGAGGAGGCTGCGGGAATCATGAGCCAGGGGCGCCAGCTGGGCATCGCCGAATCGGTTCACTTCATAGGTGGAAACGGCTTCAATTCACCCAAACTTGCTCAGCTTGCCGGCCAATTCGCCGAGGGAGCAATTTCCGGCGCAGCCTGGTTCATAGGAAATGATACCCCGGGAAACAAGGCTTTTGTCGAAGCTTACACGAGCCGGTACGGTACCAATCCGGACCAGTTCGCAGCTCAGGCCTATGCCGGGGTCTACATTCTGGCCCATGCAGTCAAGACAGCCAATTCCAGCGACTCCAAGGCCATGCGTGACGCTTTGGCCGCGATCAGGGACCTTGATACGGTTCTCGGCAAGTTTTCGTTCAATGAAAAACGCGATCCTGTTCATCCGCCTATCGTGCAGATCATAAAGAATGGAAAATTCGAGTTGTTCCAGTGAGTGCGGCTGGGAAGCGGAGCGGGCGCAAGGTCTCGCTTCCGTTTCCGGTGAAGGTGGCGTATGACTCAACTTCCTCAGCAACTGATTAACGGTATCTGGCAAGGAGCGGCTCTTGCTCTCTTTGCCATGGGGTATACGCTGGTTTTTGGCGTGCTCAATATCATTAATCTTGCTCACGGCGCTACGTTCATGTGGGGCGCGTTTTTTGCCTTTCTCTGTGTAACCAAGCTCGGTTGGCCGCTTTGGGCATCCATCCCGGTTGCTATGGTCGGCGCGGGACTGCTGGCCGTGTTGGTGGATCGCCTGGCGTTCAAGCCGCTTCGTTCTCTCACGGCCGGCGGCCTGGTGCTTTGGGGCGGGTTTATTTTACTCCTCCTGGGAATCGTCGGAGACTGGGGCCCTCCGGTGAAAACCGGAATTACGGCTGCCGGCGCCGTGCTCATGCTCGTGGGGTTCGTGCAAGATTACCGAACCATTCGTCCATTGCGGCAGCGTGAAGTGCCACACCTGGCCCCCATAATCTCGTCCATCGGAGCCACGTTCATTTTGATCAGTCTTGCCATAGGAGCATTCGGGGCTCAGGTTTCCCGTTTTCCTCCCAATCTGTTCCCGCTGATGCCATACCACATTACGAAGGATGCGGTGATTTCTCCGATTCAAGCTTTGGTCCTTGGCCTGTCCTTGTGCCTGATGCTGTGTCTCAGCCTGCTGATCAAACGTACGCAAATGGGACGTGCCATCAGGGCGATCGCTTGGAGCGAACGGACCTCACGACTGCTCGGGATCAACGTCGATTTCGTCATCGCACAGACCTTCTTTATTTCGGGAGCGCTGGCCGGCGCCGCAGGAGTACTCCTGGGACTGGCTTTCAATCGTTTGGAGCCTACCATGGGTAACGAGGTGGAGCTTGCGGGCCTGACGGTGATTATCGTGGGAGGCATGGGTAGTATAGGCGGCGCAGCCCTCGCGGCTTTCCTTGTGGGAATGATCCGAGTCCTCAGTGTAGCATACGTGGACAGCAGTTTCAGAGACGCATTCGTTTTCGGTTTGCTGATCCTGGTACTGCTCGTACGTCCCAGCGGCATCTTCGGACGCAGCAAAACCGTCCGGGCATAAGAAAACGCAAGAACTTCATGAACGGATAAGTCAAGTTTATGCCGGAACTCATTACCCACAATCTCTCGACAATAAATTTTGTCCTGATCAATATCACACTGGGGCTCAGCATCTATTTGACGCTTGCGACCGGTCTGCTTTCGCTGGCGAACGCAGGCTTCATGGCGATCGGTGCGTACACGGTGGCGATCATGTTCACGAGGGCCCATGCTCCCTTGAGCGTGGGCTTCGTAGTGGCCGTCTTGTTGGCGGTCGTGGTCGCGTTACCATTTGGCATCCTGGTGCTTCGGCTACGCGACATTTACCTGGCAATTGCCACGTTGGGTTTCGGCGAAATTGTCCGGATCATTGCGTTGAACGGCGACAAGGTGATCAGGCTTTTCAGCCAGGACAAGGAGATTGCGGTTTTTAACGGGGCTGAAGGGATTACCCTGACATACACGACGCCTCAGTTCATCCTTGGGTTGCCCGACACCACGTGGACCATTTTACTCTACGTCATTGCAGTAACTTATCTGCTTGCGACGCTCCAGAGCTCCCGGTACGGGCGGATCATGGCGTCGATCAGGCAGGATGAGACCGCCGCGTCTACGCTGGGCATCAATGTGGTTCGGTATAAACTGCTGGTATTCGTGATGGGTGCTGCAATTGCAGCTGGGGCTGGCGCACTGAGCGTCCCAATCGTGCGAGTGATTGATCCGCACAACTATGTATTCAGCCGTGCTGTCGACATCCTTGCCTATGCGGTATTGGGCGGCATGACGCATTGGGCCGGTCCGATAATAGGGGCCACGGCGTTGACTTCACTGCCGGAAGTATTGCGCTTTCTTAAGGACCAGCGGGACATAGTCAACGGTCTGATCATCATGATCTCCATCATCTATCTGCCGGCAGGACTGGCCGATCCCCGGATCTGGACCTTCTGGAGGAAACCGTTTGCACAGCCGAAACGGTAAAGTGGTTTCATCGTCTGAGCGTAACGGGGCGGGGGATTCTGCGCCTCGGAGCGATAGAATTCTCCCCATATGAGGACAAAATCATGGACGCTCCGTTTTGCTGTGCGCTCCAAATCCCCGGGAATGCTGCTACGCATTCTGACTGCGAGCGGTAACGGATGATAGTGCAGAAGACAGCTGAGCCTCTGCTCCAAATAAGAGACGTCACCCGAATGTTCGGCGGTCTCATGGCTCTCGATGAAGTGTCGTTCGCAGTGCCAAAAGCTACGACCTGCGGCTTGATAGGGCCAAACGGGGCCGGCAAGACCACTCTGATCAACGTGATCAGCGGACTGGTACCTCTGACGCGGGGCGATATACGGATGGAGGGGCAATCGATCTCCGGCCTGCAGCCACACAAGATCGCGGAAGGGGGTATAGGGCGTACCTTCCAGAATATCCGCCTTTTTTCAGAGCTTTCGGTGCTTGAGAACGTCATGATGGGCCATCACCTGAAGCAAAGGGGAACCTTGCTCGAGACGTTGTTGCGCCTCCCCAGAAGTCGCAAGCATGAGCGGGAGTCATCCCGGTCCGCCCTGGAATTGCTGGAGCGACTGCATATGCAGGATCTTGCGCACGTCTCCGCCAAGGCGCTCTCGTATGGAGATCAGAGGCGGGTAGAGATAGCCAGAGCGTTGGCTATGGAGCCCCGCCTCCTGCTATTGGACGAACCCGCCGCAGGCATGAACAGTACCGAAACGTCTCAGCTTACCGAATTTCTGGTCCAGTTGAACGACGCGTCGTTGACACTTCTTGTTATAGAGCACGACATGGACCTGATCATGCGAATTAGCGACCTGGTCGTCGTTCTCAATTTCGGAGTGAAGATCGCCGAAGGTCCTCCAAGTTCCGTCCGCGACGACAGGCAGGTGATCGAGGCATATCTGGGCGAAGAAGAATAAGGATCTGCATGCGATTCCCGCGGGATACGGGACAATAATCAAGGCAACAGACGAGGGGAGATCAGTTCTTATGCTCATTGTGCGGGATCTTCACACATCATATGGGGCGATTGCCGCCTTGCAGGGAGTAAGTTTCCAGGTGCACGGCGGCAGCGTGGTGGCTTTGGTGGGTGCCAACGGTGCCGGTAAGTCGACTACGCTCAACACTATCAGCGGCCTCTTGCGCCCCGATAGTGGGTCCATTCGTTTTGAAAACAATGAAATCGCTGGGTGGAGGGCCGATCGGGTAACCGCTCTCGGACTGGTGCAGGTGCCGGAGGGCAGGCAGGTCCTGGGAAGTTTGATGGTGGAAGAGAATCTCTTGCTGGGTGCCTACACACGGAAGGATCTCGATGTGGCCGCGGACCTCAAAGACATCTATCAGCGCTTTCCCCAACTGAATCACCGCCGAAAGCAAATTGCGGACTCGCTTTCCGGTGGAGAGCAGCAGATGCTGGCGCTGGGAAGGGCGCTGATGTCTCGACCGAAGCTGCTGATGCTGGACGAACCGTCGCTTGGCCTCGCTCCTTTGATCGTCCGGGAAGTCTTCCGTATCATTGCCGAACTGAAGAAACGCACAACGATATTGCTGGTGGAGCAGAACGCGCGCAAGGCACTCCAGGTAGCAGATTACGCTTACGTGCTGGAGGGTGGCAAAGTGGTCCAAGAGGGACCTGCCAGCCAGCTCCAGGGAGATTCTCGCATAGTGGAGGCATACCTGGGAAGAAAGCGTTAGTGTTCTCAGGTACAGTGCATATGAAAGGAATTCAACAAAGAAGGACTCGGCTACGTTCCGAATCCTTGGTGATTTCTTGGTGCTCGGAGCGAGAGTCGAACTCGCATGACCTTGCGGTCGGTGGATTTTGAGTCCACTGCGTCTGCCTGTCCCGCCATCCGAGCAATATGTTGCTGAACACGTCGTTCAAATATACTCTCAAATTCCCCAAGAATCAATCAGGAAAAGTGATCGTTCGGTTAC
>Ga0187785_10000568_pt1 | contig 13618 bp, 12 predicted proteins | sample 0815_BV2_4_20_MG_FD_132466 | JGI IMG/M metagenome (GOLD analysis project Ga0187785, IMG submission 132466) | Tropical peat soil microbial communities from peatlands in Department of Meta, Colombia - 0815_BV2_4_20_MG | ecosystem: Environmental > Terrestrial > Soil > Wetlands > Peat | place...
GGTAAAGATTACAGAATAGACATGCTTCCAAAGACCGAACTTCTAATAGTGACTAAATCAGATGATGTAGAAGATATTGTAAAAACTATAGTGGAAACAGCAAAAACTGGAGATATTGGGGACGGTAAAATATTCATATCACCAGTAGAAGACGTTATACGAATACGGACCGGTGAAAGAGGAGAAGGAGCTATATAATCCTTCTTATTCATTTATTTTTTTTAAATTAACTTCTTTTATAGATTTGATTCATTTTAATTTAATTTTGGTTTATTTTTTAATAATATAAATCGAGAATAACACTCGATCGAAACATTTATAAAGGATCAGAACTAAGTTAATTATGTCGGAAGTAGGTTACCGGTATCCGGTAACGGAAAAAATCAGAGGTGAATTATTTTAGTATCAAATTAAAATAACACCATTTAACGTATTAAACACTAATTAAAGCAATTTTATGCTTTAATCCACAAAAACAAAATATTAAAAACTATGAAAAAATGGAGGAAAAATAAATGGTTGATCCTGTTCTTAACTCTGGAGATACAGCATGGATGCTTGTCTCTACAGCCCTGGTAATGCTCATGACCGTCCCAGGTGTGGCATTATTCTACGGAGGGCTTACAAAAAAAGTAAACGTTTTAAATACAATCTTTTTATCGCTTATTGCCTTTTCGACCACAAGTATCATATGGGTCTTATATGGTTACCAGTTTGCATTTGGAACTAATTTAGATCCCTGGGGACTCATTGGAAATCCCGCGAATCTACTATTTAGTGGAATAGATGTAAATACACTTTCAACACTTGCACCAACAATACCTGAAACCGTATATATCGCGTTCCAGATGGTGTTTGCAGCAATTACACTAGCACTTATATCTGGTGCTGTAGTTGAAAGAATGAAATTCTCATCATGGATAGTGTTTTCAGTAGCATGGATATCATTAGTATACGTCCCAATTGCCCATTGGGTATGGGGTGGAGGATGGTTAGCTCATCTTGGTGCTCTTGACTTTGCTGGAGGTACAGTTGTACACTTAAATGCAGGTATAGCGGCATTAGTACTATGTATTTTACTAGGTAGAAGAAAAGATACATCATTATTACCACACCACTTAGGTTACTCAGTAATAGGTGCAGCACTTCTATGGTTCGGTTGGTTTGGATTCAACGCAGGTTCTGCTTTAACAGCAGGCGGCCTTGCTGGATCTGCATTCATCGTAACTAACACTGCAACAGCAGCTGCTATGATTTCATGGGTCATAATTGATTACATAAAAACAGGGAAACCTACATTACTTGGTGCAATTACCGGTGCTATTGCAGGATTAGTAGCAATTACACCCGCAGCAGGTTTCGTCACTGTACAAGCTTCCATAATTATTGGTCTTGCAACTTCAGTATTTTCATACTTCGCAATATCCTGGTTAAAAGGAAAACTCGGTTACGACGATGCTTTGGATGTATTTGGTGTTCACGGAGTATCTGGTGCATGGGGAGCAATAGCAACAGGATTATTTGCAGCACCATTCATCAATTCATTAGGAACTGGAGTATTCTATGGAAACCCAATGCAGATAGTATGGCAATTAATTGATATTGCAGCTGTTATCGTGTGGTCTGGAGGAGTAACTTTAATCATTGCTAAAATAATAGATGTAGTAATGGGATTAAGAGTTGAAGATAAAGAAGAAATTGAAGGGCTGGATACAAACCTTCATGAGGAATCTGGTTACAGAATTTAAGCTAGGGGATGTGAAAAAAAATGAAAGAAATAATCGCCATAATAAGACCAGAGAAATTAGAACAAGTAAAAATAGCTCTCGAAGAAATAAGTTGTCATGGAGTAACAGTGACTGAAGTAAAAGGACGTGGAAGACAGCTTGGAATAACAGAAAGCTACAGGGGCAGCGACTACAGAATAGATATGCTTCCAAAAACAAGACTAGAAATTATAGTAAAAGATGAAGACGCTGAAGAAGTTATTCAAACCATTGTAAAAACAGCTCAAACTGGAGATATTGGAGATGGTAAAATCTTTATATCACCTGTTGAAGAGGTAATACGGATTAGAACCGGTGAAAGAGGAGAAGGAGCTGTCTAAAATTTAAAACCAAATATAAAGGTTGATTTTTAAAATCAATCTTTAATATCCTTTTTTTTGTTCTTTATTTTAATTAAATTCTTTTAATTACCCACTAATTTTATCTTATCACTCGTTTAAATTATTTAATTATAGTAACTTTAAGTTGAAGGTGAATCTTAATGTACAATGAAATAATACCCGGCTTGTACATGATTAAAACAGGTAAACCAAGCTGCACATCTTACCTTATTCTAGGGGACAAAATGAACGTTCTAGTTGATTCCGGAATAAATCAAAAGTTTGGAATACTTAAAAGAGATCTCGAAAAAATTGGTTTAAAAACAAATCAATTGAATATGATTATTAACACCCATGAACACGTGGATCACTTTGGAGCTAATATTTATCTCCAGCAAAAGGTTTCTATCTTAACTCACCGCTATGCAGCCACTAAAATCATGTCTGCAGATGATGAAGTCCTTCTTTGCCGTGCACACGGCCACGACCCTAAAGGATATCACGTACATCTATGGATGGAAAATACTAACATAATAGACCTTGGAAACTGGTTTTTAAAGGTACTGCACACTCCAGGACATACTTCCGGCTCCATATGCATATATGAACCTCGTAAAAAAGTTTTAATCTCTGGGGATACAGTTTTTGCAAAAGGAACTATATCCAATATATCCAGTTCAGGGAGCTATGGAGAATACATAAATTCATTGGCTAGATTAAATACCATGAAAATTGACCTTTTACTCCCAGGGCATGGTAACACTTCTGAAAATGTTGAAGAAGATATTGAAAAGGCAATTGATAATGCAAAAAAGAAACATGAAGAGTTTTTAAAGCATAATTAATCTTATCAATTATTTTTATTTTTAAATTCATAAATAATATGAAAATCTATTTTTCATTTTAAATTGCTATTTAAAGGTTTTCCTTCTTAATACATTTTAATAATTAAAAAGATTTATTAGAGATGCTTTACTAATTGATATTCAAAAAAGGGGAAACTTAAATGAAAAATGGATCATTCATAGGTTTAATAGCGATTCTCATTTTAATTGTAGCAGTTTCAGGATGCACAGATAACACTCAAAACTCTACAAACAGTGGAAATCAGACAATGCAGCAAAATACATCCGATAACTCAAGTACTGCTAATGTAAAAATATCATCTGAAGAGGCTAAAAATATAGCTAAAAAATATATTAATCAAACTGGAGCAACACCTGGTGACCCTATGCTTAAAACAGACGGACAGAAAGTTTACATTGTACCAATAATTGTAAACGGAAATCCTGCAGGTGAAATAATAATAGATGCCCAAACAGGGGAAAACCTGGGAAATACTTAGTGAATTTACAAAATAAATAAAATTATTATTTTTTTATATTTTAAATAATTTATTAAAAAATGAGGTAAAATATACCTCAAATTATTTTTACCATCCCCTGGTTTGTAATCTTTCTTCTTCTGGAATTTCACTCATTTCTAGACCGGGCATTGCTTTTCCAAGGTCTCTTGAAACTTTTGCTATAATTTCAGCATCTTCATAATTAGCTGTTGCTTCTGTAATTGCTTTTGCAACTACTTCTGGTTTTTCTGATTTGAATATTCCAGAACCAACGAAAACACCGTCTGCCCCAAGCTGCATCATTAATGCAGCATCAGCAGGTGTTGCAACTCCTCCAGCAGCGAAGTTTACTACAGGTAGCTTTCCAAGTTCAGCAGTTTGTTTTACAAGTTCATATGGGGCTTCTATTTCTCTTGTAATTCCCCAAAGTTCTTCTTCAGTCTTATTCTGGATCTCTCTAATGGTACCTTGAATTTTTCTCATATGTCTAACAGCTTCAACAACATTTCCAGTCCCTGCTTCGCCCTTAGTCCTTATCATTGCAGCCCCTTCATCTATTCTTCGAAGTGCTTCACCAAGGTTTCTTGCACCGCAAACAAATGGAATTGTGAATTTCTTTTTATCAACGTGATATTTTTCATCAGCAGGTGTTAGAACTTCACTTTCATCAATCATATCCACACCCAATGATTCGAGGACCTGAGCTTCTACAAAGTGGCCAATTCTAACCTTTGCCATAACCGGAATTGAGACAGCATCCATTATTTCAATTACTTTTGAAGGATCTGCCATTCTTGCAACTCCACCTGCAGCTCTTATGTCTGCTGGAACCTTCTCTAGAGCCATTACTGCTACAGCCCCTGCATTTTCTGCAATTTCTGCTTGTTCCGCGTTTACAACGTCCATTATGACTCCACCTTTAGTCATTTTGGCAAATCCTTTCTTTAAAACTTCTGTTCCATGTAACATAAAATTCCTCCAAATTATTTTTAAATTCATTTATTATGAAATGTTTAAAAGTCAAATGCCTAATTAACATTCATATATCAGTTATATAACAATTGTTATATTATAACCTTTTCTATATGATCTTAATTTAATTTTAAATATTAAATAGTTTAATGAGATCATTTTTTTTATATCTAAAATTTAAAAATTCCGTTTTTATTAAAGAATGTTTAAATCAATATTTCATATATACTGAAACATATCTAATTGAACTTTTTTGTATTTTTAAGCAAAATATGGGCTATTTATAAATATTCTAACTGAAGAGTAGAATGAATTTTTTACTGCGTTATAGTGCTCTATAACGAAGCAATTATTTTTTTTAATTTCACTATTTTCACGTAAATATTACAAAAAATTTATTTTCTTGTGATTAATATAGTAATATGAATACATTTATAAATAATAAAATTATTTTTTTTCATGTTATGCTGGAGGGCAAATGAATGGGAAAACTCAAAAAAAATAAAGCTGAAGAAGAATTTATCCCTCCCATATGTTCAGTTACTGAAAATTACTGTGATATATTTGAAAATATGCACGAAGGAGTATCTATTTATGAAATAATTTATAATAAAGAAGGTAAAATCATTGATCTCGAGATAAAATATTTTAATTCCAGATCAATAATAAATAAAGTAAGTATATTAAAGAACGCTATAGGCAAAAGAATTACTGAAATATATCCAAATAATGAGATACCCCCATTTATAGAAATAGCTGAGCAAATAGTGTCCAATAACAAGAAAAAAAACTTTGAAACTTTTTTTAAATCTTTAAATAAATGTCTGTTGATTACTGGATTCCTTATTCGTCAAAATATACTTGTAATATTAGGAATGGATATTACGGAGCGTAAAAAGGCAGAAAATATTTTAAAAGAATCAGAAATTAAATATAGAACTATTTTTGAAAATACTGGAGTTGCATTTGCCATTATAGATGAAAATATGATAGTTTCACTAATGAACAACGAAGCAGAAAAATTATTGGGACGTTCAAAAGAGGAAGTAGAAGGAAAAAGATATTGGACAGAATTTATAGCTAAATCCGATGATTTAAAGAAAATGAAAGAATTTCACAGGAAAAGACGTGACGAACCCGGAAGTGTCCCTTCCAGATATGAATTTAAAGCTATAAATGGAAAAAGGGAAATAATAGATATCTTAACTAATATTTCAGTTATTCCTGGAACTAATGAAAGTATTGCATCATTTGTAGATATAACTGAACGTAAAAAAAATGAATTTACTTTAAAACAACATGAAGAGGAACTGATAAAATCAAGGAATGAACTCGAAAAACAGGTCAATAAGAGAACTGCAGAACTTGAAAATGCATATCAATCATTGAAAGAAAGTGAAGAAAAATACAAACAATTCTTTGATTCAGCACCAGATTTTACTATCCAAATAGGAATGGATGGAATAATTTACGATGCAAATGAACTTGCAGCAGAAAATCTTGGTAAACCAAAGGACGAATTGATTGGTACACATTTCGCCAAAATAGGAATGCTATTTCCAGAAGATATACCAATACACGTGAATAAATTTATGCAGCTATTAAAAGGCGAGAAAGTAGAGCATTATGAAACTAGAATAAAAGGTAAAAATGGTGAAATCCGATGGGGAGATACTTATCCACTAATATTGAAAAAAAATGGTACTCCTTATGCTATCTTAGTTATTTCACATGATATAACTGACCGTAAAAATGCAGAAGAACAGTTGAAGGCCACAATTAATGAATTAGAACGTTCAAATTACGAACTCGAACAGTTTGCGTATATAACTTCCCATGACCTTCAAGAACCCCTCAGAACAATAGCAAGTTATGCAGGACTAATTAAAAAACGTTATGAAGGTAAATTAGATGAAGACGCTGATGAGTTTCTTGATTTTATGGTTGAAGGTGCTTCCAGAATGAAGGAAATGATCCAAGGACTCTTGGATTACTCTAAAGTAGGAACAAATGAAGAAAAATTTAAAAAAATAAATGTTGAAGAAGTCCTTAAAAATGTATTATCAAATTTAGACGATGCAATTAATGAAAGTGATGCCATTATAACCAGCGAAAATCTTCCTATTGTAAATGGAAATGAAGATCAACTCGTCCAGGTTTTTCAAAATATTATAAGCAATGCCATCAAATTTAGAAAACAAAATGTACCAATAAAAATCCATATTTCAGTAAAAGAAGATAAATTAAATGATGAATATTTATTTTCAATTTCCGATAATGGCATAGGAATGGAAATTCAATATACGGACAAAATATTTGAAGTTTTTAAACGGCTTCATACTATTGATGAGTATAAAGGTGCAGGAATTGGCCTATCCATTGCAAAAAGGATCATTGACCGTCATGGCGGTAAAATTTGGGTAGAATCACAACTAGGAAAAGGTTCTATCTTTTACTTTACATTACCATTTAATGAAAAAATAACTCAATAATTCTCCAAACATTCATCTTTTAACACTCGCGCATCCTCATTTTCAGGATTTTCAAGTAAAGCTCTGTTAAAACATTCAACTGCTTTTTCAAATTGACCTAATTCCATTAAAGCAACACCCCTATTGCTTAAGAATATATCATTTATTGGATCTAGTTTTAAAGCTTCACCATAACATTTAACAGCTTCTTTAAATCTTCCAAGCTCCAAAAGAGCATTTCCTTTACGATTCCAAGTCGATGCATCTGGTGCTTCATCAAGACAGAGTTCCAAAGCTTTATCATAAGATTCAAGAGCTTCTTCTGTCATTTCAAGCTGATTTAAAACATTTCCCCGCGCATTCCATACTTCCGGATTTTCAGGATCTAACTCTAAAATACGGTCATAACACTTTAGAGAATCCTCAAATCTCTCTAACATCTCTAAAATAAATCCTCGCCAGTATAAAACGACTACATTATTTTTATTTAAATTGAGAGCTTTTGTGTTACATTCTAAAGCATTTTCTGGTTTATTAGAGTTTAAAAGTGCTATTGCTTTATTATTCCATATAAATTCATTTTCAGGGTTGATTTTTAAAGCACTATCATAATTTTGAATTGCTTCTTCAAATTTACCCAGTCTTGTTAAGTTATCTCCTTTTTTATTTAGAAGATAAACATCTTTAGGGTCAAATTTCAGTGCTGCAGTGTAACACATTACAGAATCACCGTATCTACCAGAATCAAATAAAATATCGGCTCTTTTAGTTATCATTGCCTTTTCATCAATTTTTTCCCCTTCCCATTCTTCAACAGGACATTTTTTAAACCTTATTATTTGAAATAATGATTCGTCACCAGTATCATCAGGATACATCTTTCTAAATTCTTTTTCAAGTTCTGCAGCGTTTTTGTAGCCCTCTTCCACTGCAAGTGGGTCATTTTTTATAATGTCTCTAAACTTAGCTATTTTAACGTCTGTTACTTCCGCTTCAAAGAGCTTTTTACGTTCTTTGGAAACAAGATTCCAGTAACAGTGCAGACGGTCCCCTGGAGACAATGGTTTTTTCCATAATTTTCTGATTGTAACTGTTTTTTTACCAGTTATTAATTCCAGATGACCGCTTCCAAATAATAAGATAGGCATATTATTCTCCAAAAAATTTTATTTTTTGGGCCACAAAATTGTAAATTTTGTAGGCTCCGAGTTAAAAAAGTAATTAAATGTTTAATTTATTATTTCTTCTCCAAATTCCGCTGTCTTTATTTTTATATTTTTTTGAAATGGTTTTATCATTTTTGCTATTTCTTCAAGTTCATCCCTTGAAGGAATAGGAGTACCATACAACTTTTCATCAAGTACTATTTTATCCCTGAATTGTTGCAGAGTATACATATCCGCTTTTATATTTTTTGCAATTTCAACTATATCTTCAATTTCCAGCAAATACGGCACATAGGTTGTCCTACATTCAAGGTAAACATCCTCTTTTATACAAGCTTCCATGCTTTTTTTTACATCATCACCTATACACGACCCAACGATTTCTTCATATTTATCAAATGGCGCTTTAACATCCAGTGCCACATAATCTATCAATTTTATGATTTTTTCAAGTCTTTGAGGAAAACATCCATTTGTATCAAGTTTTGTTTTTAATCCAATCTTTTTGCAGAACTTGAAAATTTCCTCAACATCTTCATGTTGCATAAGAGGCTCTCCACCAGTAACTACAACACTATCTATAAAATCAAGTGAATTTTCAATTTTAGTCATGATTTTTGCAAGTTCTACTTGTTTTCCTCCATCAATAATTTCAGGATTGTGGCAGTATGGACATCTTAAAGTACATCCTCCAGTAAAAATAACAAGAGAGATTTTTTCTGGATATTCAAGAGAGGATATAATCATTTCGCCAATTTGCATTTACATTACCTGAACTATTAAATTTTCAATTAATCAATTAAATCATTTAAAACTGCAATAAAACGTTTATCTTCTTCCAGTGTACCTACACTTACCCTTATCCAGTATTCATCTAACCCTTTAAAAGAATTGCAATCCCTTACAATAATTCCTCGTTTTAAAAGTTCTTCTGTAAATTCTTTAGATGTCATTCCAGTTTTTCTAACATCCACAAGAATATAATTTGCTTTAGAGGGATATACATTAAGTTTATCGAATTTTGACATATTTTCATATAAATATTCTCTGCTTTCTATTCCAATTTCAATGGATTTTTCTATGTAGTCTTTATCATCAAGTGTAGCTAATGCAGCTACATATGCAAGCTTTGTTAGACTAAAAACTGGTTTTACGCGGTGCATGTACTCTATAAATTCCGGATTTGAGATGGCATAACCTATTCTCATCCCTGCAAGTCCAAAAACCTTTGAAAATGTTCTTAATATTAATAAATTATCGTAATCTTCCAGTAAATCAACATTATCAACTTCTGAAAACTCAAAATATGCTTCATCAACAACTACAAGAGCATCAGTACTTTCAAGGACCTTTTTAATATCTTCTGTATCTATTAATCCTCCTGTAGGATTATTAGGAGTACATAAAAAGATTATCTTTGTTTTTTCAGTTATTGCATCCAGAACTGATTTTACATCGAGTTTATTCTTATCTACATCCCATGTTGCATAAACAGGAACACCACCATGGATTTTCAAAGTAAATTCATAGTACATGTATGAAGGAAGAGGAACTATGAACTCATCGCCGGCTTCTATCAAGGTTTTTCCCAGTACATCGAGAATTTCATCTGCCCCATCACCACCAATGATGATATTGGATGCTTGAACAGAAGAATAATCAGCTATTTTTTCTTTTAAATCTTCTAAATTAGATTCCGGATATTGATGTATTGAATTAACATTTTCTTTTATTGCTTCTACTGCTTTTTTTGATACACCTAATGGATTTTCATTTGATCCAAGTTTAATTATGTCACTTTTGTTAATATTATATTTAGCTGCGATTTCATCAATTGATCTTCCTGGAACGTACGGATCAAGCTCTTTAACAATTTTTTTCACTTTTACCATGATTTCACTTTCCCTGTGCTATTTTCTTGTATCTAAGTGCATTCTCGTTAATACTATCTATTTCTTCATTATTTAGTTTTCTTATGGCCTTTGCAGGAACTCCTAATATTAAACTTCCATCTTCAAACTCTTTTCCTTCTGTAACTACCGCTCCTGCCCCTACAATACAGTTTCTACCAATCTTTGCACCATTTAAAACTGTAGAATTAATCCCAATTAATGTGTTATCACCAATTTCACATCCATGTAAAACAGCACCATGACCTACTGAAACATAATCTCCAAGTATAGTTGGAAAAACCCTAGAACAGTGTATTACACAGTTATCCTGGATATTAGAACACTTTCCAATTTTTATATAGCTCATATCACCCCTAATAACTGCATTATACCATACGGATGAATTTTCTGCTATATCCACGTTTCCTACAATCCGTGCACCTTTAAATATTTTAACGCTTTTATTTACAGTGCTCATATTACCACTACAAAAATAATTTAAAAGATTAAAAATAATTATTTATTATATTTTACGGTTTTATATTCTTGTTTTACAAGAATCAATGTATTTGAAGGTATATCTTCATAAATTATAGTTCCAGAACCTATTGCAGAGTTTATACCCACTTTCACTCCCGGATTGAAACTAGAATTTATTCCTGTTTTTACATTATCACCAAAAATAGCGCCGAGTTTCCTTATACCACAATCACATTTTTCTCCTTTAATGTTCATTTTGACGTTTTTATTATCAAAACGTAAATTTGCAATATTTGTACCTGCAGCAATGTTACAATTAGCCCCTATAACAGAATCACCAACATAAGAAAGGTGATTAACATTGGTACCATCCATTATAATAGAATTTTTTATTTCAACAGCATTTCCAACATTTACATTATTTCCAATATATGTGCATTTCCTTAAATATGAATTAGGACCTATATCACATCCTTCGCCAATGAAAACCGGTCCAAAAATGTATGTTCCAGAACGGATTATACTGTTTTTTCCAAGAATTATGGGCCCATGGATGGTTACTCCTTCTTCAATTTCTCCATGGATTTTTTCTTTCATGCCACTTAGGAAGTATTCATTAACATCCAGAAGTTCCCACGGCCTTCCTATATCTATCCACTTATTTTCCGATTTAAGGCCTATTACCTTCTTATTTTCAGCCATCTGAATTTTAAGAGAGTCAGTTATTTCATATTCTCCCCTTTCAGACTTTTCAGTCTTATTTATAGCTTCAAAGATAGTTTTATCAAATACATAAATCCCCGCATTTATAAGATTGCTTGGAGCTTCTTCAGGAGTTGGTTTTTCAACAATATTCTTTATAATGTTCCCTGCCATTTCCACAACGCCAAAAGAAGAAGGATCTTCTACTTCAGTGAGCATTAAAAGAGATGTAGCATTTTCAGATTCAAAATTGGCAATCAAATCAACAATAAGACGTGGATCAACTATTATATCTCCATTTAAAACTATAAATTCATTGTCCATCCCATCTTGAACTGATTTTATGGCATGGGCTGTTCCAAGTCTCTCTTCTTGAACTATATATGTTATATTAACTCCAAAAGTCGTCCCATCACCAAAATAATCCTCAATAGCTTCTTTTTTATAACCTACTACCATTATAATATCCTTAATTCCTGCATCTCTCAATGATTCCATATTATATTGGATTATGGGTTTTCCACCTACTTGAAGCATGGTTTTTGGCCGAGTTAAAGTTAAAGGGCGCATTCTGGTTCCTTCACCAGCAGTAAGAATTACTCCCCTCATAATATCCCCTCAATAAATTCTCTGGAGATATTCCGAATTTCACGAGCTTTTTCCATTGTTTTTCCTTCTAAAGTTATTCTAATGTAAGATTCGGTACCTGAAGGCCGTATTAAAACCCAACTACCGTCTTTCATTGATATCCTAACCCCGTCGATAAAATTAACGTCTTTTACGTTGTCAAAATATTCTGGAAGTTCTTCTTTAACTTTTTCCATTATCAAAGTTTTCTGAATGTCTTCACATTCTATTTTGTCTCTTACCGTTGGATAGCTTGGTATTTCACCTAATTGTTTAGAAAGCGGGCCTTTTTCTTCAACAATTTGAATTATTTTGAGTGCAGACAATATTCCGTCAGGACACATGCAGAAATCAGGATGTAACCATGTTCCAGAGGGTTCACCACCAAAAGAAGCATTAGTTTCCACTATTACTTCGGCTACGTGGACATCGCCTACTTTAGTTCTTATAACCTCGCCACCCACATCTTCCATGCATTTATCCACAGAAAAAGATGCATCAACTGTTGTTACAATTTTTCCACCAATACTATGAGATACAAGAGCTAGAAGCTTGTCAAAATCTGCCATTTTACCATTATTATCTATTGCTATCATACGGTCTGCATCACCATCATGTGCAATTCCAATATCAGCCCCTGTAGCTTTTACAACTTTCATGAGCTCTCTAAGATTAGCTTCTGAGGGTTCAGGGTTTCTACCTGGGAAAAAACCATCTGGCTGGCAGTTTAAAGTAATTACATGACATCCGGTTTTTCTTATGACTACCGGAGAAATTAATGAGCCTGCACCATTTCCACAATCGACAACTACTTTTAAATTACCTTTAATATCTACTTCATTCAATAAATCGTTGATATACTCTGAAACAATGCTTTCATTATTCTCTATTTTTCCAATATTTTCCCATTCTACCTTCAAAAAGTTCTTTTTATGAACTATCCTTTCTATTGTTCTTTCTTGATCCTGAGTATATGCCATTCCTGTTGGATTCCAGAGCTTAATTCCATTGTATTGGGAAGGATTGTGAGATGCTGTTATCATAATTCCAAGATCGGCTTTAAGTTTCATTGCAGCATATCCAACTAAAGGAGTTGGAACCATTCCAAGGCGAATTACGTTAGATCCGCACTGTAGAATACCCGCAGTAATTGCATTTTCAACCATTTGATTAGATGTTCTTGAATCATATCCAATGACAATTTTACGTCCTTTACCTCCAATATAGGTCGATGCTGCCATTCCAACTTTAGTTGCTAAATCTAAAGTGATTTCGGTACCTACTTTACCCCTAATACCTGATGTGCCAAAGAGTTTTGGAATCATTTCATCCATTTTTACACCTTAAGCTCCAAATTTTTGAGATTTATTCATGAGATCCATTAAAATATTCATCACATCAGAACCTCGTATTCTGCAGAGCCCGCCTTTTGTCGCTGCTCTTTCATTAAATTCTTTTACATCATCTACTCTCACTTCAGGTCCTTTAATGATTATAGGAACAGGATCTCCTGTATGATCCATTACAGCGATAGGAGTACAGTGATCAGCAGTTAATATGAAGTAAACATCATCTATTTTCATTACTTCACCAATTACTTTATCCACTTTTTCAATGAAGTTTACTTTTTCTCTCAATTGGCCATCGTGACCTGCTTCATCCGCTCCATCTATATTAATAAGAATAAAATCATAATCATCGCCAGTTGCAGTATCTACTATGCTTCTTGTGATACTTTCAAGATCAGTATCAATTCCACCAGTTGCACCTTCAACCTCAATTAAATCCATTCCAGCTATTTTACCTATACCCATAATAAGACCAGTTTCTGCTATACAAGCTGCTTTAAGCCCATA
>Ga0187785_10000569_pt1 | contig 13616 bp, 12 predicted proteins | sample 0815_BV2_4_20_MG_FD_132466 | JGI IMG/M metagenome (GOLD analysis project Ga0187785, IMG submission 132466) | Tropical peat soil microbial communities from peatlands in Department of Meta, Colombia - 0815_BV2_4_20_MG | ecosystem: Environmental > Terrestrial > Soil > Wetlands > Peat | place...
ACCAACAACAACGCCCACAGTAACACCTTCAGCGACACCAACAACGCCCAACGCAACACCAGCCGCCGCTTCTACACCGACCACGCCGCCGACACCACCGTCGACACCAGTATCTCAGCCTGTGGCGAACAACCCACCAGTTCCTACCAGCTCCCCCTCCAAATCACCATCAACATCGGCCAGCCCAACCCCGACCGCCGTGGCAAAAAAATCGCTGTCTACTACAGATCTGGACGCCGAATCTAATGCCACCGGAGAACCAGCATCGACCATGGGACCATCACAGTCGACTGTGCCGTCGACATCTGCCACCAGTACGCCCGGGTTTGCAGGGATTATGGCTCTCATCTGCATACTAGGATCCTCAATACTGATTTTGAAAAAGAAATAGCTATCAAATATTAACGGATGAGGCCTAACAGATCGCCCATCATCCCCCCCTTTACCAGGGTATTTCCGGGCCCTGCCAATCATGGTCAGGGCTTTGTTTTATTGATGGATTCCTTGAATGTGATAATGAACTCTGTACCACGTTCCCGATTCACCTCGATCGCCCCATGAATCTGGTCGGTCAGGGTAGTTACCAGCTGAAGCCCCAAGCTAGATGTTTTATATATATTCATCCCCTCGGGCAAACCTACACCGTTGTCGGCGACCACCAGCCTATATAGGCTATTTTCTCCCTCCCCGATCTCCGTGAGCTCGACCCGAATTTCGCCACTTCGCTGTCCGTCGGTGAACGCGTATTTCAGCGAGTTTGTGACAAGCTCGTTGATGATCAAACCGCACGGAATCGCAGTGTCGATCCCCAGAGAGATATTGTCGGCTTTGATAACCAGATTCACCAGGCTGCCCATAGTACCATACGATCGTACCAGGTTGCCGGTGAGGTTCTTCAAGTACTCTGCAAAGTCGATCCTCGCGATATCGTTCGACTGGTACAGCTTTTCATGGATGAGCGCCATCGACCTGACCCTGTTCTGACTTTCCTTGAACATGCCAAGGGCCTGAGTATCTTTAATATAACCGGACTGAAGGTTCAGCAGGCTCGATATGATCTGCAGGTTGTTCTTCACCCGATGATGGATCTCCTTTAGCAGCACTTCCTTCTCTCGCAACGACGCTTTGATCTTCTCGTCCGCCTCCCGCTCCCTAGTGATATCGTGGAGCAAGACGATCGTGCCGATAAGCACCCCCGTAGCGTCCAAGATAGGGGAAATACTGCCCCTCACGATAGCCTTTTTATCGGATCTCTGCAGGATCGTCGCTTCGAAGCTACCCACTTCGTCCTTACTAAATATGACATCTGCGAGAGTATTTTCTCCCGGAGCCGGCCGCAGGACGCTGAATAGCTTCCGGCCCAGCGCCTCCTCATGAGAATAGCCGGTCAATAAAGATGCGGGGTTATTATAGAACGTGATCACGCCCGAGTTATCGACCACAAACATCGGGTCAGACATGCCCTTAAGGATCGACTCGTTGTAGTTGATACGCTCTTTGATATGTGTGACCATGTACGTGACCATTTTAGTGATGGCCGTCGAGAGCTCGCCGATCTCTCCGCCGCTAGCCACCGTCACCACCGGGGTATCCAGGTTGCCGGCCGCTATGCTATTCGCTATTGCCACTATTCGCTTGATGGGACGAGTGATCGTTCTAACCATAATATAACCAATCGAGATAAATATGATCGAAGCGGCCAAAGCGGTAATGATCGCCTGTTCCTGCATGTGATAGAGCTGGTTAAGCCCGGGCTCAAGGTTATAACCGACGAAGAGCATGCCCACCGTCTCGTTATCGGCGTTCCGCAGCGGCTCGTAATGGGTGTACAGCGTCATATTATTGATGGTGTATATGCCCTCCACGGTCGTGCCCTGGTTGAGAACCTGGTTGGAGATCTGGGGGATCAGGTTGGTTCCGATGATCCTGTTGCCGTTCTCATCCTTGAGCGTCGTGGCAATCCGGGTGTTGTTCTGGAAGATCGTGCAGTTGGCCTGAGTGGAATTCTGAATGTAGTCGACGACCTCGTTGTTATCGTTCAGAACATCGGATATGCTCACCGCGCCCCGTATCGTGCCATCATCATCTTTTATCGGTTCCGTATTAATAATGGCCAGCCCGTCGTACATATGTGTCGCGTTGACCTGGTCCCAGAGATTATTGGCCACGATCACCTGGTGATCCAGCGTGTCGGTGATCGAGTACTCCGTCCCGTTAAGCGCGCCATACAGCAGTCGATTGGTCGTCTGGTCGCCATACTGGTTATTGGCGGACCTGGCCAGGACCATTCCCCCGTTATCGACCACCGTAATGATATAATTCTTCTGATCTTTTTTCGAGTACTCATCGACCAGGAGCTTCACCTGGGAATTGTTATTAGTTTCCATGGCATTGACCAGACGTGGATCCTCGCACAGCCTGATAGTGGCCATCCGATCGGTATCCATCTTGGACTTATAGACCTGATCCACCATGATGGAAACATCTTTGATTTTATCCTGGAGTTGATCGTTCTTATCGTTGGTCAGCACCTTATCGTTATTGTAGGTTAGAAAGGCGATAGGCAGAATGGTGATGATTAAAACCAACGCCAAAAGTCTGATCGATATGCTCTTGAAATCAATTTTAATCTTCAGATGCTCCGCCCCTTAAATGATAAATATGTGGTGTTTATTCGCAATCATATTAAAAATTTGCGTTAAAACCAAAAATACATGATTAATCTGTAAAAAAAGCGGTAAAACCTCTTAAAATTGTAACGGGGAACGGATATTCCCCGTTATGCTTAGCAGTAAGCGAGACCGCCAGCCCCTGCCACAGGAATACCGAATACCACTCCAGATAGGGGCGGAAGGCCGAACGTCGATGAATGATCGAACGTGCTTGAGGCGGTATTCTGAGCTCCGAAGTTAGTTCCGACCCCATTCTGCGCGAGGCCGCCAAAGCCACCGAACGGGGAGCCGAACGGACAAGAATCAAAGAATGGGGAACCGAACGGGCCGACCACGCTGTTCGTGAAAGCGTCTGTGGCAGCAGCTGCTCCCGCGCCCTGCGTCCATGAACTCGATTCAGATATACCTGATCCAACGGTACCATACGGGGTAATCTCAGCCAAGGGCAGTGCTCCGGCAACATATCCCGGAACCAGCTGCGCTCCGGCGGGCGAAACGGCGATCAGCGCTAATGCTAAACAGAATATCAGGGTTCTAACCTTAATCAACATCCCCTCCTAGTTAATGATTATTATACAAAAATAATGATAAAAATATTACCCGCTTTTGACACAAGTTTTAAGCCCATACAGAGAATAATTTTCGAAAGGTTGCCCGAAGAACCTTCTCAGGTCTACAAAAATCGACTATAGCACATTATATTAACCCATGACGCCCCCAACACACAAGCTTAACCACTCAGATCATAGGTGACTCGACAGTACGAACACCACGCTGCGCCAGAACACAAATCGCACAAACACCACAGATCAACCCGACCCACAATAAATAATAATTTTCAAGTACCGGGCATGAAAAATTGGTTGTTATACGGACGATTGAAGATGTAGGCTGTCACTTGTGTTGTGACCTCCTTACCAGAGGATCTCACGATTAACTCTAACATTGTTTCGTAAGTATAAGTGCGTCTTGAAACGCGTAAGAACAATGTTCTTACGAAGATGTTAGCCCTTTTTCACCTGCACATTAACCAACTAGATTGGTGGTCTCACACATGAATGAATATCGTGATAAAGCTGGTAGTATTGATATTCACTGTAAGGTGATGGCGACCAACATTTTAGACAATGGAGAGTATATGACACGTTCTTTTAAGGCTTCTAAGAATGAGTATTACAAGTTGAGAAACTGGTTTGTGGAGAATGATTGTAAAAAGGTGTTGTTAGAGGCTACCCAGGTGTACTGGTATCAGTTGTACTTGGCTCTCTGCGGATCGTTACGGGTAATTGTTGATAATCCGTGACATATCAAATGTGTTCCGGTAGCTAAGACAGATAAACAGGATTCCGATGGCTCGCTTCCCTCTGTGAGAAGGGACCGGTGACTCCCAGTCGTGTCTTTACAGGGTGGTATCACAAGTACCGGTTGACTAGGCACCGAGAGACCCTTGTTAAAACTAGGACGACTTCGAAGAATCAGGTGAGCAGATGTTTAGAACTTAGTAGTATTAAGATTGACACTGTGTTCGCGGATCGTTTTGGGAAGAAAGACCGGAGACTCCTCAAGATCTCCTCTTGGGATACCCATTAGAGAGTATCGTGGAAGAGCTAGGCCTCTCGAGGGAGAAAGAGCAGGAATTGAGAGAAGCGATCCAGGACAAGTTAAGCCGTAAGCGTTCTCGCGATCGAACGTCATTTATCCACAATTGACAGATTGAACACGCAGATCAAGGTGACCGAGGCCGAACTGGAGGTGAAAGTCGTGGAAAAGAAAGAGTCGTTGAATCTCTCAGGAATCCCCGGGGTGGGACGGATCGGCGCTCATATCATACTCTCAGAGATTGGCGATATCAACGCCAATGAAGATTATTTCCAACCCGGTTCAGCTCTGGAACAGCTGTTTCGAGTTGAGGATCTTCGTTCCATCGGCGCTCAGGGTCAGATCCCAGGCAAGGGAGGTTCCTACATGGACCTTCCAGGCAGGATCCCCCTGGTAGCTGGTCTGATCGATGCTCCCAATATCCCCCTGAGTGATCGTATAGTTCAGAGGTTTGCCCGCGATGCTATAATAGGTCATATTGTGCCCAACCAGTGTGGAGTATATGGCACTTTTCGGGACGTCGCCCCCAGCTTTGATCGTACATCCGGCTGCCAGGATAAGCACAAGCATCAGCAAGATGACCCCTGTCAGATATTTTACCGGCCGCATATTAATCAACTACTCCCCGAAACAGGATGGATTTTCCGCATAATATAATCTGGATAACATATAGATATAAATCTTATCGGTTCATTAGCAGTTGGCCCAAGAAGCTGAAAGATACAGGCATCGCACGACTTACGTCGACAGGACATGAACTGTCACTCCCGCGGCTAAAGCACACGGGTTTTGCTCGACCTCCGCTCAAAATACTATAAATATCTTAAGCACTTTGATACGACATGAAGCCGCCCAGCCACAGGGGGCAGGAGAATATGGGGAATGCCACCATTCAGGATCGAGATCGCCCTAAAGCCGGAATTTAGGGACGTTACCGGAGAAACGGTCAAAAGCGCCATCGGAAGCCACCTTGGAATCCCCGTAGACAGGATCCGCACGATTAAGGTGTATACGGTTAACGCCGCCATGACCGACGCGGAAAAGAACATGGTATCCAGCGGCCCGTTTTCCGACGCCGTCGTTCAGACATATTCCATCGATAAACCGCTGGCATCCGATTTCAGCTGGCTCGTCGAGGTCGGGTTCCGACCCGGCGTGACGGACAACGAGGGCAGGACAGGCAAGGAAGCCATAGAGGACCGCCTCAGCCGCCGCCTCAGCCGCGAGGAATCAGTCCACACATCGATCCAGTACCTCATCGACGGCGATCTATCCCGTGAGCAGATCGAATCGATCTGCCGACAGCTGCTGGGCAACGAACTGATAGAACGGTTCGAAGTGATCGACGGACGCTCCTGGGACTCAAGAAAAGGCATACCTGCCATCGTCCCACTGGTACGCGACCCCCACAATCCCCGTGTTACGGATATTAACCTCGATGTGCCCGACAAGGAACTGATCGCCATCAGCCGCAAGGGCACACTGGCGCTGACCCTGGACGAAATGAAGACGATCAGAGACTATTTCAATCGACCGGACATTATCGAGGACCGAAAAAAGGCCGGCCTACTCCCCACGCCGACCGATGTAGAGCTGGAGACGCTGGCCCAGACCTGGAGCGAGCACTGCAAGCACAAGATCTTTAACGCGACCATAGACTACGTCGAAGACGGGAAGCACACCGAGATCAGGAGCCTGTTCAAATCCTGCATCCGAAAATCCACCGAAGAGATCGCCAAAGAAAAGAACTGGCTAGTATCCGTTTTCAAGGATAACGCCGGCGTAATCAGGTTTACCAACGACTACAACATCACGTTTAAAGTGGAGACCCATAACAGCCCGTCCGCCCTCGACCCCTACGGCGGCGCCATCACCGGCATCGTAGGCTGCGACCGAGACTCCGCAGGCACCGGCAAAGGCTCAAAACTGATAGCCCACACCGACGTGCTCTGCTTCGCATCACCCTACTATAACGGCCTCCTCCCCCCAAGGATCTTCCACCCCAGAAGAATCATGGAAGGCGTAGTCCGAGGCATCAAGGACGGCGGCAACAAATGCGGCGTCCCAACAATCAACGGCGCAATTTTATTCGACGACCGCTATGGAGGAAAACCACTAGTCTACTGCGGCTCGATAGGCATCATGCCCGCCCGGATCAACGACGAGCCATCCGAGGACAAATACGTCAGACCTGGGGCGCTTATCGTCATGACAGGCGGCCGAATCGGCAAAGACGGCATCCACGGCGCCACATTTTCCTCCGAAGAATTACACGAAGACTCCCCAGCCACGGCAGTGCAGATCGGCGACCCCATCACACAAAAAAAGATGCTAGACATGCTAATCGAAGCCAGAGACCTCAGCCTATACACCTGCATCACCGACAACGGCGCCGGCGGCCTATCATCCTCCGTAGGAGAAACCGCCCAGCTCTCCGACGGCTGCGAACTACACCTAGAAAAGGCACCGCTAAAGTACCACGGCCTAGACCCATGGGAGATCCTCCTCTCCGAAGCTCAAGAACGCATGACCCTAGCAGTCCCGCCCGAAAAAATAGGCCGATTTATGGAACTGGCAAAGCGCCGAGGCGTCGAAGCCACCGTAGTCGGCAAATACACCGATACCGGCAAATTCCACGCCCTCTACAACGGAAAGACCGTAGCACTCATCGATATGAAATTCCTACACGAAGGCCTGCCAGAGATGAAGCTACAGGCAGAGTGGAAGCCGATCAAGCACCCCGAACCCCGAGAACTCCCAACCGAAGGCCTTACCGGATACCTGCAGGAACTACTCTCCGATCTAAACATCGCCAGCAAGGAATGGGCCATCCGCCAGTACGACCACGAAGTACAGGGAAGCTCAGTCATCAAACCCCTCACCGGCATAAACAACGACGGCCCCAGCGACGCCGGCGTAATACGCCCACTGCTCGACCAGATGAACGGAATCGCCGTATCCAACGGCATCAACCCATTCTACGGAGACATCGACACCTACCACATGACCGCCTGCGCCATCGACGAAGCGATCAGAAACATCATCGCCATCGGCGGCAGCCTCCGACAGATCGCCCTTCTCGATAACTTCTGCTGGTGCGACCCCATCTACGACCCGGAAAAAACGCCCGACGGCAAACACAAGCTTGCCCAATTAGTCCGGGCCAACCAGGCACTATACGACTACACCACCGCCTTCGGCACGCCCTGCATCTCCGGCAAAGACTCCATGAAAAACGACTACAAGCTAAAAGGCGAGGACGGCAAAGAATACAAGATCTCCATACCACCAACAGTGCTATTCTCCGCCGTAGGCGTGATCCCCGACATCCGGAAGTGCGTCACCATGGACGCGAAGATGCCCGGCGATCTGATCTACGCCATCGGCACAACAAAAGACGAGCTCGGCGGCTCCAGATTCTACGCGCTGATGAAAATGGTCGGCAGCAACGTGCCTAAAGTGGACTCGACCACCGCCCGCAGGACCTATGAGGCCATATCCAAAGCGATCGATGCCGGCCTGGTGGCATCCTGCCATGACTGCTCCGACGGCGGCCTGGCCGTCGCTCTGGCGGAAACCACCTTTGCCGGAGGCCTGGGCCTAGAGGCAGACCTGACAAAGGTACCCGCCGAGAGACTCTACCGGGACGCCCAGGTGCTATTCTCAGAATCTGCCAGCCGGTTCGTGGTTACAGTTTCGCCCACAAATGCCAAGGCGTTCGAGAGAACCATGGAAGGCGTACCCTGCGCCATGATCGGTACAATCCGAGAGGACGACAGGTTCCTGATCAACGGCCTGAACGGCACCCGGGTCATCGACACGATCTCAGGGGCGCTGAAAGAGTCATGGCAATATCCGCTGAGGTGGTAAGCAATGGCAATAGAGAAGAGTTTGAGAGGAAAAGCCAAATCGCTGGTGCTCACCGGCTACGGCATCAACAGCGAGATCGAGACCGCCTACGCCAACACGCTGGCCGGAGCCGAGGCGAAGATCGCCCACATCAACGACGTGATCGACGGCCTGGTAAAGATCGATGACTACCACCTGCTCAACTTCCCCGGCGGCTTCTCCTACGGCGACGACCTGGGCAGCGGCAAAGCCTTCGCTAACAAAGTACTCTACTCGAAAACGCCGACCGGCCCAATGATCAACCATATACAAAAATTCATCGACGACGGAAAACTGATCATCGGCATCTGCAACGGATTCCAAATCCTAATCAAAATGGGACTGCTACCCGCCTTCAATCGGGATTACACAAAGCAAACCGCCACACTATTCTATAACGATAAAGGCTTCAGAGACGCTTGGGTACGGCTGAAGGCCAACCCCAGATCACCCTGCGTCTTCACCCGGGGCATAGACCGCATCGACATGCCCGTCCGGCACGGGGAGGGCAAATTTATCCCGGGGAGCCGGGAAGTCCTGGATCGGTTATGGAAGCATGGCCACGTCGTATTACAGTATACTGACCGGGCGTATCAGCCCACACAGGAGTATCCTGATAACCCCAACGGCTCGACCGATGCGATCGCCGGCATCTGCGATGAGGGCGGGCGGGTCTTCGGGTTGATGCCTCACCCGGAGGCGTTTAACCATATCACTAACCATCCGCAGTATACCCGCATCCGCGAGGAGCACGCCCGTCGGGATGTGCCGCTGAAGGATGAAGGGGACGGGATTAAGGTGTGGCGGAATGCGGTGGAGTATATCGAAGAGAAGCTGGTGTAAGGCAATACGGGTGCTGCGCTAATTTTTGAAAATACACTGAGTATAGTCATGCCTTTGTAAGAGTACGACTCAACAATACGAACGCTGTGCTGTGCTTTGATCGCAGATTACGACAGATTGCACGGATTTTACAGATGGTTTATTAGATGAAAAAGCGAGGGTGGAGAGCCATTTTCGTTATTATTGTCAATCGTATCTGTGCAATCTGTGTTATCTGTATCGATCTGCGATCCCTGGCTCAGCGCAGCGTCCGTCGTTCTTCCCGGGCTTTGATCCAACTGGTATTTACCAGTATTTTTTAAGTTGATGTGGTCGATACAAGGCGATTTAGTTTATACTATCGAAGATAGATTTAACCGCTCGTTGTCGCGCCGCACTTGAGCAAATTTTTCTAGTGAAACTACCCAAAAAAAGCCGTTTTACTTACAGATTTGAAATTAGGCAGCCATAATTAACGCTATATCTAGTATTGGAACAAATTTACACTGTTAGAATCAATTCTAAGCAATGATATTCACATGTATGAAAACTATGATGTTTGAAGGCCTTGAAACATCGAAATTACTCTAATTACATAATTGTTTGGCAAATAGGGGCCAAACACAAAAGTTTTATATAGACATAGGCCATTAACACAATTTGGTAGAATCTTTAGAGATTAAATATGGATTTAATCTCGAAGATACCCTTGAATAAACCGACGAAATCCGATGCAGGTGTGCGAAATTGCGCCTGTTGCCACAAACCATAATAAAAGGGATGTGGCCTCACGGGCTGTAAAACGCCATCCTGCCAGCGGTCCGATGCCGGTTGAAAAAGGAAAAAACGAAAGGAATGAAAAACGATTCTTCGGCTTGCGGCTGAAGAACCAATGGTGGAGAGATATAATATGGTAAGCAAATTCACAAAGAACGATGAGGCAGTATCGGCCGTTATCGGTGTCATCCTGATGGTCGCCATCACTGTCATTCTAGCAGCTGTAATCGCAGCATTCGTATTCCAGCTGAGCAGCAACGTACCGAAGAACAAGCAGGTCGGTGTAGAGGTCAAGAGGCTCGATGCAGGACACATAGTCGTCAAGACCATGAGCGGACAGGATGTCGCACTGCTCAACACCACTGCCTCGTATTCGATCACGTTCTCTGATGGTACCGCAAAATTAGATGCTGGAAGCAGTCCTAACTGCAACACGATCGGCGCCAGCACACAGTTCGCTTGCGGCCCGAACAAGGACATAACTGTAGTTGCCCACTTCACGGACAACACGGACTTCCCAGTCTGGGCAGGCACAATAGCATAAATAATTTGAAAAAATTGGCGAGGGCCGTTAATCGGCCTTCAATACTTTTTATTAATCTTCTAACACAATCTTTAAGAGTTCGTTTGATAAGTTATTATTGTAAAAAATTTAAAAAGTAATACCCAGTATCCTTTAATGTAGGGTATATTGGTATGTGAGGAACTTTTTCCATGTCCATGCCTGTTTAGCGAGTCCTTCTATCATTGCTGGCGTCTTTTTGCTTTTCAGTGGATGTATGAAGTTCCAGATGAGCTGGAAGAGTACGAGGGCGTCGTGTAATCTGGCGTCTATCTTGATGAATCCTTTCCCTTTTCTGACGAGTCGTGACAGGTGGTTTCGGAGCATTGCTGTTCAAGTTTTCGACGTTGTACGTCTCGATCCTTTTCTCAAGAGGGTTTCCTACTTTGATTCGTTTTTCTTTGTCTACATGTTTACTGTTCTCTCTTATCTTCACTATCTGCCCGTAATCAAGTTCTCTGAAGAACTCGGGGTACGTACAGGTAATCGTCGTTGCCGTCCGAGTAGAAGGCGGCTTTCCCACCCTCAAGACCGTCTTTTACCCGTGTTATGTCTCTGCATGTCTTTTGCGTCCACCCGCCAATACTAAAACCCACAAGGAAATACGAGCGTCTGCGCATACATGTGTACACCACAGGTCGCCGCCATCCCCTACAGGCGTTACGTTCTCCCCCTTTTTTAGACAACGTCCATAACTCATCCACTTCATGTTCCGCTTCAGGGTCGAGCAACGTAGCATGCAGACCTTCAACGAATTCAGCATGATCGGCCAAATCCTTCACAATTCTGCTGACTGTATCCCTGTGGTGGCCGGTAACACGCTCAATAGCACGAATCCCCATCTCCTCGTTATACAATTTACCAATAAGCATAATCTCCCCCTCATCTAAATGCTTGTAATACAATGGAGTGTTAACCATCTCAACAAATTCCCAAGACAATACCGGCACATATACATCTGATTCCCAGCACTATTAAACCCCTTCTTGACAATATGCTTACCATCCTTAACCAGGTAATAAGAGCACTCCGAATTCTGACAGGTAACCCCCGCTTTACAAGTACAAGGTCTACTCATAACACCACACAAGACAAAAACACAACCATATAAAAATGATACCACTAAATCACGGACACTGGGAAGTAATAAAAGCATATTTTGAACTTATAAATAGAAATAAACAATAAATACATAATGTATTTATGGTTCAAACCTTAAATAATCAATTATCTGCAATTGGGGGATCAGGGTGAACGGGATCATGGCTATATCTCCTCAACAAAAATTCGTTCAAAATGACACGGGTGTTGCACATGTCGTAGGTACCATCCTGATGATCGCAGTCACGATCGCGATAGCAGCGATCGTCGTAGCATTTGTTTCTCATCTGGTCTATAACGTTCCCCATAATAAATTTGTGGGGGTTGACGTCCGGAGAATCCACGTACAGAACACAGGCCCGGGCTCAGGCATAATCGTGGTCCGAAACTTGGGCGGAGGCGACTATCAATATTTAAAGCAGGGCAGCTCTACAGTGGATTGCTTTAGAGTCATGGTCAACGGACAACCGGCCACTACCGTCAAATACCCGGCCGCGGCTGCTACGATCTCCTACGCCGGCCCCACCATAAGCTCATACCAGTACTTCCAAGTCGATCCGGGCGCAGATGTGACAGTCGTCGCAGCGTTTACGGATAACAGCGAGTATGTGATCTGGTCGGGCGTCGTCAATTAAATAGCTTTGAATGTATAGCCGATTGGCATTACCAAGCTATCCCGTATGTCCTTCCACTTTTCATAATATTGGGGCCGTAGGGTCGAGGGAGACTCGGTTGTTTTAGCGCCGAGGAGAATTGACCTCTTGGTTTCCATATCCATGCCGACCTCAACGCCGCTCGCAACATCGCCCAAGCAGATAATCTTGCCTGGGCAGGCTGCCAGTCAACCAGACGAATGTAGCGTCAATATGACAACTACAAACCAGAGCCCCATCAGGACCTGGCAGTTGACCCTGAATTAGCCTAGTTAGGATGGATAATCAATCCCACAAACATTATGGTAAACTGAACTTGTTTTAGTCTCTACGATACTGGTGCATAACTCAACGCCAGCTTTGTTTAGGATATAACTTGTCTGTTTTACTATAGTTTCGAATTTGAAATTATAATCGGAGTAGGGAACGTTCATATTCATCCTGAGCATAGTTAAGATTAGAGATTGCACGGCTATAATAGATCACACAGTCACTCAACCAACCTGCCAGTGCAATCCTGAGAGAAGTGGAAATTGACAGGATCGGTCGGCCTTAAGCCGGTCATGGGTCGATGCCGGCTTAAGACGACGCCTGTTGTTCTTCTATTTAATTTTTTTTTTGGCGTGAAGTTATTGTGTTGCAGGACGCTCGAACTGCCTGGCGTATTTGTATGTGAAAACGATCGGTATGAGGATCGATAGTATCACGAGCAGTAATACGGAGGATAGCAATGCTAAGCTGTCCATGGGAACGGATATGAGCAAGATCGACGCCATTACGGCCGCTATAGCCCAGATGATGAGGGTCTTGCCTCCGTAAGCGTTGATCTTATACCAGCTTTCCTCGGAGTAAAATGATTGGGGAAACCGGAAGCCGTAAAAGCGGTTCATCTTGATTTTGCGCTGTATCAGCGGATAACATATGCCCATCGCCATAGCAGCGAACCACAGCAGCAAGATACCAAAGAAAATTTTCATTGCGAGTATTAGGTTTGTATCGTTCACTACGATCACTCTATCTGAACAAAATCAATGATATGATCATATAAGGGTTATCATGGCACCTGAACATGTGGTATTTAAATCTGTCGTTAGCAAGCTATAAAAGCCAGGAGCAGGTCCTATGCAGATGGTATGACGATGCTCCTCCGGCTACCGGTACCGGACCCTTACCTTACCAGCCTGAGTTGAAACCGCGTGCCAGATCATCAGATTGCTTCACTGGCATGCGGTTTATAGCTTATTTTACTTCGATGGTGGTCAGATCGGTAATTTGGCTGTCTGAGGTCATGTTCGGAGTAACTACCCGCAGGTTTCCGTTTATCGAGAGGATCAGGGTGTTCTGGTTCGCTCTGATGTCCGAGAGTGAGATTGACGTGTTAGCGTCGTTTGTTCCGATGAAAGTGACGATGGTCGCATCGCTATTAGGGGCGGCCGCGTCAAGCAGACTGTTCAGCGAGAAAGCCGATATCTCTCGAGTGCTGCCTGATCCGCGCCCTGGGTACGACGAATTGCCACGCTCGTCACCATACCCACCATTCGG
>Ga0187785_10000571_pt1 | contig 13599 bp, 7 predicted proteins | sample 0815_BV2_4_20_MG_FD_132466 | JGI IMG/M metagenome (GOLD analysis project Ga0187785, IMG submission 132466) | Tropical peat soil microbial communities from peatlands in Department of Meta, Colombia - 0815_BV2_4_20_MG | ecosystem: Environmental > Terrestrial > Soil > Wetlands > Peat | place...
GATAACCGGTATGAACATCAGATTGACGCGACCGAGCGATGACCACAGAAGGTTTTGTGACTTCATGAGAACGGCTGCGCCGATCGTAAAGGGCGCCATGGCGATCGCCAGCAGAGGAAAGGCGTCGGCGCCATTGAGGATGATAAATTCGAGTATGCCGGTCAGCGCAACTGCGATCGGCGCACCAACAAGCATGCTGATGGTGAAGACACGCGGGTTCGGTGTTGTCGCCCCCAATCCGGTCATCAGCGCGACAAGAGACAGCGAAGCGCTTGCCGCCGACCATCCGGCCCAAGTGTAGAACGTTGCGGCGATTGCAAGCCAGACAACGGCGCGGGCGCCGTTTTCGGCGGCAGTTCTGTAGGACCGATTCAACGGCGCGCGCCAGGCCCGCAGCGGCCATCGCGTGGACCTCAGGGCCAACAGATCCTGGCGAACCTCTTCATCCCGACGCAGTAATTCCCTGGCCGCCCATGTGGAAGCTTCGGTCTCAACGTCCCGCCGCTGCGAGATCCGGGCTGCCTGCAATTCAGCAACCAATCCGACCACCGCGCTACGGGCGGCGACACTCCTGACTGGTCCGCTGCTCGACTCGAGAGCCACGCTCGGGATCTCTGGCCTGAGCGCCACAATTTCTCGCAGTAGCGTCACGAATGTCGTCGAGTTGCCCGGCTCCTCATAGAAGGTTGCGCTCGCATACTCGCGAACACGGCGACGAATCGCCGCGAGCTGCGCTGTCAACCGCGGTTGACGGTCAGGGGCAAACATTAGCGTATTGACAACCGCCATCGACAGAATGCCGACCACGATCGCGGCGCCGCGCGCCATGCTTGTTTCAAACACGTGCTGCGGGTTGTCGATCTGTTGTATCGCAATAAGTGCAACGGTGTAGCCGGACAGCACTGCGGCATAGGCCCGATAACCGTCCAAGACGTTGGCGGCAAAGACGCAGATGCCAATCCACAGCGTAAACGCCGCCAGGATCAGATCTCTCGTCTGGGAGAAGAGCCCGGTGATAGCGATTGATGCCGTTACGCTCACGATAGTGCCGAGCAATCGAAAGCCTGCCTTGTCCAGCGCCTGACCGCGGGTCGGTTCCGCAAGAATTCCAACAGTAACCGCCGCCGAGGCCGGTGCTTCAAGCTGCAGCCAAAAACTCACGAACAAGGCCAGGATCATGGCGAGCCAAACACGGATCGCGAAGGTCCAGGAGCTGAGAGGGACATTCGCTATAGCAAACGGCTGTTCTGATGCGATGGCGGCCACGGTCATGCTTCTGCGGATATTACGCCACTCGCGCTCAGTTCTCGTGTCCCGACACATCGACCGTGGCGACAAAGCGGTAGCCTCGTCCAGGGATGTTGACGATGAACCGATGCCCGTCGCGGCCGTCGCGCAGCGCGCGACGCAATGCGGACATATGGACCGTCAAATTGGCAGGCTCGACAAAGACATTTGGCCAAACCCGAGCCATCAAGTCTTGCTTGCTGACCAACTCACCGCGGCGTTCAAGTAGAGCTATCAGGATCTCCAGAGCGCGACTTCCGAGGGACACCGGCTTGTCGCCCTCCCGCAAAAGAAACTGCTTCGGAATCAAGCAGAACGGCCCGAACGATACTTTGGCTGGAGCGGCGCTGGTCGATCCAATTCGCTTCTCGAGGAATGGCTTGTCCGCGTTAGGAGTTTGAACGGCGTGTTCCGCGCCAAGTCCCGATTCGGGATCAAATTGCGCCAAGCGTACGAAAGCAGCAGTCGATCCTAGTCCGCGCATTATGACCTCGCGTGCTTTGGCAGGGCTATTCCCGGCTAAAATGCTCGTGAGGCGCAATTTGATGGTTTGGAGCGCGGTGGGCTATTGCACGCAGGTGGCACGTAACCACGGATTTGGCTGCGTTAGATAAACCAAGATTTACAGATCGCGGCGCGTTCCGGGGCGCTGAGAGAGGGTAGTGCCTGCCGCGCAAGTCACGGGTCGCGCGTAGATGGCAGTTTAAGAACGTTGCGGCGTGTCGGGCACCAGCTTAAGCTTGTCAGCCATCCGGCCGAGTTCGGGAAGCGAACCGGCCTGCATCTTCTGCATCGCCCTGCTGCGATGCACTTTCACCGTGGCCTCCGCGATGCCTATCTCATGCGCAATCTGTTTGCTCAAGCGGCCGCGAGCGACCAGAATCACGATCTCGCGCTCCCTGGGACTTAGCGATCCGAAACGCTCCCTGAGAACGGCCAGGTCCTTGTCATTTTCCCGCCGTGCACGATCGCGAGAGATGCCGAGCTGAATGGCGTCGAGCAGATCCTGATCGCGGAACGGCTTGGTCAGGAACTCGATGGCGCCTCGCTTCATCGCCTGCACGGACATTGGGATGTCGCCATGCCCGGTGATGAAGATGATCGGGATCTCCCTGTTTGCTGCGGCGAGCTCGCACTGAAGATCGAGCCCGCTTCGGCCGGGCAACCTGATGTCGAGCACCAGGCAGGTGGGACCATCCGGAAGATCGGATTTGAGGAACTCGGAAATCGACGCAAATAGCTGAACATTGATGCCAAGCGATCGCAACAGCCGCCCGACCGACGCGCGGAGGTCCGGATCGTCGTCGATGACCAACACGGTGGAGTTTGCATCCGACATCGCTGCTGCTCGGAACAGATCGCGAAAAATCAGCCTGTGTCTTTGTTTGCGGCCAGTTCGCGCATTTCTAGTCCTAAACCTGGAACCTGAACAGGCCCATTTCTTCCCAGAGGATGCGCGCGGGGTACACCAAAGTTTACGCGCCGACCCAGCACGCGGGTCGACTTTTAGCTGAAGTTCGATCTACGAACGGCCCGACAGCCACTGAACGAACCCACCCATCGGCTCACGCAAGCCACTCCGGTTCTTGCCTGGCAGCTGATCGAGCCGATGCCTTGACCGCATCATCCCGCGAAGCCTTCTCAGCTCGTCGCTCGTAGTCGTCGGCAAGGGCCTTGAGCTGACCCGCAATCGCCTCGTCAGTCATGGACTTGGCCGTGCGGAGCAAAGTCTGCGCTGTCTTCAAATACTCCTTGCTTCTTTGTGAGATTTGAATGGTCATGACGCCCTCGCGCGATTCGCGGACGACTGGTCGAAGGCGATTTGGAGCCAGCCTATCCAATTGCTGTCACTTTGCCGGCGCGTTTTGAAGCGTTCGACGCACTTCCTCGAGCAAAGGGGCGTTCGCCATGAGTAGTGCCGGACGAGACCAAATTTAGCATCACAGATTGCGCATCGCCTGACCTTGTCAGAGCCTTGACTTCCCGAGCGGTAAGGCATTGTTCTCTCCTCTTGGCCTGTGAGCATTTCGGGACGCATACAGACTAGGAGGACCGTTACCAGCAACTCAATTTAGCGCAGGTCGACGTCGGGCATCCAAAGGGAGCATGACGACGATACAAAGGCTTATGACGCTTCGGCCTAGTCTTGGTCGCCCGGTCTGATCCCGGCGTTCCGTTCGATCAGCCGAAGTTCTCGATCACAGGCCCTGTCGGCCCAGCTTCGCAATTGTCGTCAAGATAAGCCAAAATTTATAGGGCACCGGCGCTGCACTGGTGGCATTCTCGCCAACATCAAGAAATTCCATGCGGAGCGTCGGCTTGGTTGGCTACCCGCACGACGGGTCCGCTGAATGGCCGTAGGGAGCATGATGAAAAAGGTACTGGTGTCGATCGTTGATGATGATCAGTTTTTTCGTGAGTCCATGTGCAGACTCATGAGATCGCTCGGCTATGCGGCCGACCTCTTCTCTTCTGCGGTCGAATTTCTCGCGTCCCCACGCATCGCCGAAACAGCCTGCCTGATCGCCGACATCCAGATGCCGGCCCTGACAGGGCTCGAACTCTACCGACGCCTTGTCGACACGGGCCAGGCAATTCCGACGATCCTCGTGACCGCGTTTCCCAACGACATCGACCGGGCGCGCGCGCTAAATGATGGAGTCGTATGCTACCTGCGCAAGCCGGTGGACGATGAGCACCTCGCGCAATGCGTTCGCGACGCTCTCAGGGCCGCTGGCTCTCATGAGGGGGAGCCGTGAGCTCCTTTTCGACATCGGGCAAGGTGAACTGAAATAGAGCACCGCGCGGCTCGTTCGCCGCCGCCCACAGCTTGCCCCCGTGAGCATGGATGATGGAGCGGCAGATCGACAACCCCATACCTGTTCCTCCGGACTTCGTGGTGTAGAAGGCGTCGAAGACCCGGTCGAGATGCACCGGATCAATGCCCGGCCCGGAATCGCGCACGGCCACGAGGGCGCCTGCCTGATCCTGGTCGGTGCTGATCGAAAGCTCTCTCGCCCCCTCCTCAACCGAGCCCATTGCTTCAGCAGCGTTTAGAACCAGGTTCAACAAGACTTGTTGCAGCTGGACGCGATCCCCCAGAACAGGAAGCAATCCCTCTGCAAGCCGGGTCTGGACCGAAACGCCATTCCTGAGAGCCACGCTTTGCGCCAACACAATCACTTCGTTGATTGCCGCGTTGATATCAAAACGTTCTTTTCGCGGCGGCGCTTTCTTGATTTGCTCTCGGATGCGGTCGATGATTGCTCCGGATCGATCTGTGTCCGCAACCACACAGGACAGCGCTTCCCTGACTTCGCCCAGGTCAGTCGGCTGCATTTTCAGAAAATTCTGGGCTGCGCGCGCATTGTTGCGCGCACTGGCGATCGGTTGCGCGATCTCGTGAGAGAGCGAGGCTGCCAATTCTCCCATCATGCTCACGCGGTTCATGCGGGCGAAATCCGATTGCATTTGCTGCAATCGCGCCAACGCCTGCGTGCGATCCTCAATATCCGTCAGGAGAACATACCAACGGGCAATCTGCCCGGAATCATTGCGAAATGGCACGCCCCGGGTATCAAACCACCGATACTCCCCGTCGAAGCGTCGCAAGCGTTGCTCGAAATGGAACGGAATCCCGGAGGCGATCGATTTTGTGAATACCTCGACGACATGGGGAAGATCGTCGGGGTGTACCATTCCGTTTGTTCCCCAATTCCTCAACTCCTCCAGCGACTGTCCGCAATACTCGAGGATTTGGCGATTGACGGCTTCGAGCTCACCATTCGGAGCTAGGACCGCAACTTGGCCAGGTATCCCGTCAATTGCCGAGCGCAAACTTCGCTCGCTTTCACGCAGCGCTTCTTCCGCCTTTTTGAGCTCGGTCAGATCGAGCACGAACGCCAGCCCTTCGTTGCCTCCCTCCTTGAACATCGTGGCGGCACCAACAAGGACGGGGACGCGGCTGCCGTCTTTCCGGAAATATTCTTTCTCGAAGGGTTGAGCGATTCCGGTCGAGAGCATTTCTGCCCAAACACGTTTGTCGGCTTCGCGCCATTCCGGCGGGGTCAGGTCGGTCAAGCTGCAACCCACGACGAAATCCTCACGGCTATATCCCAGCATACGTAGAAACGCGTCATTGGCTTCAACGATCCGACGTTCGCGGTCAGCAATGATTATCCCGATGATGTTGGCCTCAACCAAATGCCGAATTTTTCGTTCGCGATCTGCGAGGTCATGATAGAGTCTCGAATTTTCGAGCGAGATGGCGGCTTGCGATGCTAACACCTTCAACAAGGCAACGCGGTCTGGCGTAAAAACGTTCGGCGTCAGATTGTTCTCAAGATAGAGAATCGCTGTAAGCTTTCCCTGATTGATCAACGGCAAGCTGAGAATAGAGCGGACACGACCCTGAATAAGATATGGATCGGAAAATACCTGCTGCGATGAAGCGTCGTCGAGAATCACCGTCTCATGCGTGCGCGTTCCATAACGAACCAATGACTCCGGCAACGCGGCCGTGCTGTAGAAGCCGTCGCGTAGATGCACGGTCACATCTTCTCCACTGGCGATCGCATCCGCCTGTATCTGCAGCTCATCACCTCGCGGGACAATCAGAAGACCTCGTTCAGCGCCGGCGTGCTTGAGGGCTACGCGCATAAGTTTGTCGACGAGCTTTTCCAGAACTATTTCGCCAGAGAGCGCTTGCGAGACTTCGATCATCGTCGCGATATCGAGATGTTCGACCGGTGCCTCGATCGTACCCATCGGATTCCGTGTGCGCTCGTCCTCCCTTAGTCGCGGATGTAGCTGGTCGAGTTGCCGTACCTTTCCGTCAGCTCCCCATCGCAGATAGCCCCGCCGCGCGTTTCCTAGGTAGTGATGCGCAACCTCCTCCAGGCCACGCGTCGCGTAGAAGCCGGCAGCCAGTTCGCAGGCGAGCGCCTCGTTGTGGACAAAGCCGTTAGTGCGCGCAGAGACGATGGCGCGCTCGTAAAGGTCCATAGCATCGAGCGGGCGTTCCTCGATGCGGGCAATCTCAGCGTTCACGAGGGCGAGTCGGTTCTCGAAGTTGTCCGCGCAGTTCTCCGTCCATACAGCAAGCTGTTGCCGGTGAGCGGCGAGGGCCCCCAAATGCCGCTGCCGCTCATCGTCTGACGCGCCACCCCAGCAAGCCGCTCGCGCGAGGGCGCTATAAAAGTGATATTCAGCCTCTTCAAAAAAGGCAAATGCGGACCAGAGCAGCTGCTGCGCCCTCGAGGACGCTTCCACCGCCTCCTCGTAGTTGCCAGCAAAATAGCGAGCCTGCAACTTGCGCACCCAATACCAACACTCCGTAATCGTATGATTCGGGTTGCTGGCCAAATGACGTTCGAACGAGAGCTCCTCGATCTGTTCGTTATCGAAGCAGCCGAACTTCGGCGTCAATCCGCGGAACGTCCGAACCACAGCGAGTTGAGCGTTGGTGGCGTCAACAATGAGTCCGAATTTCGCCTTTTGTGCAAATGCCAGGCTAAATTCGGCTTCACGTTGCACCTCGCTCAGCGAATTGCCCGCGAAAAGAAGGTCCGAAAGCTGGTTAAGGGCCGCGTATGCTGCAAACGTGAGATCACCGATCCTGTTCCCGGCTTCGAAGGCACGGCGTAGCAGTTCACGGGAGAACCGCACATGTTTCATCCATCGCGCGATCCAAATAGAGAAGTATAGATAAGTGCTCGCCTGGAATCGTTTCAGTCCGCGAGCTTCTACGAGTTCGTAACCGACTTGGCCAAATTGAAATGCCGCCTGATAGTCGCCGAAGAGCGGCCCAGCAATTCTGCCCAACATGACATAGGCGAGGCACGACGCATCACAGTTACCCAGCTCAAGACTGAAATTGACCGCTCTACAGATGATCAAGGCACTCAAGTTCTGGTCCGTGAAAACAGCAGGCGGCACGACTTTGGTGAGAACGTCGAGAGTTCCGAGCGACCCAGGGTCGCTCATCAGTGGCGATTCAGTGACATCCTCAATCTTGCGGCTGCCGAGCTGCGACCAGATCCGCTGGTATTCGCGCCTCACTTCATCTTCCGTCGGATGCGGTGACCACTCAATGCCCACGAGCTGAAGGTAATCCAGCGCCACCGCGACGGCGCGGGCGCTCTGATCAAGCGTCGTGCACACATCAATATGTAAGCACGCGACCAATGCTCGCTCGACGCTATTAGCTGCGCGGTTGGACAGCGCAGTCAGACGCCTGTCTGCGGCCGCCGGCTCTCCGGTCAGGAATTCGCATTCGGCCCGTTCCAGCTCCAGTACGAAGATCAAGTCGCGACGGCGTTCGCAGCCTTCGTCGTCCAAGAGCGCTGCGCCTGCGATTAGATATCTGAGTGCCGACGTGTAAGCGGTAGACGCTTTTGCACGTTTGCCTGCAGTCACATTGAGCTCGGCCAGTTGCTCGCGTTCCTTGTGTGAGATGATCAGCGACGCGCCGCGGTTGAGTTGATTGACGATTTCGAAAATTGCCTCATCGCGCCTTTCCGGCGGCGTGCGCGCAAGGAGCAGCCGTCCGATTGTCAAATGCGCCTCGGCGCGCGACCCTATTGGGATCAGCGCGTAGGCTGCCTCCTGCACCCGATCGTGAACAAACATGTAGGAGCTGTCGAGACGGTCGATTAATTGTTGTCGTCGGGCTTCCCACAAAGCTGCGTGCACCAATTCCTCGGTGGTTCCCAGGACGATCGAAAGCTCCGTAACTTCGGCGGCGTTGCCGAGGCAAGCGAACTGCCGTAACGCGTCCTGCGTCTCAAGCGATAGCTGTGTCAGCCTTCCGGCCAAGAGCTCAGCGACGTTGTCGGTGTATCGTTTGGCGTGAATGCCGCCAAGGTCCCAGGACCAAGATGCCCGCTCGTGGTCGAACGCCAGGAGGCCCTCATCTGCGAGCACATTCAGAAATTGGATCACGAAAAACGGATTGCCGTCCGTCTTCGCGTGCACCAGTCTAGCGAGCGGGTCAGCCTGATCGGAGTCGCAGCGAAGCGAGTCCGCAACAAGATTTCCGAGGTCATTGATCGTCAGGGGCGCCAACTTGATATCCTGCACCCTTCCGGTTCCGCGAATCGCATCCAACTTGCGCATGAGCGGATGCTCAGCGGTGATCTCATTATCGCGGAACGCGCCGATGAGAAGGAGATTGCGGAGATCGGGGCGGGTCAACAGGTCTTCCAAAAGGTCCAGCGTCGCCGCATCGAGCCATTGCAAATCATCAAGGAACAGCGCCAGGGGATGTTCCGGCCGAGCAAAGACGCCGATCATCTGCCGAAACACCATCTGGAAGCGCCGCTGGGCGTCCTGCGGCTGAAGCTCAACGACCGGTGGCGGCTCTCCGATGAGAAGCTTTAGCTCAGGAACGAGATCGACCATCAGTCTGGCGTTCGATCCGAGCATGTCCTGGAAGGCATCGCGCCATGGCGCAAGGTCAGCGTCGCTCTTACCGAGCAAAGGCCGGATCAGGCCCTGAAATGCTTGTGCCAGCGTCGCGTAGGGAACATCACGTTTGAGCTGATCGAATTTGCCGGAAGCAAACAAGCCACGCGGTGGTGCCAGCACCGGCTGGATCTCGTTGACAACCGACGATTTGCCCACGCCGGAATAGCCCGAGACCAGAACCAGTTCCGGGGGACCACCGTTGAAGACGCGATCGAAGGAGGCGAGCAACGTGTCCACCTCGTGTCGACGCCCATAGAGTTTTTCAGGAATCACGAGCCGATCGGGCGTGTCGCGTTCGCCGAGTGTAAAATCATCAATTCGACGCCGCGCCGTCCATTCGGTCTCGCAGCGGCGGAGGTCGCTCTCTAGGCCGGCGGCTGTTTGATAGCGGTCTTCGGCCCTCTTCGCGAGCAGCTTCACGACGATCGCCGAGACGACGACAGGAATTTCTTTCAATCGCTCGGCAGGCGGTACCGGCCGCCGGGCGAGATGACAGTGCACCCATTCCATGGCGTCGGCGGCGGCAAACGGCAAAGCACCGGTGAGCATTTGGTAGAAGGTGACGCCAAGGGAGTAGATGTCACTCCGGGAATCAATTGATCGATTCATCCGTCCGGTCTGCTCCGGCGCCATGTAGGCCAGCGTGCCGGCAATCGTCTCGGGAGGGTGAGGCGATTGGCGTTCGCGCGCAAAACGCGACGCAATCCCGAACCCCATCAGCCTCACCTCCCCAGTCGCTTCGTTGAGCAGGATATTGGCCGGCTTGATGTCTTTATGGACGAGGCCGCGTTGGTGAAGCTTAGCCAGTGCCGAAGCAATCGTGCAGCCGAGGCGCAAGAAGCGCTCCATATCCATGGGCATGCCGAGCAACATCTCGAGCGGCTCGCCGCCCTCGTCATCGAGCACGAGCATGGTTCGATTGGCTTCGCGCACGAGCTCCAACGGCCGCACTGCCCACGTGCCAACGAGTTCGTCTTTCAGCTCGTATTCATGACTGAAGTGATCGAGGGTCAAACGAGACGGGTGGTCTGCGGCAGGAGCAACGAGCAGCACGGCGCGCCGCTTGCCCTCGTCGTCGAGTCGCCAGCCGCGGTGAAAGACGCGTTCGCTGTCTTTCCACAAGACCTGGGAGTCACCGTCCGAGTACGCAACGTTCTGCGAATGCGGCACCATCTGTCAGACTCCGGCATCCGGGCCCCGAAACGGTCAGGCCAAGCACCGCGCAAGGTGCCCTGCCCTCTCTCGGGTCTGCAGAAATCGTATCCAATCGGCTGAGAAATGCCAGCCGTCCGTTGATCTTGCATGATCCGAAATGCGCGGAACCCGCCTTCTCCTTAGCAGCCATTTGGCGCGATTTGCCGGGCTTTACTCGCGACGATCACGCACGTGGGTCAAATAGGTCAGCCAAGGCAACGCGAGACAAGGCAACTGTGACTCCGAAGGACCATGACAGTACTTGATGGATTACTGACATTTCTGGTGTGGGCGCTCGTCCACGTCCTCGCCCTGCCGCTGCTACGGAACCGGTTGCGCGCTCTTTTCACCGGCCAGCGCAGCTCGCGGCTGATCCCCGAGCCGGCGAGTGCGCCGGGTGGCCAATGACTACCCAGGCTAAGCCTTGCTTCGGTTATTGGGCCGCGCACTACATTAACCGCGATGGAGGCTGGAGCGTCGCATGCGACGCGCTCGGCCGCATCATCCGATGCGAGACCGAAAAACTGGCGCTCTCGGTCGCGCGTTATCGCCGTCGTCGCCTCCAGCAGTTACCCTTGTCAGGTCCGGATACATCGCCATTGTGAGGAGCGAAGTGAGATTCGGGAGGACTGGTACGCACTCTGGATGACTTCGTCCTGTCTTCGCGGCTCTGCGCACGGGCAATGCACTTATTGGCGCGCATTGTTTGGACCTTGATGTCGATGCTTATGAAGGATTTGCCGAAATTTGGCACCCTTCACTCACGCTCCCTACCCCAACTAGTTTAGCTACTGAGCGCCGCAAGATCCTTGCGACGACAGAATAGTGGATTTCGCAAAACGGCTCTCTGGCTTGAGGAATCGATCACCATGAACACCACCACCGCGATTCCCTTATCACCTTCATTGGCCTCACGGCCCAGTCTGCTGGGGAGACTGCTTTACTTCGTGACATTGATGAAGCCGCGCGTCATGGCGCTCGCGCTGTTCACCGCCTTCGTCGGATTGGCGATCGCACCGACGCCCCTCGATCCACTCCCCGGCGTCATTGCAATTCTCGCAATCGCAGCAGGCGCCGGTGCCGCCGGCGCGCTCAACATGTGGTACGACGCCGATATCGACGCAGTCATGGCTCGCACTGCAATGCGGCCAATTCCCCGCGGCAAGGTCTCGAGGCTCGAGGCCCTTGTCTTTGGACTTGTCCTTGGCATCTTCGCGGTCACCGCACTCGCATTGGCGACGAACCTCGCAGCAGCCGCACTGTTGGCCGGAACGATCCTGTTTTATGCCGTCATTTACACAGCGTGGCTGAAACGGACAACGCGACAAAACATCGTCATCGGCGGTGCTGCCGGCGCGCTCCCACCGGTAATCGGATGGGCCGCGGCGACGGGCCAAACCGGTCTCGAACCCCTTACGTTTTTCCTCATTATCTTCCTTTGGACGCCACCTCATTTCTGGGCTCTCGCGCTCAATCGCACCGATGATTATGCCCGCGCCGGCGTTCCCATGCTGCCCGTCGTTTCAGGACGAGCAACAACATCGCGACAGATCCTCATCTATAGCTGCCTCCTCGTTCTTGCCTCAGAGCTGCCCTGGGCGCTTGGCTTTGCCGGTGGCATCTATGGCGTGACCGTCGCGATCAGCGGCGCACCCTTTCTTCTGTTCGCTTTCGAGCTGCACCGAAGAGCCGGAACGGATCGTCGCACTGCTCATCGGCTGTTCGTCTTCTCCATCTCCTATCTCTTCCTGCTGTTTACAGCTCTCCTGGTCGATCACGGCGCTGCTTCATTCACGGAGAGGCGCTGGTCACATGGTGACCGGACGAGCGTGGCGTTGTCTGTGGCGCGACAGCCGAACGCGGCGCGCACCTTCAAGGTTTGGGAGGTCTGATATGCGGTACGGTTTGCTCGCTGTGGTGCTGCTCGTAGCCACGACACTCGGTGGCTGCGATGGAGGTGTACTCGATCCGAAGGGGCCCGTTTCCCTCGCCGAACGACAAATACTGTTCAACGCGACCGGCATCATGCTGGCGATTGTGATCCCCGTGGTCATTGCGACGCTCAGCGTTGCCTTCTGGTTTCGCGCATCGAATGAGCGGGCGCGCTATCAGCCGGATTTCACCTATTCCGGTCGCATCGAGTTGCTCGTGTGGTCGATCCCACTGATGACCGTGCTCCTTACGGGCATGGTGGCCTGGATCGGTGCATATGATCTTGATCCGCCCAAGCCGCTTGCCTCTTCGACGAAGCCCGTCAAGGTTCAAGCCATCTCGCTCGACTGGAAATGGCTGTTCATCTATCCGGAGCTGGGTGTCGCAAGCGTCAATCAATTGACGATACCGGCCGGCACGCCGGTAAGCTTCGAACTGACCTCGTCCGGCGTCATGAACAGCTTCTTCGTGCCGCAGCTCGCAGGCCAGATCTACACCATGGCCGGAATGCTGACACGGCTTAACTTCCAGGCCGATAACCCGGGTACCTATCGCGGCATGTCGGCCAACTTCAGCGGAGACGGCTTCTCCGACATGCACTTCAACGTCGACGCGATGCCGCCAGAGCGTTTCGCTCTGTGGGTCGCTTCAACCCGCAGCGCCGCCGGTCCCACCCTGGATTCGAAGGCCTATGCCGATCTCGCCAAGCCGAGCGCCGCGGTGACGTCATTCACTTATCAGTCGGTCGCGCCCGGTCTGTTTGACAGCATCCGGATGTCCTCGATGCAGTCCGACGATGCGCTGTGCCAAAGCTATCCCACATCGATGAGGGCGGAAAAATGACTTTACTCGGCAAGCTGGACTGGAGCGCTGTTCCCCTCGATCAGCCGATCATCATGGGCACGGTGGGCGTCATGGTCGTGGCGATCGTCTCCGTACTCTCGTGGGTCACGCTCAAAGGTTACGTTCCATACCTCTGGCGAGAGTGGATCACCTCCGTCGACCACAAGCGCATCGGCGTCATGTATATCCTGCTAGCGCTGGTTATGCTGCTGCGCGGTTTCGCCGATGCAATCATGATGCGCACACAGCAGGCAATTGCGGCCGGCGGCGCGCAAGGATATCTGCCGCCCGAGCATTTCGACCAGATCTTCTCGGCACATGGCACGATCATGATCTTCTTCGTCGCCATGCCGCTGGTGATCGGACTGATGAACTTCGCCGTGCCGCTGCAACTCGGCGCCCGCGACGTCGCGTTCCCCACTATGAACTCCGTGAGCTTTTGGCTTACCGCGTCCGGCGTTCTCCTGATCAACGTGTCGCTCGGCGTCGGCGAGTTCGCAAAGACCGGCTGGTTTGCCTATCCCCCGCTCAGCGAGCTGCAATTCTCGCCCGGCGTCGGCGTCGACTATTACCTTTGGTCGCTGCAAATCTCAGGCATCGGGACTTTGTTGAGCGGCGTCAATTTCGTCACCACGATTCTGAAGATGCGGGCGCCGGGCATGAGCTACATGCGCATGCCGGTGTTTTGCTGGACGGCGCTCGCGTCCAACCTCCTGATAGTCGCGGCGTTCCCGGTGCTGACAGCGCTGTTCACAATGCTTCTTCTCGATCGCTATCTCGGCTTTCACTTCTTTACCATCGATGCCGGGGGCAACGTGATGATGTATGTGAACCTGTTCTGGGTTTGGGGTCATCCTGAAGTTTACATCCTGGTCC
>Ga0187785_10000572_pt1 | contig 13531 bp, 10 predicted proteins | sample 0815_BV2_4_20_MG_FD_132466 | JGI IMG/M metagenome (GOLD analysis project Ga0187785, IMG submission 132466) | Tropical peat soil microbial communities from peatlands in Department of Meta, Colombia - 0815_BV2_4_20_MG | ecosystem: Environmental > Terrestrial > Soil > Wetlands > Peat | place...
ACCCAGGCGATATAGGAACTCCCTTGAGGAGTACGGCCTGCCGGCCTCTAGGGTTTTCATGGCCCATTCCTTGACCATCTCATCGGTACTCCGGAACTCCTGCTCCACAGCGAAAACGTCATAGATGCGGTCGACGCCGTCCTTGAATAACGCCTCATCGTTGGCCACGTGGGTGCCGACATAGTGATGGCCTCCAGTCGACTCGAAAAGGTCATGAAATATGTTGGCGCCCGTCGAGACTAAACAGTCTATCATGCGGTTCTGGATTAGGAATGATATGATTTTGCGCATGCCTGCCGGTGACATGGCGCCAGTGTACCCCATCATGATCGTCAGGTTATTCTGTTTGAGCATCTCTGCCCAGGTATTGACCGACTCGCCCAGCTTCCGCCCCTGAAAGCCGGTCATTGCCATTGCATTAGTAAGCTCTGCGATCGTTTTATCTGTTACCCTGATGGGAACGGTCTCATGACGAAGGAACTTGCTGTGTGCCATCTCTCGCTACCCTCTTTCACATACAAAATTGTATTAGGATATAAAGCTTTTTAAAGGTCTACGTATGCCGATTTTTTCATAAAATATCTATAGGCCCGGTCATACATGGTGATGATAGAGCCGGGCTGTTTCTATACCAGCTTCTTCATCTGGCGGAAATCCATAACGCCCTTGATCGCCTTGGTGATGATGGGAATGTCAGCCTCCTGGGCCGCGCACATAGGGTTGGTGCCGCCTGTAATAATAATCCCCATATGGTCACGGTCAACTTCGGCGCCGAGCAGGGATGAGTTGGGCTCGCCTACTTCTAGGACCCCGTAAAATCCTGCGGTCAGCAGCCGGTTAATCAAGTGATCGACCTCATCCTTCGCCGTCATAGGCACTTCCCTGAAGTTGGCCAGGATCTTGCCGGAGCCGGTCTTCATCATCTCCCTTACTGAGGTCAGGTCTTGGGACATGAGCACCTCGAGCGGGTCTATGGTCGTGCATTCGTAGCGGATAATGTCTGTGAACCTAACAGGAACTCTATCCTTGACCTGAACGATCCCACCGAACATCGGCCGTACTGGTATGCCATGCTTCGTCAGAACTCCATCGATGGTGATGCTACACACCGTGGCTATGCCTGCTTTTCCCTTCGGGATCCTCATGCCCGCGAATACCTCCCCCTCATCGAAAAGCTTCACGTACGAGCAGACTGAAAGGCCGCTATACATCACCTGGCGGAAGATCTCCAGCGTATCATCCAGATCCTTCCTATCGACCAGGGAAACATTGACTACGACGTCGCCCTCCCTGGTTTTCGGGTTGAATGTGGCCTGGTACATAATGGACTCGATCCTCGCATCGGCGAACATCATCTCTTCGTCTTGTGCAGTCATCGAAAACCATGTTTCATTTTATCCTATATGATATCAATTTTTGGGATATTTTCGAAATACCTAATCTGGGCTGTTTCAGGACAAAGTATCATGAATAAAAGGGGCGACGTGCTGAGAACCAAGCTTAAATATTTTGAGTATAGAATAACCCTTAATATGCCGAATGGTATTTAACCGTCAACTAGCCGGGCCTATGAACCGCTCGTATTGACCCGGATTGATTGTAGGCGATACGTCGCCGCTAATAAATGGCCGGGTGTGAAGGGTGTTGATGGTAGGATGCTAGCGATACATGCCTATTTGCGGCTCCATCTATAAAAAAAATTCAAAAGGAGTTACGATGACCAATAATCTGCTGGATGTCATAAAGGAGATATTTAGCACTTATAGCTATTCTGTAAGTGCTAGCGAAGACTTTGATCTCATCGCCGAGAAACCGAACAACAACCTGGCTATCAGGGTATTCGATAGCCCTAACACTGACGATATCAAGCAGTTTGCTGAAAAGGCTAAGGGCGGGAACGCAAAGGGATTGATCGTATCCATGGCGTTCTTTACCGAGGATGCAAAAAAGGTGGCCAGACAAAAGGATCTCATGGTCTGGGACCGCCCTGAGCTGGAGAGGCAGATTGGCAAAGCCGTGCTTGTGAGGCTGGGCGGCGATTGGGATCTGTTCGCAGCTTCCGAGGGTGGTGCTGTGCCGCCCGGGGAGAGAGACCTGCCCGTATCTGCGCTCACCAAGGAGCTTTACAGCAGTGCGCCGGAGTTACTCCGGGCGAGGACCAGGGCAGCTAAGGCTGCCGAGCACATCGAGGAGCTCGCCCCTGATTCTATCGTCGAAAATGGAAAAGAGACTGCTGTGGCTTCCGACGAAGAGCCTGCTGAACCTATAAAGCTACAGATCCAGGCAATACCAATCAAGGTTAAGGATTCCGATGCCATTAAGATCTCAAGCAACATTGGCCGGGCGGATGATGTGGAAATCTCGATCAACTTTATCCCATATTGGAAGTATAGTTACTCGCTCGATGTTATCTCCAGATACAAGGATGTCAGCGTACCACTAAATGGCAAGGGATCCAGGATGATCAACGCTATTAACAAGAATGTGGACAGCGCACCGACTGTCAAGCTCCTTGATGGCGTGGACATACCCGATACGCCCTATAATGTATCTCAGGCCGTAATAACTGAAGAAGAGGCCAGGACGATGGCCATGAAGGCGATCATCCATGAGCACAGCAAGGAGGTCAGGTTCAAGGGGACTCAGGGCGAGGCCGCTTTTGTGGAGCACAAGAAGTTTGCCCCGAAGAACACGGATGTGAAAATGACGATGCAACTGCTCTACGTGCCTTTCTGGGTTGTGCGCAGCCACAGGGGCTATATTGAGATAAACGCTTATGATGGTAAGCCCGCAAGGACTCCCATGGACGATGGCGCCGAGATATTGTAACCGCCACAGCCGAGGCGTGCGGGCTTTCAAGTGTCATCTCTTTTACTTTTTCTCTTCCTGCGGCGGCGGAGTCGCGGCCTTATGTTGCTTGAATCTACTGTAGAGCCATGTTGCTCCGCGGAATATCAGATAGATAACCCCAATGCAGATCACGATATATAGCGCCAGGGGGATCAGGAAGCCGGTCAGGATAATCAGGCCGCCGATCACGCCGACGAACACGTGTACCCCATCGCTAAACGCAGCGCCTATTCCCCAATCGTAGGCCACGACCGGTTGCGGCTCGGTCACGTAGACTGTGATGGTGGCGAAATCCACCTGGTTTTTAAGCAGGTTCAGCTGGGCTGTTGTGGATTCGATCTCTCCCTGTATCCGTGCCAGCTCCTTCTCTACGATGATCACATCTGAAGTTTCGTTGGCCTTTGACATGATGTCCAGCAGCCTGGCCTCCTCTGCTTTACTGTTATTGAGCCTTGCCTGGAGGTCCACATACTGGCTGGTCACGTCTGAGCCGGTCGATCTATCCGATTTTACCGTGCCCAGCTTTCGTACCTCGTTCAGCGTGGATTCGTAGGCAGACTGAGGGACTTTTAGGACTATAGTACATGTTTTTCTGTTATTGTCGTTCACATCCATGCTTGAGGACTGCACATAGCCCCCAGCTCCCGGTGCCAGCGACCTGATCTTGGTCGTTGTATCATTGAAGTTGGTAGTTTCGATCTGAATGTAAGCGGTCATGATCACTTTGCGGTTACTTACATCAGAATACGCGTTTGGAGTATCGGTTGCTACCGTCTGTCCGGAATTCGTATCGTGCTGTGATGACCCGCCGGATGCTTCCCCGCTTGAGGACTTTGAATCCTCAGGTGAAGCAGACGGCGCTGACTGAGGCTGGCCGCTACTGCTCCCCGAATCCGGGGCTCCGCTGTTCATAGTGCTGCACCCCGAAGCGATAACCATCACGCCTATCAGAGCGATCATAATAAACGGTAAAATATATCCTTTTCTCATGATCGCTATATTATCCAATCGGTTATTTAAAAAGTCTCTTCTACGAGTTTGGGATGATGGTTTAAAGATTAACAGTCGATACACGACGATCAAATGGATAGGGAATCGGTACTGATATTGGGGTGGAATATCACGAGTTTATGGGAAAACTCCAACCTATTGTCATAGGGGACGCGCCAACATATTTTAGTGATCACAATAGATCGGCCTATAGTTCATCCGACTTGGAGAAGAACCTTTAAAATAGCTGCTGTGTTGAATAATTAATTGGTTATAGCTCGTTTAATGGGGGATTAGGTTTTTATCACCTTCCTCGCAGCTAAGTAAGACGAATATTTATCGGCATTTTTAACCTGTATAAGCAATGACCAGTTTATCGATTATTAGACTAAGGTTAATCCATTCAATACAGTAAAAATAGCTAAGAGTACGGGTTGGCTCGTAGCTATTACTGTTAACAAAAAATATGGGTTTTCTCTCCCATTCATGATCCGTTGATATCGGTGGCAAACTGCTCATTTATCGTATCATGGGCGACGCTGACGCCGGCAGCGATGACCACCTCCGGCCATATGCGAACGTCCGAGTGGACAGTAACATCGTTGCCGATCATCGTCCTCGGACCGATCACGGTACCGTTCTCCAGAATACAGCTCCTGCCAATGGAGACGTCATTGTCAATGATGGCTCCTGAAACGGAGCAACCAGAGCCGATCTTCACCCCGTCGTACATGTACGAGGACAGGATGCGACTGTCGTTGCCGATATGGCAGGACCTACCGATCGAGGTGTAAGGCCCGATCAGTACGTTGTCCCCGACCACCGTGTTTTCACCGATGAATACTGGTCCGACGATGACCGAGTTCTTGCCGACCGACACGTTGTTGCCCACATCCAGCGGGCCATTCAGTGTAGCGTTTTCGACCAGTAGCCGACCGTGGATATACGTGCCGGGCATATTCTCTAGCATCCATTTCTGGGCCGCACGGTAAGCCTCCGGATTGCCCACATCGGTCCACTGGCCCCGTGCCAGCCAGCCGCTGATCTGTTTGCCTTCGGCCAGCAGCTTTGGGAATAGGTCTTTGGCGAAGTCATACTTTTTCTTAGGAAGATAGTTGAAGATCTCCGGACTCAGCGCATATATGCCTGTAGATGCCAGATTGGAAAATATTTCTCCCGGACCTGGCTTCTCTCGGAAACGGTGTATAATGTGGTTATTGTCCAGGTCCACAATTCCGAAATCCCGGGGGTCATCGATGCTCAGCACCGATATCGTTACTATACTGCCGGTGTGGTTATGGAAATCGTACAGCTCTCGCAGATTCAGGTTGAGCACATGGTCTCCGCCAACCACCAGGAACGGGCCCCCTGCCAGGTACTTTTCCGCGTTCTTAACGCTGCCCGCTGTACCGAGCTTCTCTTTCTCGTACACGTACTTAATGTTCACGCCGAATAACGATCCGTCGCCTAGGTATTGTTCGATGACCTCTCCCATGTAGCCAAGTGTAATCACGATCTCGTTGAAACCGTTTTTCGAAAGGTGCTCCACAAGGTGTCCCACTGATGGCTTGTTCAAAATTGGGATGCTTGGCTTGGGCCTTTCGAAAGTCAGGGGCCGAAGCCTTGTACCTGTGCCCCCGCAAAGTATGCATGCCTTCATCACTCAGTTCCTCCTGAACCCTTGATCAGCGTCAATGATGCACATGAGGTGATCTTTAGTCATAAATAATCATTCGCGCAATCGATAGTGTACTGAACGGATACTACTTTCGTCTATATATCTGTATCACTCATGCAAATAAATAGTTCATGACAATTTCACACTGTTAATTTTAAAGCTATCCTGGCCTATCAAAATATGGATCGACCCATTGTGACCACCATTGAACCGGGTTCTTGACCGGCACCAGATCGTGGTCGCAGCTAAACAGTTCTCCATTGTAGAAAACAAAGCCCTCCTCCATCTGGTGCCTCAGGTTAGAGGAGAGCAGGCCGTCGATGACTTCATTATTGCCGGTGATCTGCATGAGGCGGATCATGTATGGGGTGTCCCTGGGCCACACGACCGCTTCGTGGTATTCGCCGTCGCCCAGGTAGGTATCTCTGCTGGATTCTTTGACGATGATGCCGAACGGCATTCCCCACTTGGTGCGCAGCAGGCGTTCTTTCGCGTATGCGGATATGGTCCCCATTTCTCGGAGGGAGAACACGTCAAGGCCGAGCATGGATGCTGCTACCACTCCTGGCGATCCGGCCATATGGTCTGTCCTGCGCCCTAGGGCGAAGTCCTCGGTGGAGACCAGGTTGTTGATGAATCCGGTGGCCGGGTTAAGAAAGATGGGCTTGTACGAATCCCGGGCTTTGTTATAGGATATTTTACAGGCGTCGGCGGTTGCGAAATCCCTTGCGTACTTGCTGAATAGCCATCCTGCTTCCAGTGCGCGCATCCACTGGGCATTGATCTCCGGCAGGAAAAATTTAGGGAGGTTCAGCTCATGCACGGAGCCACAGGCGATCAGCTCTCGCTCCCACGCTTCGCTGACTCGTATCGGAACTCTCAGGCCTTCTACGATCCTCATACCATCAGTCCAGGAGTGCCACGAAGGGACGCTGAGCAGGCCATTCTGATGTACTCGGGGCGGGCCGTTCTCAATAGGATCGGTGCGTCTTATCGCGTTTAGGTATCGGGTAAATGCAGTCGCCGCATCTCGGGCAAAATCGTCATCGTTGGTGTCTCGAACCACCATTCCTGCCAGGATGAAAGCGAGCAGCGTGGCGTCGGCGCTGTTATAATCTGGCCTGCTGTCAGCCCCGGCTACCAGTCGGTTTGGGATACGGCCGTGCTCGTCCTGAAGCTCGAATGACTTCCGCAATATCTGAATGATCCCGTCTAACCCTTGGAGCTTGCGCAATGTCTGGTAATTATGGATCAGTCCCTCGAACTCATCCCTGAACCAAATGCTTCGGAACCAGAAGTCGCCAGCCTCATGGTATAATGTGTCGTCCAGGATCGTGCCGAACTGGCTCATGCCTATGGCCCGTAACAGGACATCCTTGTTCCGTGGCTGATAGCTAGAAAAAAGTGTCCGCTGGATCAGTCTTGCCCTTTCCAGGTCTTCCTGGGCATATTTTCCTTCCATTAGCGACCTCGCAGCGTCCGGATCGCCGGCACAGGCAAAGCTGATCGAAGCCGTCGGTCCTGGGACTTCGATGTCATAGAACGATATCACCGGACGGATCTCTGATATGAATGTCACCTGATCCCCTTGGGCACAGCGGTATCCGGATCCCAGCTTGTATCTCCAGGATACTTGCCGGCCTTTTCGTATATATTCGCCCGCATCGATGGAAAGGTGGGCCGTCCCCCCTTCTGATGTTACGGACAGTATATTGCCGGATGTCTGAGCTCGGTGCGACTCTGGTGAAGACGTCGCGTACATAAAGCGAATGTCGAAAAATGGCTCGAGGATAATGATCGACTTCTGGGCCTTCTTGCCCTTAAGCTCAACCTCCATCCGGCCTGCAGCACCATATTTGCTATCGTACAGGTAGTATGTCGCAGAAACGGTCAGCCCATCGGCTTCATACTCGTATCTACAGCTCCATGGGGTGGCTTTGACGATCGCGGGGGTGAGCCTTACATCTTTGTTCTCGGTACGGATTCCGAGCGCTATGGTGTCGATAAATTTCCAGTAGTCGCCCCCGATCATGGCAAACAGTCCCTCGTATGGGTAGTCCCTGTTGGGTGCGATTTTCTCATAAATGTTGCATGAGAACGCGGACTGGGATAGTGAGGCGGATCGGCGCTTTAGGATCATGTGTTTGCTGCGAGAGCCTCCCCCATATAGGTCTTCAGCCGGTGCCAGCGCGACCGAAAAATCATCCTCTGTCATTGATATTTTTCTTTGACAGTAAGGTATAAATGGTTCACTCGGCCTTTTTACATCCGATCTCGATCATACCATAATAAAGTATTTATACACGCAATACTAACCATAGATTAGTGCCAAATTAGGGGAGTTGCCAAATGAGATACACTCACGATCCGTTTGACGAATTCAGAAGAATGCAGTATAGGATGAACCGGATGTTCGATGAGCTTCCAGAGTTATTTGAGGAGCCTGAACTACCAGCACAACAGGAAACTACACATGTGCCCTACGTAGACGTCATCGATCGCGATGGCGACATCGTCGTCACAGCTGACCTGCCCGGCGTAGACAAGGGTGATATCCGACTCAACGTCCGAGGCAATATGCTCGAGATCACCGCCGAGAAAAAAACCGGCTGCGAGCAGAAGGAAGAGGGCTATCTGCGAAGGGAGCGGGGCTTCAGCCGATTCTACCGTGCGATACGCCTGCCGGTCGCCGTGGATGAAACGAAGGCCAGAGCTAACTTCAATAATGGCGTACTAGAAATCACGCTACCCAAGACTGAAAAAAGTCGCAGCACCAGCATTCAAATTAAATAGCCACGATCGTCCCCCAACCGCCTCTTGATCCCCTATCGGGTGATCGATCATCCACCTCCACCAGTTTTTTATTTTCCCCCTCTTTTACCGATGACATACCTATAGCCACCATGCCGGTCCGGGGATTAAATTTAATTACCCGGTGCGGGTATTATGTAACATCTTAAAAATCCGATCAAAAAAGTCATCAGGTGGAATCATTATAACGACATCAAACTCCTCGGACCTCGGACAGCGAATTGCAGACACGATCAAGGAAGGGGTGGACGAGAAATACTTGAGAGTGATCAAAGATCTGAAGAACTACTTCTACCTGGAGGATATCGCGGCGGCCGCCCTTCAACTCTCCGTCGAGAAAGGTGGTGCTGCAGGCGAAGAAGTCCGCCGCCGATCACTCGCTCCCCAGTCCGAATTCATTCCTCTGAAAACAAAAGACACCTTAATGAAGGCCAAAAGCAAGCAGCGTCATGTGGCAGAGCCTATGCCGAGCAAAGTTCCATGGCATGGTATGCCGCGGAGAGGCCCTTCTCATCAGGGAAGGCCATCATCAGGTACACAGCGTGCTGGCCAAGCCCCCCCAGCCTACCAAGGTAAAGGCGGAAAAGCCCAATCACCCTACCATGGCCGACCTTCAGGCGCCTCTCACAGCCGCCGTGAGCATGAGAGGAGACATGAGCAGAGAAAGCACCACGATCTAAGAAGCAATCGATAATTAAGCATGTATTAATATTTGACAGGGATCTCGTCGGCAATACCTCATGTCCGGTGTGGCGAAGGCTTACCGCTTTTCCCCCCCAATATTTCCTGAACCCGGTTTACTGCACGGCCCATTTCCACGATGATCTGTCCTGCGCCAGACCTCGTTTCTGTCAGCACAACCAGCATGGACCGTTCCCCCGCGCCCATAATGAACAGCTTTCCCTCGTCCGTTTCCACGATCAACCGATCAGGTACCGCCCTTTCGAGCTCGAGTGTAGCCGCCTCGGCCGCGCAAAGCATGACCGCCGCCATTGCTGCAAATGTCTCAGCATGGACGTCGCTTGGCATATCCGAGGCGATAAGAATGCCCTCCCTGGATACGACCGCGACAGCCCGCACCCCTCCAACCCTTTTGAGGTCGGTCACCACCCTGCTGATATCGTCAAAGGAGGGGCTCATCTATCGGCCTCCTGCCATCATATCGATCAGACTCCCCATCACCTGTAAAACGCTTGCCGGATCGAGTGCGCTCGCGCCGATCACAGGCACATCCGCAGGGACACCCATCTTTTTCCGGATCTGCCCGGGCTCCATAGCGTCACCAACATCCTGCTTGTTAGCCACCACGATGTACGGTGTCTTTTTGCCGCAGACCATCCTGATGATCTCGACAGCGCGATCGAGTCCTTCCGTGTCTGTCGAGTCAACGATCAGAATTACTCCCATAGCATCCCGGGCCAGCGTCTTTACCAACGGACTGAACCGTGACTGGCCAGGAGTCCCAAATAGGTCGACTGAAAACCCATACAGCGACAGGTGGGCATAGTCCACCGCCACAGTTGTACTCACATGGTCCTTGCTTTGCCGATCTACCGAGACGTACTTTCCTGAAGAGAGCGTTGAAGCTGTCCTGACAAACGTGGTTTTACCCGACCCCCGAGGCCCGGTCACCAGCACCTTTGGGATATACACCCAGACACCCCCAGGTTTCATGATCTTGAATAGCGTCGGCCATTCAGGAGGATCAGTCCAGTCACACATCTGCAGCCTGAAATAGTCGCCATAAAGATATTTTTCGGGGGAACTGCCGATCAATACCGTCGCGTTGCATAGGCCATTCTTGATCTGATCCACCAGGCCGGAGCCGTAGTTCCTGTCGGTAAAACTGTATAGTACAACTCCCCCATTTAACACCGCCATCTTGTTCCACGACTTGACCCGTTCCAGGATCTCCATATCTGATGTCTGCGCATTCCTACAGTTGTCGAAGATCGAGGCTAGAGAGGGAAAGACGATCATATCCCCGGGGGAAAGTATCCCGATGATATGCGAAATCGACTCGTCCACTGAATCGATATTCCCAGGATCGCTGATCACAAACTGCTCTTTCGACGGAACGCCGATCAGCGCCGAATATCCATCAACGATGGCAAACTGGGACATATATGGGGCCAGCTCCCATCCATATTCACGAAAGGCGTCCCGAGCTACGTCAGGGAACGAGCTGGTCGCCACATAGTAGCAGACGCAGTTATTCACCAGACTGGCATGGACGGTCTGAGCGCAAAATACATCCCCTAAAGCCCCGTATTCGCTGAAGTAGACCAGTGTTTTGCCAATAGGGATGCCTCCTTTCAGATAATCGTCTAACGCCTGGATTCCTGTCTTTATCATTTGCCAGCCTACTCCTGAACAGCTACTGCCGAAGGCCATCAGGGCTTCAATCTACCTATTCGGCTACTAATATCTACTTACTGTAACAAGCGACTTATACTTAACCCAGATTTCAACATTTCAGGTCGTTTTAGCCGATTGTAGACGGGTGGAGCAGCAACAAGCAGGGGTGAAAGTTCACGCTCAATCTTCAGAAAAGCTATATACTATTTTCTGTGAGTGAGGATAGTAAGCCCCCTTATGTTTATGGCCCGAAGGCCGACGGCATTCATCTACGCGCTGTAACCAGGGCCGGGGCTGGACTCCCCTTCGGGCCCTCTTTAGCTTGCACCCACAAGGATTGACCGTTTCATCGGCCTCACGGGCGACCTCACCGTCGCCGGATCATCGCATTGACCCGGGGCCGTTCCGTTGCTGTGACATTGCCACGACTCTCGCCGTATACCCTTTACAGGCATTTGTGTGTCCAGGCGGTGGGGGGACTTTCCTCACTGTTACTGGGCACATTCCTTCGTGCCGGTCAACAGCGGCGGCCGTCCCTCCTCTCTCACAGATCATATCTTACATCACCAATGTGATCCACACGCAGTATAAATAAATGATGGGTGGTTGGCATTGTCATATGCTACGCATGCCTAACTGAGGGAACATCCTGACCTTCTGGCGCTGAGATATGATCAGCCGGTTGAAACGCTCGCTATTTTTATACCTGAAGCCACATATCTACCATTCATGCTGAGCCTCGAAGAGGGCACTTCTGCGGTAAAAATGGCGCGGCACGTCATCGAAGAATACGTTAAGGCTGGAGTAATCCCAAAGGTCCGCCTGTCAAAGGCGTTCGATCACCCAGGGGGAGTTTTTGTCACCATCCATATCGATCATGAACTTCGAGGCTGTATCGGCTATCCGTCTCCTATAGAGGGCATGACGCTGGGTGAGGCGCTCGCGGATGCAGCGGTGAGCGCGGCGACCCGCGACCCAAGGTTTCCTAGGGTTCGTACCACGGAACTAGGGAAGATCCGTGTCGAGGTCACAATCCTCACCGAGCCGGTGCTGTTGAAGGGCAAAGCGACGGAGCGCCCACGGAATATTATGGTCGGCCGAGACGGGCTGATCGTCGAGCTTGGGCCCTATAAAGGTCTGCTGCTCCCCCAGGTTCCGACGGAGTGGGGCTGGAACGCCACGGAGTTTTTAGAGAACACATGTATAAAGGCGGGTATCATGCCAGACGCATGGGCGGACGATAAGACGAAAGTGTATACTTTTTCGGGGCAGATATTCGAGGAAGAGAGGCCTGGCGGCGATATACTCGAGAAATTCTGATTGCTCCAATCTTGCCCTCGCTGGGAGTTCCCTGTGGTGTAGCACGAAAACACAAAGCACTTTTTAGAGGGACACAAAAATTCAAATACAGGGGTCCGCGGTCAAAACGAACCGCACCAAGACCACCGGTTAATACACGAACGCCGCTAAAACACGGATATTAAAACACGAACAAGCGTCACAAAGACCATAATACGCCAAATCAAAGACCATAATACGCCAAATCAAAACAGAAAATATCTCCATGCCTGTCTTGTACAAGCCATTACAGGTCAGCTGTCGGGTGTGTCCCAATTTTTCTTAAACTTCTCTTTTGATCCGCTTGACACTCTTATTGACTTCGAGTTTACAGCAAAATCGGGACGTACTCATACCCATAAAGAGAGGGTTATTGCCACCGTTTTACCAGCAGTGTTTTAATTTTGCGTATTATGGTCTTTGTGACGCTTGTCCGTGTTTTAATATCCGTGGATTAGTGCCATTAGGTATTGATGGTCTTGGTGCGGTTCGTTTTGACCGCGGACCCCTGTATTTGAATTTTTGTGTCCCTCTAAAAAGTGCTTTGTGTTTTCGTGCTACACCACAGGAACCTCCGACAAGGGAATATCAAACCCCAAAAAGAAGCCACATATCACGCAGGACTCATCGTTTTGCGGTGATCAGGCGCAGCCTGTCCGACGAGTTCTCCGCGTGGCCAGCAACCCAGGACATCTCCTTCACCAACTCAATCAGGAAGTAGACGCCCACAGGGGTGATATCCTTCTCGTTGTCGTAGATGATCTTCATAGCATCTCGCCTGATCACGTCTACCTGGTGCTTCTGGGAGTCGACCTTGCCGATGATCTCCTGTATCTCCTTGACCCTCTTCGATGAGAACGAAGAGTCCAGGAGGTCGGCGATTTTACCGACAGCCTCGACATGCTCGTCTACCGTCGTTAGAACCGATCTCTCAAGCTTGAGGATAACGTCCTTGACCTGCTGGTTCATCGTTACCGGCCTGAGCGTAAGCATCTGCGCGACCATCTCCGCGCTGTTGGCCACGTCATCCTGCTGCTTTAAAAAGGTTAGGATGTCCGTGCGATCGACGGGCATGAGCAGCGTGGAGGGCAGCTCCACCCGGATTTCGTTCTTTACCCGGTCAGCTTCGTGTTCCAGCTCGTTGATCTGCTCATATAACTCGTTGACCTTTGCCATATCGCCAGCGACATAGGCTTTCACCGCCTCATCCATCTTTAATACCGTGAGCTTGACCTTCTGGGAATGCTCGGTAAGCGGCTTGAAAGGAGATTTGGCGAACAAGTCTAGTATCGATCGTAGAGGGTCTGTCATATTCCCACCAGTGTCAAAACATAGTACGAGACGGCTGCAGCGACAGCGGCAACCGGTATCGTAAGTAACCATGCGGTCAGGATGTTCACGACCACATTCTTATTCAGTACGCCTGTTCCGCCTACCATCACTGTGCCTATTACACTAGAAGATAATACATGGGTAGTACTTATAGGTGCGCCCAAATGTGAGCCG
>Ga0187785_10000573_pt1 | contig 13508 bp, 9 predicted proteins | sample 0815_BV2_4_20_MG_FD_132466 | JGI IMG/M metagenome (GOLD analysis project Ga0187785, IMG submission 132466) | Tropical peat soil microbial communities from peatlands in Department of Meta, Colombia - 0815_BV2_4_20_MG | ecosystem: Environmental > Terrestrial > Soil > Wetlands > Peat | place...
GAAATGCAGATAAAGGCCCTGCAATCAGGGCTCTCTATTAGGGAAGTCCCCCTTCCCTACCGGAAGAGGGCTGCGGGCAGGTCAAAGATAAGCAGGACACTTTCCGGTACTTTGCGGGCAGGCGCAAAAATTATCTGGGTCATTCTGAGAGAAGCGTTGTCGGGCTCGAAACGAGTCTCCTCGCAGCCCCCGTCAGGAGATACACGCTCAGCGGAACAGACCAGATGAGGGCAGGGACATAGTCGTTCTCAACCCATCTGCCGAGGTAGAAATAGGCTATGATCACATGATACGCGAGGAAGATCGACCACGACAAGGCGAGACCGGCGACGTTGAGTGTGAAGGGCAGGAATATTACAAGATAAAGGACATACCACGGATGGAGAGTTGGAGTGCATATCAGAAAACTGAGTGACACAATATATAAGGCCGAAGTTAAAACGCTGCCCCCCATATCTGCTGACAGACCGGCCTTCCGTTTCAGGCGGATGTAAAGAAACAGACAGACGACTGTGAAGACTGACAATAGAACAATCCTCGCGATAGAGCCGGATGAGACCAAGTTTCTGAGCAAACGGAAAGCAAGGCCCGAAAATTCCCAGTTCCTCGCATATATGCTGACGGTATTAAACATATTCTGCAGGGGCGGCAGAAAAGGGACTGTCAGGATGAATATACCTGCGGCAAAACCTGAGATGAAGAAGAGTCTCCTGCTCTTCTCTGCAAGAATCAGCAATCCCGGCAGAAAAATCAAAGGCACCAGTTTTATGAGTACAGCACAAGAAAAGGCCAGGCCCGAGACTGCTGCCTGGAGCCGGCTTTTGAAAACAGTGGAAGGGTGCTTGTTGACTAAAGGCGCTGCTGTGTCAGTGGAGGCATTTGTGAGCAATAAGATTGAGACCAGGAAGAAAAACAGCCCTGCTGCATCGATATGTCCGGAGGCCGCTGTTTCGATAACTGTCAGCGGATTCCATGCATAGAGGATGCTCCTCCAGGCGGGCAATCTCATGTCGTGGAGGAGCCTTATGATGAGATAACATGCTGCGAGATCCAGGACGGCGACAACAGCCTTTATCCCCAGAATGCTTTTATACAATGCAGCTCCTGCCAGAAAGATCAGCTGCGCCGACGGAGGATAAATAGTGACGAGGTCAGGGTGGTTGACCCGCTGCCGGAGTTCCGTGAGCATCGCACTATTCGGATGGACATAAGCCGGGGCGAGGGAATATGGATTATTGCCGTTTATCAACTGAAGACCGTCCCAGAGATACCTGTAGATGTCGTCTGACAATTCTGCAGGTCTGAAGAGAAACAGAAGGCGGACAATAGCGGCAACCAGGAGGATAAAGTGAGGAGACCAGGAGACGGCGCCCTGCTCTCCCGCGTAGAGTGTCGCGTAAAGCATCAGGATTATGAGAGCGGTTATGCCCAGAAGTTCTGGGACCGCCGTCCTGAAATCAGGAAGTAAAACCAACAGAAGATAGGAGGCCACAATAATGGGCACGATTAACCATTGTGCGTATCTCAAAAGCAGAGTTTTCTGTGCTTTCATCTTTTCTCTATTGTTCAGCGTTCGCTCAGAGGCCATGGACCTCGGACTTATCGAGCCGGAGATCCTCCAGCGTAATCTAAATTCGTATGTAATACTTGACGCCCGTCCGAAATCTGAATGGCTCGCCGGACATATCCCCGGAGCGTTGTCTCTTTCCTGGGAGGATTATACCAGAACGGACGAACGGGGCGTGCCCTATCGGGTCTGGCCGGCGCAGGAATTGGCAAAAGCACTCGGGAAGATGGGGATAAGCGAACATGCCGCTATCGCTGTCTATGGAGACGCCGACAAAAGCTGGGGTGGCGAGGGATGGGACTGCTGGGTCCTTTCGTGGCTTGGGCACAAGGGGCCGATAAGGCTGCTGGCCGGGGGAATACAATCCTGGAGAGACAATGGATTTCGGACGGCGTCGGGGGCTGAGAAGATTACGGCAAGGCCGGTCCAATATAGATTCAAGACTAATGAGCGGATCGAAATCTCAACGACGGAGATCGAGCGGCATGGGCCGGGCATTGTTCTGATTGATACCAGGTCTTTGTTCGAGAGGATAAAGGGTAGGATACCGGATTCCGTGCACATAGAGTGGAAGAATTTCTACACGGGCAAAGACCGCCGCCCGCTCCAATCCGAGGCGCTGAAAAAACTTCTGCGGGATAACGGAGTCAATGCCGGCGAACAGGTCGTCTATTACTGCACAGGGGGGATCAGGTCCGCCTACGCCTGGCTGGTCCATCAATTAGCGGGCCTGCCTACGGCCCGCAATTATGAAGGCGGGTTTGAAGAATGGAGCCGGCTTTCCAGGAATAGACATTAGCTATCAGTAGTATTTAAATCATCTATTAAATCAATTGGATCATTTCGCAATGCATATGTGAAAATCCTTACGTTTAATTGTTTAAGGAATAACTATGGGGGGTAGTTTATATGAACAATTTTCGTAAGCTTTTCTGTCTTCTTTTCGTTCTCGTTGCATCTCTTTCTCTCGTCTCCGGCTGCGGCAGCAGTAGTTCATCTTCAGGGCGCTCCGCTTCATTCAGTCTCAAAGCTCTGAAGGCATTTGTTGACAGTGGCTCCACGGCTGCCGGCGCATCGGACAGGGTGCTCGTTGTTGACGTAAGGCAAAGCAGCAACTACATAAGCGGTCACGTTAAAGACAGCCTGTCTGTTCCCCTGAGTATGATAAGCAAAAATGGCATGCCGATATACACAAACGGATATGATCAACTCAATACAACTGCCTCCACCGCTTTGAAAGATTCCTGGCTAACCCATTTGCTGGTGAACCAGCTCGTAAACGACTTTGTCGGCACTTATGAGACATCCAGAATCGTCTTCTACGGGACAACGATGGATGAGGGCCGTCAGGCCGCTGAACTGGCCAATAAGATAGGATATAAAAACGTCTACTACATGTTTGGCGATTTTCAGTCCTGGGAAAAGGCCTATCCGGCCTACACTGAAAGATATTATGCCGGGGTCGAATCCGTCGATCTCTTTGAAGCTTCTTTTGTCATGACGGGGTTCATCAATAATACGAATTTCGAAAATGTCTCGCAGTATGGGACACACCATTGCATAATTTTCAAAGGCGGGGCACTTCATGATAACGGGATTTTACAAGTCAACATGGCCCCACTGGGTTTTCAGGAACTGCTGACCTTCCTGGGCGCCGACCCTGCGGGGAACATGGCAGACGGCATCTTCTTCGGAGACGCGAGTATATGGGGGAGCAAGTTCACGAATGGACAGAAGGTTGAATACTCCGTCACATGGGATAATGCCGGCAGATATTATTCTATGCAGGAACTCTTCGAAGAAAGGCCTTCACTCTACCAGCCAGAACCTCTTTCTTTCGAGAGCGTTGGCTTTGAAGCGCACGTAGGCGGCACAAGAGAATCAAACCTCAACTGGAATCCCGGCTGCATCTTCTGTTTCTACTCGTGCGTATGCGGCATAACCAGCAATTCCAAAGCCAATGAGAACACCTGGGACGCTGACGGCGGCATATATAACGAAGACTATGCAGATTTAAGAAATTACTACGCCGGGCGCTATTACCCCAAAATGAACATACTCCCGGGCAAGGGACAGTCAGTCAAAATAAAAGTCCGCGTTGTTCACTAATCAGTTGCTAAACAAGATAGGACCGACATTATTTCAAATCAATCATATAAAGGAGAAATGAGCAATGAAAGCAAGATATTTCTTTAGTGCCTTCTTGTTAATGCTGGTTCTAACATTGGCTGGTCCAAATGTCAGTTTTGCAAAACTGGCAGCGTCGCAGAAGGGCTTTCCCAATGCTAAGCTGCTGGTCTCGGCCGATTCTGTTCAGTCCACTATCGGCAAGAAGAATTTTGTAGTCATTGATGCGCGCACAGCGGGGTACGATGTTTCCCACATACCGGGCGCAATTAATATGAAATTCGGAGATTATTTTACGTCGGGGACCGGCCTCCTCCCGATATCTGATCTGAACAGCAAACTGAGCGCAGCCGGTCTCAAAAGAAGTATGACCTTTGTAATATATGATAATACCTCTGCTTCTTTCGGTGCAGCCGGACGCATATTCTGGATGCTGGAATACCTGGGCTGCGGTGATGTGCACATCCTTGACGGCGGCTGGGACAAGTGGGTTGCCGACGAGAGAGCTACGGAGAGCGCTGTTAACACACTTCCGGCAAACAAATTCAGGGCTGCGGTCAAGTCATCAAGGAAAGCCACTAAAGAACGCATCAAGAAGATGCTCGGAACAAAGAACTTCGCCGTAGTCGACGCGAGGACGGACGAGGAGTACAATGGGTGGCAGCTTTACGGCGAAGCAAGGGGCGGGCATATGACGGGGGCTGTGCAGATTCCATATGCCTGGTTTTTTAATTCCGACAAGACTGTTCTAAAGTACAGCGACCTCAAGACAATGTTTGAATCAAGGGGGATTACAAAGAAGAAAGAGGTCACGGCGTATTGTACCGTGGGCATTCGCAGCGGCTTCGTATATTTTATCTATAGGTTGATGGGGTATCCCAAGGCGTCAAACTATGATGCGTCCATTGTTGAATGGGCAGCGGATTCCTCTCTTCCCATGGAAAGAATGGCTAACTACCAGGCCCTTGTATATCCGGGATGGGTCAAGGACCTCATTGACGGCAGAGACCCGGCCACCTATCCGGGGAAGGGATTTGTAATTCTTTATACTGCCTGGAGTGCCCGCTATGCGGAAAATAGGACAGATTATATAGGCACAAATTATGAGACGGGGCACATTCCGGGAGCAATTTTTCTGGATACCTACAGCATAGAAAATGGGCCTAACTCAGAATATGGCGAAGGCTATAAGACTCCGGCAGAGGGCAATGTCAAACCCATTCCGGAACTGCAGCAGTTTTTGGGCAGCATGGGAATATCAAAGGACACCACAGTAGTGGTATACGCTGATGATGAAATTGCCATGATGACCGCGGGGCGTATGGCGTGGGCATTGCTTCTTGCCGGGGTCAATGACGTTCGCATCCTCAACGGTGGTTATAATGCATGGGTCCAAAAAGGCTATCCGGTCGAGACAACTCCAAACCCATGGGTGCCCACAGAGTTTGGAAGTAATCCCGGCAACCCCCAATATCTTGCGACTATGGCTGATGTGAAGAATGTCATAAACGGGACTGTCGATGATATCGTGATTGCCGATGATCGGTCCTGGGAAGAGCATATCGGCGATTCCAACTCATATTATCCTTATTTCTTTGCCCTGGGAAGAATTCCTACGTCAAAATGGATCGGCGACTGGGTCGAGCTTGCAAGGGGTGATTTTCAATCTCTCAGGACATACAATGAAGTGGAAGCACAGTGGAAAAAGGCGGGCTTTACGCCTGACAAGAAAATGTATTTTTATTGTGGCACCGGCTGGAGATCGGGCCTTTATACTTTCTACGCTTATCTGCTGGGATGGCCGGCGGCCAATTATGATGGCGGATGGTTTGAGTGGTCGTATTATCCGGATAATCCGAAAGAAACGGGAACTCCCTAAAGGATAGGGGGCCTTCAAATTATAGCCATTTATAAGGACCGTCCTATGACGGTCCTTATTTTGGTTTCTGCTGCAACGCAGGTGGAGAAAACTTCTTGAAAGAAGGAAAGCAGCTTCAAGTATGCTTACATTCAGCCGATATATACTTCAAGAATGCAGCGTATACCCGCGGAAATGTAATATTCTTGTTGGAAAGGCAGCACACCCGCCGCTTTACGGAACTTGTCTAATATAATGGAATTCTGCCAGCTTTTCTGCAGGTATTTTCTATGTTCCCCTCTATGGCAAAGAAGGGCTAGAGGAGATTTTCTGAATCAGAAGCAACTCCATATTCTCTCAATGACTGCATCGATATCCTCAAATACCTCCCTGTCGGAAAACCTAAGAACCCCAGCCACGTTCTTTTCAGATCATCATCAAGCTTCATCCTTTTTCTTGCCGGTTCTGTCATAAGGCTGCCTTCCGTCAAGTTCCAATACGAAAGTGGCCCTAGAGCACAGAAATCAACAATATAAATGTCCCAAGACCTTTTGCCGGTAAAACTGATGGTCTTCAACTGCTTTCCTCTCAATCTCGACTATAGATGCCTTTCTGCATCTGTCATGTCTTTCAAAAAGCTGCAGTGAGAATGCCTTCAAATGCTTATCACAGTAGAGCATTCATTCTTAAAATAGCCCCAGCCCTCTTTGCCAAAGGGTAGGCTTTTTGAAAAGCTCTTTCTATCCAGATGATTTCCGAAAGAACGAAAATGAAAAGGCCGCAGAAAGCGGCCTTTTCATTTTATATATGGCTCAGAAATCTTAAGGTGTTATTATCGGCCTTCCTGAAGGCGACTGGCACCAGCCGGGAGCCCCGTCATTGCAGGATGGGTCTTGCGTGTATGTGGTGCTCCACCCCTCCCAACCGTCGGAGTAATTACGGATGTTGTCATAACCCATCATATAAGCGTATAGAAAAGTAAGCGCGGAACGGTATCCGCTGCCGCACTGGAAGATCACCTCTTTGTCAAACAGACTTGTCGCAGCAGTAGACGTTATTCCAACACCTTTCCAAACGTCTCTCACTTCAGTGTAACTCCGGAGTGTCCCATCACTGTCATTGTAAACGTCAGAACTGTCATCGCCGTTATATGCCCATACGCTGTTGGGGATCCTTCCTTTGGCGATTACATAACTATAACCGCTGATCAGGCCATCATACTCGTCTCTGGACCTGACATCGGCAATGACAGTCGAGCCGGTATTTGTATATTGCGCCAAGACATAGTCGGTTGTGGCAAGATATTCGGGATGCGTGGTCCCGCTGAAAGTTGTAGGAACAGGATTGTTGATTGCAGTCTCAACATCGTATCCGCTGGCTATCCACTGCTGGGACCCACCGTTCATGAAGCGCACGTCATTGACTCCGGCATATTTGAGTATCCACCAGAGGCGTGCGGCAAAAATACGGCTGTCGCTGTAGACGACAACTGTCGTATCAGAGGAGATTCCCATACTGCCCATTGCGGCATGCAGATCGGCATCCGGGAGCAGGAACCATCTCGGAGCGCCGTTCTCGTAAGTGTCGGAGTTGGAATGAATAGCCCCCGGGATATGCCCTACCAGATAGGAGTTGTCAGCCCACCCTTGAGCCATGTCCTCAAAGCTCCCCCACTGGGTCTCGAAGATCAGGTACTTGTGGTTCCTGTCGTAGGGATATTCAGGAGGAGCAGGAGTCGTACTGCCATCTTTGTGATAATCGATGAGAGCCTTTACCCAGGAAGGATAGACGATTTCAGAAAAACGGGGTGCCTTTTCCATGGATAAAGACGAATCTGCCGCCCATTCAACTATAGACGCATCATAATTAGATGCCTTGGAATAACCCATCAACCGGTACAGAAAATATACAAACCCGCTTCGGATACCCACGGTGCAGTAAGCTGTAACTTCTTTCTTCCTTGTAATGCCCCTTGACTCAAACATTGTCTTGAGATCGCTGTATTTCAAAACTGTCTTGTCGGAATTGAAAAACCATGCATATGGAATCTGCACAGCTCCCGGTATATGTCCGCCACGGGCTTCTCCGTAGAGCTGCCATCCATTATATTCTTCGTCGGTGCGGGAATCTACCACGGCAAAGTTCTTTGTGCCAAGCATCTCCTTGATGCGCTCTTTTGTACCCCTCCTCGAGGCTTTCACTGACGACTTGAATTTGCTTGCCGGAAGCGTATTCGCAGCGGTCTCCGTAGGCCTTCCATCAGCGGACCATTTGTCCCAGCCGCCATCCAATATGTGGACATCCGCGCAGCCCAGATATTCGAGCATCCAGAATATGCGTCCGGCTGCCCCGAAAGAAGCAGAGGTATTATCGTATATCACAAAGGTCATGCTTCTTTTGAGACCGGCAGCGCTAAGTTTGCTGTTCAGATCGGCCACCGGGAGAAGTCCTGATCCGGCGGTAAAGTAATCTCCGAACTTGATATTAACAGCACCGGGTACATGCGAAACATCATACCCCGAAGTGCGCGCATCGATTACAACAAAATTCTTCTTGCCGATCATGGACTGGACGGAATCAGCCGAGACCAGGAGCTTAGCATTGGGAAAGCCCTTCTGCGACGCGGCCAGTTTTGCAAAACTGGCGTTCGCAGCTGACAATGTGAAAACCAAAGACAACAAGAACACAAAGAAATAACTTCGCTTCATTGTTTACCCCCTCCTGAAATAGTTATTCACTATTTTTTCTTAGTATCTTGTCGGATGCAATAAGGAATGTCCAATTGATTAAGTGGATAAATATAGTTATTACGATAGAGGCAAACTATATTGAATGGATCATCAACAGATAGGAGATTCATGGTACCTGGTAATCCCATTATCTCGCGACGTCCGGAGAAGGGATAGGACCAATAATCTGGAGCAACTACTTCCTTATTTCCGCCAAGTCCTTGAAGATCACGAGGGCAAATCCCAGGGGGAATATCACAAGAAAAGGAACCGCCAGGAAGGTATGTCTTCGAAATGCAAATATGACCGGAAGCAAAGAATAGATAAGAAGCATGGTATTCATTATGAGATATGGGATAGATTGCTGGTAATAGAGGAATGCAAGGCTCGGCAGACCTTGTCTTCCCGTGAGCCCGAATTTCGGCGTCCGATGAAAATCTCCTCCCATACTGAAGATCCCTTTAATAACCGAGAGGGCAATGCTAGGGGCAATTCCGACGGTCAGGACAGGCAGCAATAAGAATACAGACAATGATATCTCCTGCTTGTGTATCCGGATGTAGAAGATGAAATAAATAAAGATCGCAGCGCTTGTGAATATGAATAAAGGGATATCAGTCCGAAGCAATTGATACGGCCCTATGCTCGTTCGTGAGAGTATGGTTGGATAGAGGGTCAGTGTCACTACCGTACCCAATAGCCAACATAGATTTGCAAGAAGATGGGCCGACGCCTCTTTTCTTAGAGCAAAGGGTACAGATGTCGCGAGCAGACCGGGAAGAATCTTCTTTGCGGTCTGAATTGACCCCTTTGCCCAGCGTTGCTGCTGGCTTCTGAATGCACCTATGGTCACGGGAAGCTCGGAAGGCACTATAAGATTATCAAGATATATAAACCGCCACCCCTCAAGCTGGGCACGGTAACTTAAATCCAGGTCCTCTGTCACGGTATCGGCTTGCCAACCCCCGGCCGATTCTATTGCTTCCCTCCTCCAGATACCGGCAGTGCCGTTGAAATTGAAGAAAAGCCCTCTCCTGAATCTTACAAAATGCTCAATGGAAAAATGCTGTCCGAGCAGGAGAGACTGAACGCCGGTCAGCCATGAATGCTGCGTATTCAGGAAGCCCCATCTGGCCTGGACCATGCCGATTTCACCATCAGAAAAATGCGGCATGGAACTGAGCAGAAAATCAGAAACAGGAAGAAAGTCAGCGTCAAAGACAGCGATAAATTCACCGGCAGCCTGAGATAAGCCATGCCGCAATGCGCCAGCCTTAAAGCCTGACCGGTCTGTCCTCCTTATGACGCGCATCGCCACATCCTTCTGGCGCCAGTATTTCACCCGCTCGTCAACAATCTGTTTCGTATCATCGGTTGAGTCATCGAGTATCTGTATTTCGAGCCGGTCTTTCGGCCATTGGATTTGAGCCGCAGCATTCAGAAGTCGGGCCACCACAAACCTTTCATTATAGAGAGGGAGTTGAACAGTCACAAATGGACACTCTCCTGAATGCAAGAATGAAATATTGAATTTTTCCGAATCCTCTTTCTGTTTCTCGCGGCGCCAGCTGAACATCAACCAGAGCCTGTGCAATCCGTAAAGCGAGAGGCCCAACAAGGCCGTGAAATGTATAGTTGCCCAGAGATTGAAATCCGGTAAGAACATCCTTATATCTATAGCATAATCAGCCTGTCTTTTGTCTATTGAAATTCTGAATATATGAAGGCGAACGCATCCTGATTATCTATTTGATCTTGAGCGCACGGTAACTGTAAATTTACTGTGTAGCATTAATGTTTTAAACATTCTGTAATAAGCCGACTCGTTGGATTCTGCCTTGCGCGGGGTTGCCGATGAGACACACCGGATGAAAAGACATGGCCTGATCTCTGAAATGACTTTCCGCGATTATGTTGTCTTTTAGAAGGAGGACACCATCTGTGAGAAAAGTAATATTCAGCATCGTATTCATCAATCTGCTTATTCTATCATCTTCCGGCATCTGTTTTGCCGGGGCGTGGACAATGCAAAAGGGACAGCTTTACGACAGAGCGGCCTTTAATTATTATTCTGCCGATGATCAGTTCGATAAACATGGCGCCAGGACTGACTTCACGGACAACGGCAAATTCAGAGATATGAATATCAGCAACTACGTTGAATACGGACTGCTGGATAACCTGAGCATCATTAATTCCGTCTATTACAAGGCAATAAAGAAAGAGGATGATACCCTCAAACAGAAAACACAGGGTATCGGCGACATTGATCTTGGCGCAAAGGTCCAGGTGATGAAGCTCGCGGAGGGCATTCTCTCCACTCAGGCACTGGTGAAGATTCCATGGGCATATAATAGGAATGACGACCTCCCTCTCGGAAACGGTCAGGTTGACCTTGAACTCAGATTGCTCTACGGACATTCGCTATATCCTTATATCCACGGTTACTGCAATCTCGAACTCGGATACAGATGGCGACTGCAGGACCCTTCCGATGAATTGAGATACTTACTGGAATTCGGCATGGACTTCACGAAAGAGTTCTACGGACGAGTCAAGCTGGATGGGATTTACAGCTTGGATAACGGCGAGCACTTCGATAATTCCGGCAACCCCACGATCACCAATAATTTTGATCTGGGCAAGCTCGATTTGACCTTTGGGTATAAACTCTCAAAGAGATGGGGACTGGAAGCCAGTTACACCCCCGAAATATACGGTAAAAATACCGCCGCAGGCGCGACATACACATTGGCAGTGACGTTTCAGGGTCCTTAAAAATCCCGGTAAACAGAGAGAAGCTTTTCGGCCTGTATTCTGAAAACTTCATAAAACTAGTAAAGACTGGTAAACGTTGAAAATAATTGGTGCGCTTTCACACGGAAGGGATCGCTGTTTCGATACCAGCATCGCCTACCAATAACATCAACGGCTTACCAGTCCTTATCAAGTCATTGTCCGCTGTCAGGGGACAGTCACCTCTTTCTTCTTTCTGAAGATGATCATTGGACAGTTCTTGCATATATCTGCCCCGGGGAAATGATCGCCCGGCCTCGTAAGGGATGCACTCCCGAGATTCTTGATGCGATCAAGGAGTCTCTGCACCGTTGCTTCAATATGCTCACCCGGAATTATCACGTTAATTTCGCCTCTCTCCATTTTCCCCGAATTATATGTGCCACTGCAGGCTGTGATAAGATTCGCTGTCTTTTCAAGATAGGAGAAAACATTTCCACCGCACGCAGCCGAATTTACTGTAAAGTTCGAATGAAGCGGGTGTACATCCATCGCAGACATATAATCGACCAAAAGATGATAAGCCTGCATATTATCGCAATAGAAATGAACCGTATCAGGGGGGAAATATGCGTCGGCAAGCGGTGAGACGATGAATGCTTTCATTGCGCCTTCCGGGAGCCGCGGCTTTGTCTTTACAAACCTTACTGCCTGATCCCAGTCCTTGACATATTTCAGATGACTCTTGACTTCATCATCATCGTATGCCTTCCATCCAAAGACAAAAGCAGCGTTGCTGCAACCTATGCTTCCTTTCATCCCGAGGACTGTCTGGTTCTTCATGCGGGCGGCGATCTCGACCTGACAGAAAGTGAGGGGCTTTACAGCCTCGTAATACGATACATTCTTGATAAAGTCTTCAAGTTCTTCATCCTTAAAAATGAATTTCAACGCAATCGGATAATGCAAAAGACGGAGTTCATCCATCAGAATCTTCTGCATATCCTTGTAAGAAATATTGTTTGACATATCATCTGCTCCTTTATTTAAGTTATTTCAGCATTCCTTCAGAATGGAAGCCCCTGCACGCTTCCTGCCTAATACACCCCTAAAAGATTCATTGCAAGGATAATCAGTCCTGCGCTCGCCACCCTCTTGACCCAGAGGGGACTTATCCTTTTTGCAATTTGAGGCGCGATAAAGCCTGCAAGTATCGCCGCAGGAAACATTATTGCGAACAGCATGAAATCAAAATTTCCGAACTGATAATGACGTATGGAACCCGTCAGTGTGTTGAAAGCGATTGCCAGCAGGGAACTCCCTACAACAACAAACATCGGTAGTCTCAAGCCCACGGTCATGAGGGGAACCATAAAGGGGCCCCCTCCAAATCCGAACATTGATGAGGCAACGGCGATTATGAATCCGCCCAGACATCCGAAAATCAGGTTTACTTTAAACTCCTGTCCCCAGAATTCTACTATCATGGTTTATCTCCTTTCCGTTAGCCCTTATTGACTTTGGCTTCTTCTGCCTTCTTTTTGAACTCCTTTAGAATAGCCTGCTCCTTCTTGTTCTTGGAAATATAGCCCGGCGTTGTCTGCCAGAACATGAGAACCGCCAGAATAACGAGTATCCAGCCAAAGATGAATTTGAATTGATCAAGGGTGATCATCTCGGTCAGTTTGGGTCCAATAAATGCTCCCGCAACCATCGCGAGCCCTATGCTTGTCCCCAGTTTCCAGTTGATGAATTTAATCCTGGAATAGTTGTATATGCCGCTCGCCTGAGAAAAGAGGACCGTGGGCATAACGGTGCCGGCTACTACGGTATGAGGCAAAGGCCATATCGATACCAGCAGGGGATTTAGGATGAACCCGCCGCCGGCACCCATCAGCACTCCGAATACAGCGATGCATAAAGTCAGGAGGAACGGCAAAAGAATATTTATGCTCGTTCCCGCATTTTCTAGATACACCGTTGGAAAGCTGATGTTATTCTGGACTGTGATTGGAATACTTTTAATGTTTTTGTCCACAACGGCAACAATGGTGTAGTTGCCGGGAACTGATCCCTCCGGAATAGAAACTTTGGCCTTATACGCACCGTCAGGGGCAATCTCTACTGTCGGCGCCAGCACCGCCTGGGGATTTCTGAAGCGCGCTTTTATTAACTGCATGGAGCGCTTCCTGTTCTCTTTTTCATCCATGGGTTGAAGCAGTTCTCCACGCGATCCAATGATGCTTCCCCAAAGAGTCGCCTGATATTTGTCAATCTTTATCTTTGCGGGAACAGCATAGGCAACATCCGCTCCCAAATCCTTCAGGGCAGCAGAATATGACCATTTCTTCCCCTCCTTTTTTATCTTCTCCAGATCCTCTTTCTTGTCCTTAGGGATGTAGATCTTATAATAGGCGGGCATACCAGAGGTCATGTAGAAGATATAAGGCCGCTTGCCGGTGTCTTTGTCAACCTCCGCATCAAAACGTGA
>Ga0187785_10000575_pt1 | contig 13480 bp, 11 predicted proteins | sample 0815_BV2_4_20_MG_FD_132466 | JGI IMG/M metagenome (GOLD analysis project Ga0187785, IMG submission 132466) | Tropical peat soil microbial communities from peatlands in Department of Meta, Colombia - 0815_BV2_4_20_MG | ecosystem: Environmental > Terrestrial > Soil > Wetlands > Peat | place...
AGAGCATTCGTATCATTCCTTGTCTGTCGGTTTGTGCCGCACTGTTTACCAGCCGTGGGAGGCCTCGCAACATACCGGATGAAGCGTGTTTCGAAACTGGCTAGCCAAATCGGAGCGTTGCATGTGACCGATACACGTTAGAACGTGATTGACGGGGCACCGTGTCGGGAGATATGCTCATGATCGGGGGAATAATTCGATTCCTGCCAGAGAAGCGGCGGCCGAACCTGCCGAAAACCGACGAACCCTTACGCCCTCTTAACCGGGGGAAACTGTTCGAGAGTTGATTTAGATCTCACAAGCTTTGAGATGCGAGGCGCTATCGTATTTCGGCGTGTTCTCGGTCGAACCGACTGCGGTGGGCCCGATTCACAATCAAGGAACGTATAACGAATATGGCAAAAACACTCAGCGCAAAGGAAGTACTACGCGATTTTCGCTCAGGCATGAGCGACTCACAACTCAAGGAGAAATACAAGCTGTCTGACAAGGGGCTTCTCGGCCTCTTCAAGCAGATGCAAGACGCAGGCCTCATAAAAGAATCGGATTTGAGAAACCGGGTGCCGGAAGTGAGTCCCGATGCCGCCGCTCCACCGAGCCAGCCTGACGAACGGCCAGCGGCTCGGGCCGGATTTGATGAAAAGCTCGCGTCCGCAGTAGCGCAGGACGTGCGCAGCGGCCTGCACGACAACGAAATTATGCGCCGCCACGAAATGGCGCCCAACGCTCTCAAGGAACTCTTCTCGGAACTTGCCCGGCGAGGCTACCTTGGCGAGGATGAAATTGCGGCACGATTAGGACGCAAACTCGTCACATGCCCCCATTGCTCAAGCAAAAATCCCGAATCCGCCACATTGTGCCGACAATGCGGCAAAGAGCTGAGGGTGGAGGCGTCTCAGAGCCAGCCCGACGGAATGATTCCGCCTCCGCCGCTGGCCCCGCCCATAGATACCTCCGAAGCATTTGATTACGAGTGCCCATGGGAGCAGCGAGAAAGTTACGGGCTTTGGAACGCATATTTTCAAACCGCGGGAAAATGTCTGTTCAATCCTGTCGAGTTGTTTTCCAGATTGCCCCCTGCCGGGGGGTATGGAAATCCCATTCTGTTCGCAATCTTTTCTTCTGCCCTGAGTGTTCCGATCGGAATGCTGATTCTCACATTCTTGGGGAAAACAGGGTTTTCTCTCAGTTTGATCGGAATTGTCCTGGGCTTTGTCTGCGCACTAGTGGGAGCGGCAATTAGTACACCCATTGCGCTCTTTATCTGGGGCGGACTCGTCCACGGAATGCTGCTCATGCTCCAGTCTGAAAACCGAGGATTTCAGGCAACCTTCCGTGCCCTTGCTTATTCGAGCGCTCCCCAGCTTTTTAGCGCAGTCCCGTTACTGGGAACGACGGTCGCAGCAGTGTATTCTTTGGTTCTAGCTGTGATAGGCCTCCGGGAAGTGCACCACGTTTCCACCGGAAAGAGCGCAGCAGCAGTGGGAATTGCCGCGGGCGCGATTGCAGTGCTGGCACTGGCGTTTTACGGCTTGAGGCGGTGAAACGGCACTGCCGCGTTGCTGCACGATTGCCTTCCACCGTCATGTTGAGGCAAGAGATTGCTGCACTCCGGCCTCAACGCTTCTCGCCGCCCGTAGGCCGACAGATCGGCCCGATCGTCCAAAACCCCTTTACAGAGCCTTGACACCTCGTTATAATCTGTCACGCATCCTTATGATGAGAAAAAGCCACAGATCACCTGGCATCCCAAACGTTCGTTTCGGACAGCACCATGCCACTGAATCCCCATTGCCCGCTTTGCTCCGGGAAAATCGAATTGAAGGAACGAGACTTCGAGTACGTCGTCTGTCCTCATTGCGAGGTCAGTTTCGCCGGTTTCGAGCTGTTCGACTCGCTTCCGGACTTGGAATCGTCCGGACGCATTTTGCCTTTCGGTGTCTTGGCCTCAAAAGAATTAAAACTGGATACCATGCGCAAGCTCCTGAAAAACATGGAGCTGTTGTTTGAACTGGTGGCAAGCGGCCAAGCTCAGGGTATTGCGATTTCGGAGGAGCATCTGACAGCCTATTTGATCTCTCTTATCGAAGGGCAATGGCAGGAGCTCGAAGGGAAAATGCCGGGATCGTGGGCGCTCGTTCCCCACGACAAGATAGACAAGAACTTGCACGACGAATTCATCCACTTTCCGACTTATCTGGCTGTCGGAACGCTCGCGTTCGCATTGCACGAAATGCCCTGGTTAACGGGCGAGGTACCGACTTTGAAGCGATCCCTGCAAAGAGGACTCGACTTCGCCACCCACCGGGGATTGGCGGGCAGAGGTTACCAATGGCTGGAATGGCGGCAACGGATTTTCAGTATTTTCGAGCGGGGCAAGGTATTGGATTTATTGCTGGAACAACCGGATATTTCGCCTCGAATGTGTTTCGTCCTGGGATACATCCACCAGCGAACTGCTGAAATACTGACCCGGACTGAGGGCCCCATTGAATACGAGACGCGTGGCCCGGTCTCCCGCGATATATATGAGCGTATCGCCAGGCAGACAGCGGCATTTGAACATTTCTGCATAGACGAACATGTTTCGTTGGCCTGATACGAATGCGCCTTCAAGAAAGTGAGATTGGGGAGACCCTCTTCGTAAAGAGTGTCCAACAAACCCCGTCCCAGAAACTTCTAGTGTTGTGTCCCGCAAATAGCTTTCAAACCACCGACTGGGCCGGGACGCGAATCAGTGTCATTGCGAGGAGCGCCGCGACGAAGCAATCTCCAGCCCTTATTCTGCAACTACGCGAGATTGCTTCGCTTCGCTCACAATGACAAAACCGGCTTCCCTTGCTCGATGAAAACTACGGGAGAGGCTCAGATGGCCGGTTACGGCGAGTGTTAAAAGTTCTTGACGTGGGGTTCGGGAGGAACGTCTTACAAGAAGTTCCTCCCCGATTTCAAATGCTTGAAGGCGAAGTTGTATCAAGTGCGTGCTCGTACCAGATCATGAATGTGATCAGCATCCAGAGCTTGGTTCCGTATCTGAACCCGTTTACGTCGTCCATTTCATAGCGAAGTAACTTGCGGACATAATCCGCATTGAAGAACCCGGTTCGGTTCACGTTCTTTTTCGAAAGCACGCGCTTTGCATACTTGTACATTTCGTCTCTGAACCAGAAACGCACGGGAACCATCATTCCGGACTTGGGCCGCTCGATGATCGGTCTGGGAACTATATCCTCCACGGCTTTCTTAAGTATGGCCTTTTCGATATTCCCGTCGAGCTTGAACCAGGGCGGACATTGCATCGATTGCTCAATCATGTCTTTGGAAAAAAGGGGCGGCAGGGCCAAAACCCCATTTGCCGAAGACATCTTGTCCACTTTTACTAGAATGAGATTCGCTCCTTTCAGGAGTATATTTGCGACCATAAGTTTGTTGAGAAAACTTTTCGGCCGATCTGCCTTAAAAAAAGGTTCCACAACAGAGACCAGGTGTTCGTCTCCACCAGCTTTGTCGTACAGTCCGGGATCCATGAGGTTTTGAAGATCCTGATGGCATTTGCGGTATGAGAGCAAATAGTTTTTTTCGAGCCATGCGCCGGACGAAGGTCCCGAAACGGCCCGTCCATAGATCTGCGACAGGATCATGGGAATGTTTTTCGGGCCTCCGAAGCAGGGATCCCCACCTTCGCCGTTCAGCACGAACGGAGTAAAGCGGGAGGCAGTTTCTGAGAGCAAATAATTGGGAACCGTTATCGGATCTCCGATGGGGTCGTCCAAAACCCAAAATATATGATCCATGCGTTGGAGAAATGTCGAAGGCGAAATCTCCAGCCAAGTATGGTCGGTTTTGTACCTGTCGACCATCATGGTCACGAATTCATTTTCGTTGGGGTAATCAGGGCCGAAATGAATGGAAAAGGTCTTCACGGGAGTTCCCCGAAAACGCTTTGCAGTAATCGCCAAGACCGCACTAGAGTCTATACCGCCGGAAAGAAACACGGCAGGGGGTTCTTGGAGATTCCTGCACGCGTCCGCGACCGATTTTTCCAATGCCGACCGCACAGCGGAAGCGTAGTGCTCGATGGGAAGGGGCTTCTCTTGCGAGAATTCCAGATCTTCGAACACAAAATGCCTGCGGATTTCGGATCCCCCGTCCCACGCCCTCAGAATGCAGCCGGGCTGGAGTTCCTCGATCCCGTCGAACATGGTCCTGCTGCCCGGGACGTAGCTGAAAGTCAGATATTCTGTAATCGCGGCGGGACGCATTTCCTTGCGCACAAGCGGGTCCGCAAAAAGTGCTTTGATTTCACTGGCAAATACAAGCCGCTCCCGGTGCACGGTCCAATAAATTACCTTGATGCCTGCGTGGTCCCGCACCAGGTAGAGTGCGTCGTCAGTGGCCAAAGCAAGAACGAACGCTCCTTCAAGCTTTTCCAGGATCTCCGGATCTTTCCCTGCGATTTCCGCCAGATTGTCCGGGAGTGTTCCCGGTCGCTCCGCCCGTGAAAGCACTTCTCGGGCATTGAAAAATACGCCCGAATAGCCCACGGCCGCGTTCAACGGAGAGATCGTGACGTGTGAATCCGCTTCGTCGGTCCACGGCTGCTTTCCGTGACCTATTTCCGCGATCCTGTCATCCCGGCAAAGGAGTTCGGTTCTTTCCCATCCGCGGGCGCTGCGATGCGACAGGAGACGGGCCATGGACTCCAGCAGACCATCCATTCGCCGGCCGTAATATCCGAAGAGGCAACCCATTCCAGTGCTCCGGCCCCCTTTTCTCTTTATCCGTAGCCACCGCCGAGGTCCTTCCTCCTGGCCTGCTCAGCCAGAAGCTCTGTGCTCATGAGAGCGAGTCCGGCCAGAGCGGCAATGGAAAGACCTCCCAACAAAACGCCGGGACCCACAAAGTCCACAGGCATCTTCATGCCGCTCTGCAATTTGTCTTCTACGGGATCTTTGGAACGACCCGCACCGGAACGGCCGACCGGTCGCGTGGGGATCCAAATCGGTTTTTTAATATTTGCCGCATCCTGAACAGAAAGGCCGAGGTCTTTGACGGCTTTGTCCTTCAAGTTCCAGGAGACGTCCGCGAGAAGTTTGTCCATGAGTTTACAGCCTTCCATGGATGCATCGTGAAGTATTTCCACGGGAATGTCCGGTCGTTTCTTGAGAAACTCTTGGCAAGCACTGAACGCGGTTTCCGGATATTTCGATGCACTTACCACGAGCGCCTTGTTATCAAGATGGAAGCGGTTCAGCACGAGCATGTCTACCAGGTCGTTGCTTTGGACGATGAGGATGCGTTCCGGCGCATAATCGAAAAGCTCTCTATCCATCGGGCTCCCGGATGCAGTACGTTTGAACCTGTTTCCGTCCACCAGCTTCTCGATCGGGTGCAGGCCCCTGTACGTTGTAATCGCCTTGAGGATTGCATCGTGGTCCGGCACGCGCCGCCGTTTGAGGTACAGGATGATTCCCATCCCCGCAACCGCGGCAAGAATCATGGCCGGCCACTTGCCCCCGTTAACTGCCAATACGATACACCCGAACAGCGCCACCACGGCAACTGCCACGATCCCTTTCTTGTTTACCTGCTTTTTCAAAGCTATCCTGTACACAGCGGCATACAATTGATTGAACGTGAAATAGTATTGGCCGTTAGCGCTCAGGTTTTCGATCGCTTTTTTCATATGGAGATCGGACAGTCTCGGAGGGTCTTGCGGGTGCAACGCGAATGAGTATCCGCACTTCGAGCATGTCTTTCCCGTTGATTTCTGCTTGGTCGAGCATTCAGGACATTTCATTGGTGCGCCTCCCGCAAATCCAGAAAGCAAGCAAAGGGATGATGGAAGAAATCAAGATTATGCCTATGTTCGCAGCCACTTTCACGTGAATATTGTTCGTCAATTCTCCAAAAATGTAAGCAGGCAGGCCGAACGCCATCGCCAAAGCCACTCCCCAGAATATGCCCCACGCTGGTACTCTCTGCAGGTAAAGCATCAATATGGTGGGCATCAGAGTGGAAGAACGCAGTGTCCCGTAAAATAGAAACAAGCTTAAGATCGTTATTCCGGGAATCATGGCTATTCCGACTGCAGCCACAGCGATCGCCGAAACCGCCAAGCGGGATATACGCAGCATCCTGGCTTCGGACGATCCCGGATTCACGTACCTGCGGTAAACATCCACTGCAATGAGCGATCCGCCGGCGCACAAAGCCGAATCGCCCGTGGAAGCGAGTCCGGAAAGGACTATGAGCACGAAGAGAATCAATCCCCAACCCGGAAGGACTGTTTTTACGACTTCCGGCCCCACCTGCTGAGGGGAAACGGCTCCAGAATACACTTCCGGTGCTGCAAGCGGATTTCCTGCAGCCAAAAAACCCAAAAAGCTCATGCTCACCGGAACCACGGCAAAAAGAAGCGCACCCAACAAAAATCCCTTGAATACGGTGCCCGGCCTGAACGCAAACGCGCGTTGCCAGAATTTTTGGTCCCCGATGGGTCCGGCCAGGAGCCCTATGGTGACGGTGATTCCAAAAGAGTAGGCTACCTCAGGATCGAACAGGTTTCCGTATCTACCCTGGAAACCCGACAGGCCCGTTTCCAACACACTCAGCCCGCCTCCATCATGGACAGCGGCCGGAACCAGCACGCTGATCCCCGCTAATATAATAAGCAACTGCAGAACATGGGCGCGAATGGATGATTGCAGCCCATCGATCAAAGAATACGAAACAGACACCATGGCGAGAATCGCCACTCCCAGGGGATACGGATTTCCGCTGAGGCTCTGGAGCATGGCCGCTCCCGCAATAAGCTGGACCGCGAGAGAGCACACCTGAAGAGAAAGAAACGAGAAGAGGTACACGACGTGCGTTTTGCCGTCAAACCGAGAAGCCACGTACTCGGGAAGGGTATATCCTCTTGGAAAAACGTGACGGATTCGTTGTGCAACAAATGCAAACAAGACCAGGGAAGCCACGTTCGGGATCGTAAACCAAAATATTCCGGGAAGACCCTGCTGAAACGATTTTTGGGCCGCCAGGAACAGAGAGGGAGCCCAGATCCAGGCCGCGGCCACTCCCATGGCTCCGACCACCGTTCCGACGGAGCGCTCCGCCACGAGAAAGAGGTCCAGTCCGCGGGAGTACCTGCGGATCACATTGGCAGTCAACATCACTAGTCCGAAGCTCGCGATAAGGGACAATACAAGCGTTTGCGACATGATTCGACCTTTTCCGGCTTTCCCGCGAAAGCGGGTTCCCTCTCCGCATTCCACCGGTTGCAGGCAGCCAGGGAAATGCGCGGTTCCGATTCTAGAATCTCCGGCGGAATACCTCCAGTTGAAAGAACGCCATGCCTGTAATCATCTGCTCATGGCAGTCGTTGACCTGGCGCGGTTGCCAAAAAAATATCTCCTTTCAGTTGAGCGCCGACCTCGGGGGTTCCCACACTTCGAACAACTCCGAGCCGTCACACCTTCGTTCGGGAACCCCTGAAATCGGCCACGCGTATCCGCAGAATTTTTTACAACTGCTGCTTATGTTCTCGAAAATTCACTCGGATTAGTTGATGACCTTCCCCCGCATTTCCGACCAGCCAATCATGTCACTGCGAGGAGCGAAACGACGAAGCAATCTCTGCCATTAAATACCGGGATTGCTTCGTCGTTTCACTCCTGGCAATGACACGGAAACAATGGTTCCCTCGAGACACTGAACGATCACGATGCGGATTTCGATCGTTGTTCGGAAATCGCGAATGGGCTATAGTGTAGTTGATACACGCTTCACGTTGATATGAGACACAGTTCTTTGGAATGATCGGGACAATTATTGGTTGTATCCATACACAAAGCAAGAGGTAAAAGCTCCAAAATTATTGTAACGCCTCCGGCTCGTGTCCTGCAAATGACGGACTTCAGGATTTCATGCTAGAAATTGCAGCATCCGGCAGAGAGGCGGCAAAAGGAGGACGATCGTGCCTAATCGTGAACCGGAAAAGAACGTTGTTTGGCCCCAATTGAATTTTCGCGAATGGAAAGACACTTACGTCACTCTCCACATGTGGACGCAGATCGTGGGCAAAATTAGGCTGTTGCAGGCTCCGCATGTGAACCACTGGTGGCAGGTTCCTTTGTACATCACAACCAGGGGGTTCACTACGTCTGCTATACCGTTTCAACAGAGGATTTTCGAAATTGATTTCGACTTCCTGGATCATAAGTTAATTGTACACACCGATGACGGCTCCATTCGGACATTCGGCCTGGCCGGCCGGTCCGTGGCCGATTTCTACTGGGAACTTATGCAGGCTCTCAGCAGCCTCGGCATACACGTGAACATCTGGACGACTCCGGTTGAGGTTCCAGAACGAATACCCTTCGAACAAGACGACAGTCATGCCTCTTACGACGCAAAGAACGCCCAACGTTGCTGGCGAATCATGGTTCAGACCGACAGGATACTCAAACAGTTTCGTTCAGGCTTCATAGGCAAGTGCAGTCCCGTTCACCTATTCTGGGGGGCGTTCGATATGGCTTTGACCCGCTTTTCAGGGCGCCTCGCGCCTGAACATCCGGGAAATGTACCGGCCCTTGCTGATTTCGTGGTGCGGGAGGCTTACTCCCACGAGGTGAGCAGCTGCGGTTTCTGGCCTGGAGGAGGGCCTGTTGAAGAACCTGCATTTTATTCATATGCCTATCCCGAGCCACCGGGTTTCAAAGAAGCGCCGATCGTTCCCGGGGAGGCATTTTACAGTTCGGACCTGAGCGAATTCGTCTTGCCGTACGAAGCCGTCCGAACCGCAAACCGACCTGGAGAAATGTTGCGATCTTTCCTGCAGAGCACCTATGAAGCGGCGGCCAGTCTCGGCAACTGGGATCGGGCGGGTTTGGAACGCAAACCCTCAGCGAATTCCGGCGGAAAGTATTGGGAATTTCACGTTTGACAGGCGAAAACAATGAAATTCGCGCTGGCTGTTTTCAAAAGCTTGAAAAACGGCGCACCGGAGAGGAGCAATCAGCGCCTGCAACGTGCAATGCGAAGTATTTCGCGTGAATAAATGGCAGATGCCTTGACGGCCCGGCCCCTGTCTGCTCTTCGTGCCGTGTATGGGGATGCTCAGAAGTAGTGTCGGATTTGATTTCGCGAAAGGATTCGAAGTATGTCATTGCGAGGGCGAAGCCCGAAGCAATCTCATCCGCCAAAGCGAGATTGCTTCGTCACTACGCTCCTCGCAATGACCCGCTTCAACATGGTACATGCAAGGGAAGGATTATCAATTCCACCATACTTTCGAGAATTATTCTAACTAACTAGAACTGGGATTGCTTCGCCGTTCCACTCCTTGCAATTGTACGTGATTGGCTGGCCGGAATGTGGGAGAAAGTCATGGACTAATCCGACGGAATTTTCGAGAACCGCTATATAGTTCACTCGAAGACTTGCTGCGACGCCAGTGCCGGTTACTTTCGTGTTTAAAGTTTCAGTTTCTTTCCGGTCGTGCGTTCCGGTTCCTGTACTGAGCGAACATCTTGCATGATTCGTTCAATTCCTCCGGCAGCATCTTGCAATTCTCTTGTTAATTCCGCAGGTGGCTTAATTTGTCCTGAATCCAGGCCGCTGTACCATGCGGAGGTTTTGTCCACCAGATCAACCAAGGCCTTCAATTCTCTTCTTGTTTTCTCGTTCTCCTTGCCCTGGGAGGAAGAGATTCGAGCGCTCAGGTCCACTGCCGCTGAGATCATTTCGACCAGTTTCCCGTACAGACTGCCGGCGTCTCCGCCCGCGGCCATCGAAACCAGGGAACCCGACCGCACCGATTCTTGAAGATCGAACAGCTTTTTCGTGATGGATCGCAGAGACATGGCGTCTTCAGGAGCCAGTTCTTTTATCACGGAGGAGTATCGTGCTGACAGGTGGTTCCATGTGTCCGCATCCTGCACCAGACTTGAAGTAGGAACGAGAGGAGCCTCACGGGTACGACGAACCGCTCCCCAGAGAACCGGAGCTGCCAAAGCAGCAATCAAGAGCAGAGCGCCAACCGCACCACCTGAAATATAGGAAAGCACCAGAAGTAGTGCCGAAATCCCAAGCCCCGCATTCCAAAACTGCCCAATATTCGAACCGTGCAGTGCCGGCCGCAGCTTGCCTCCAATACTGATTGTCCTCAGTACCGCCAACAAGCGATCGGCAGATTGCTCGTCGATTCCCGCCATGAGAGTGGATGGTCCTGCGCTCAACCGTCGATCGATGAGAAATCGGTCGATCTGAGGAAACCAGCTCACGAGTAGCTCCACGAACCCGGTTCTCAATTTTTCGGAGGCTATTTCCTGAATTTCTACAGCGAAAGGTCCCTCGCGCACCATATGCGGCGAAAGTGCCCCACATTCCGGACAGAACGGATCCGGTGTGCGACTTTCGGCTGAACACTGGGGACAATGGAGGCTGCTTTTCGTATTCACCGTTGTTTTCTGTAGAATAGGGGAGGCGCTTCCCATGGGGAGCACCTCTCAATTTCAGGTTTTTGAAAGCGAAAGAGTAGACAATGCTTGCTCACAGAAAACGGGTTGCGCTGCTTAGAGCAGATCCTTCCCTACGGCCAATTCCATCTGAGTAGCGCTTCTCCATCTTTTGGCCGGATCTTTTTCGAGCGCCCTGAGAATCATCCCGTCCAGCCATGCCGGGATCAGGTATCGATGAACCCGGGGCGGAACGGGAAAAGTCCTCAAATGAGCAAAGCTATACTCTTCAACATTGCCAGCCAGGAAAGCGTGCTTGCCCGTGGTAAGCCTGTACAGAGCCGCGCCCAACGCGTACATGTCCACATAAAACATGTTGACGAACTTGCTGTCCAGGACGAATGCTTCAGGCGCAAGAGACGACAAATCCCTACCTGGTTCTTCCCACAAGTGACGTTTGTGGCCTCTCGTTTCGACAAGCGATTTTAGGACCCCGCATCCGTCGAGTTTGATCGTGTCCTGTTTCTCGTTGACGAGAAATTCGGACAGCTTCAAATATCCATGGGCCAGCCGCCTGATTACTCCGTCCCTGCTCCGATGCATGTGGGAATATCCCACAGCGTTGAGAATCTGTGGCAGAAGGACGGCGAAGGTCTCCAAAGGCAAACCTTCAGGGCATCTCTGGAGTACCGTCTCCAAATTTTCCCCGAAATAGGGATACAGGAGGACCCTGTCTTCACCGAGTGTGGCATAACCGAGAATTTCCAAAACATTCGGATCGTTCATACCTGACTGATAGGCTACCAGATTGTTCAGAAACTCATCCCCGGTGACTGACAGGACATCCGAGTGAAATCGTTTTACGGCAATAGCTGGAGAATTTTTCGATAGGTCCTCCGCCCTGAACACGGCCGCTCTTTGTCCATTGCGCACGATGCCCGTAACGCGGTACTCACCCGAATGAAACTCATCCGGCGCTTCCACCAGCAACACAAGGTTTTCCAGATCCATGCCGATCTTGCGGACCAACACTTCGGGCAAACCCGCGGGTTCCACTACCGGCTCGACCGGCGGTGTTTGGGCTTGCAGAAGGACTGGTGGCCCTGGTTTAGGAGCCACGACCCGGCCGGGTTCGGCAACGGGTGGAGGGAGTTCGTCCGCATGCCTCTCCTGCACGGGGAGCGATTCCTCCTCAGTCTTCTGGGCTCGCTCGTATGCCGCTATATCCGTACCGCACGAAGGACAGACGTCAAACGGGACAGGGTGGATATGACTGCAAACCGGGCAGTGAAAAAGAGACTTCAAGAAGTTCTTTTCCTGACGCGATTCAAATTCCTCTATCTTTCGACTTCGATCGAAATACGCCTCCTTGGAAATGGTACCGTCGCTTATGAGCTTCTTGACAACTCTCACCAGATCTTTTGCGCCTATGTTGTGTTTGATCAGGAGTTCCCGGTCTTTTACGCCGTCGCAATAATCCTTGACAAACTGCCTTATGTCCAATTTGACGTTCATCAATCCCTCTGGGTCCGTGTCCCTGCGCTGAAACTCGCTGAGTCGCCGGCTCACGCCATACGTGGGAGCATCGCTGGTTGCACTGTGCGTCAACAATCCGGACGACGGGGCGAGTACCCGCCCGATTCGCACACAGCAAAACGGCGCACGGCAACGCCGGCCGAGCATCTACGATTATAACACCATCCGAAATCGCAATGAAGCAGGCACAACATGCTGTGTCTTCTTCAATGCCCCCGGAGCTGGTGCTCCCACCATTCCAGGTCGGAATGAACCAGTCCGGAGTTGTCGTTTACCCTCAGAATGCCCCCGATCCAGGCAAGCGCCTTCTCTGGAGGATAACGATATATTTGGTCCCATGCCGCTCCGCCCGCTATTCCTAACAGCAATACGGTTGCGACCGCGTTGGCGAAATCTTCGGGAATTTCCCGAGGAATGTGTAATCTGCGTTCGTCCGGCGTCATGGTGTTGTAGTTCCTCGACGTTGGTGTCAGCCCGCAAGCTCCCGCAGACACATCCTTGATGTGCGATGCCAAGCCCTCGAACGTTTTTCGAAAAAAATCGCGGGGGTGAGCCTAAACGTCAGAAATGTTCGGGCCTTTTCAAGAAAAAAGATACAAGTGCCCCTATCACTCCGGCCAGAAATCCGATCCAAAAGCTCCAATTCCAGTACGAGCAAGCATACCCCCAGAAATTGTCCGTAGCCGTCAGCCCCTGAACCAGAACGTTTCCCATGAAATTCTCCATGAACAGCCTCCTTGGCATCAGCATGCGTGTGCCTGTTCAATTGTACGGAAGATTTACCCTGGGATCAATGTTCTACACTTTTTTCCTCTCTTCTCTTTTGTCTATAGTGATTGCCGGTTGCGCGCAAGTGAAAGAACTGGCTCCTGGCAAGAAAATGAAACACGGTTTCTTTGGAGCGGGAGAAATGCGCCGGCCGTGGGGCTGCAACAGCTGACCAAATACAGGAACCAGGACGTTCGAAGAAATCCTGGATCGGCCATGAACCGAGAAATGCCGGCCTGTGCTGAGGATCTTTTTTTAACCGGCTCCTTGGTGTACACTCGTGACATTCATCAGACGTAATGCTGATATTCATTCTAGAGGGATTCTCAAAAGTAGTGTCGGTTTTGATTACGCGAAAGGATTCGAAGACTGTCATTGCGAGGGCGAAGCCCGAAGCAATCTCCAACTGCCCAAACTGAGATTGCTTCGTCGTTCCACTCCCCGCAATGATAGGATTGCATCGTCGGAATGTGGGCGAGAGTCATGAACGAATCCGACAGTATTTTCGAGAACTGCTGTAAGTAGTGAAATTGGGGCGACCTTTACGTAATACCTGGAGTACCGCCCCGATCCTCCATATTTGCCGAAACGCGAGAAGGATCTTCCTATGAAAAGTGCTCTGGTGCTCATCGATATACAAAACGACTATTTTCCAGGCGGGAGAATGGAATTGGAAGGAAGTGCCGAAGCGATTCTGCAGGCGCGGCGTATTCTCG
>Ga0187785_10000576_pt1 | contig 13476 bp, 13 predicted proteins | sample 0815_BV2_4_20_MG_FD_132466 | JGI IMG/M metagenome (GOLD analysis project Ga0187785, IMG submission 132466) | Tropical peat soil microbial communities from peatlands in Department of Meta, Colombia - 0815_BV2_4_20_MG | ecosystem: Environmental > Terrestrial > Soil > Wetlands > Peat | place...
CCGTTGTCTGCACCAGATGCCCCTCCCAGTGAATTCTTCCGGGCATCTCTACCAGACAACTACACCCTGATGGATGCACAAGTGTAATTGTCGCTGACGCTCAAGTGTAATTGTCGTCGATCAACAAGCCCCCGAAAAGGCAGGCAACAAACGAGCGCAAAGCGTATAAATCGGGATGCAGTAAAATCTTCCGGGAGGATCACAGTCATATGGCTAGACCACCACAGCCTCCAATAGCCCACGGAGTCACGCCTGAAGAACTCTTGCTAATAAGAAGGTTTGAAGCCACATACAACGCCCTAAACGAGTACATCGTAGATATTTCGAGATCGAACGTAACAGACGGGTTTGCTTGTGTGGTGCGACTATGCAGGGACAGGAGGCTCTTACGATGGAACGATGCCGCATACCTTGAGAGAATGGGGTATCTTCGAAATGGATTGGCACATGATTTTACAGACGCGGTAGAGTACGTGGCTGTCCCAACTCCCCTCACGGTTGAACAATTCGAACAGTTTCACAGAAGATTGACTCAACCGCCTCTGGCAATTCCCACATTTCAACGCCCGGTTGAAAAGGTTCGACCGGAGGATTCTCTGAAACAGGTACTGAAATTGGTCAAGAAATTCGATTATTCTCAATTCCCCGTGTACGGAGAGAACGGTTTTCACGGACTCCTCACCGAAAACGGAATCACAAGGTGGCTTGCTCGCCACGTCACAGAGCAGTTCGAACTCGTGGACTTCAACGAGGCCACGGTGGCCGAAGTTCTTGGAGAAGAAGAGAACAGAGAGGACGTCCTGTTTGTAGGGAGAAACACTCCGGTGCCTGAAATCAAGGAACTTTTTGCCGAACGGAGGTTGTTGGAGGCCGTCCTAATCACCACCAGGGGGGATCGGAACCAAGCTCTGCTGGGCATCGCAACCAGATGGAACATGCTCGAAGTTTAATTCCACGGTGCGCGATTGGCGCGGGATTCTGTTTGTCACGGAAGACGGCCGTCGCAGTGCCATCAAAGGCTAGGCCATTCATACATCTGGCGAGATCGTTCAAACATCTACGAAACCGAGAGGTCGCCTCAAAATGGTGATGAATATCGCTGCCGTGACGGAACTAATAGGTCAGTGCTGGCATAGTGCAGAATTGGCAACGCGGGGTTTGCTTGCAGATCGCCATTTTGACGCCGACGAGGAGTTCATTACAAGCCTGTTCATAGGCGAACTGCGGAAATCCGCTGACGAGGCGACCAAGTTTGGGAGAGTGCGCGAGGCTTTTCTTCAGGACCTTCTTACAGCCTTCCCTGATGAATCGGATTTCGGCAACTTGGGCCAAATAGCTGAGGGTATTACAGCGATTATCACTAGACATCCGCGCCAGATTGAAGCGAAGACGGGCGGGGACATGGGAGTGGTGTTGGTGCGCCCAAATGTTTTTAGGGATGACGAGGACCACTTCGTGATCGATGATGAGTTCCAGAGAGGATTGATGTGCCAAGCCAAAATAAATAAGCGAGTTCTCGGAAAACAGGGTTCTGCCTGGGGAGATCTCACGCCAAATCAGAAAAAGGTCCTGCCAGCCCATACAGAATACCTCAGTTTGATCCTGTATAAATATTCGGACAAGGAGCGTCGCTTCTTGGAGCCTTTCTACTGGCAGCTATGTGCAGGAATGTCTATTGCTGAAATCTCAACTTGCCTCAAATCAGGTATTTTTCCTGGGTTAATGAACTCAAATCAGGTGATAGACCTCCTGGGAAATGACCTAATCGGAACGAACGACAAAAGACTAATCGCACAGTATATCAATCCCGATGTCAGACCAGCATTGATCATTCGCATTGGATGGCCTAAGAGACCGCCGCGGGAGATCATATCTGTTCGAGCTGTGGAAAAGCAACGAGTGCTTGTTCTGAATCGATGATGACGTCGGCACTACTCCCGGAACCGGACTCCAAACACGCAAGCCATGCCAAATTGTGATGGACGATGATTACAATGGGTTTCGTAATCTCCACTATCCGAAAAGTAATTTTGCGAAATTCGTTCAAGAGCAAGAGTCGGAGAAACTGCTGAAGCTATCCTGACAGTCATTCATCCAATCTTCATCGCTGTAGCACCGATCATCTTGATAATAAGCCTGGTCCAATTACAGCCAGTTATGCTAAGATTAGCCCGCTTAGCACCGTAATTTTGTCCAAACACATATTGACTCGAACAGGAAACCCTTCTGCCTTCCCTATAAAGATGAAGCCACGAGGGCAGAGCATTTCAGCAGCTTGAAACAAGCGGTCACCTCACGTAGGGGACGAGTTCAAATGCGTCGGACGATTGATAGGTATATCAAACGGTTGAATGCTTCTCTGGGAAGAAGTGCGCTGTTGAACGTGGCTCCCGGTCCGAAAACCACTTCCCGATTTGATCTCACCCGCTTTGCCTCGGCCAGTCTGTCATCGGAAGAAATCCTTGCCAAACTCCTTTTCGAATCTCCCCACGAAGCCGTCATTGACCTAAATCTTCTCCAGCCGGAATCAAAGCCTGACAGGAATCTTAGGGAGAGGCTTTACGCTATTGCAAGGATGTCCTTGGAAAAGAAAGCATCTTTCATCTTCAGAGAAACCGGGTTCCGGTCTCTTTGGATTCTTTATCCAGTCGTCTATATCCGGTCATCAACCTCCGAAGGGGGCGAACTTGACGACATTCTGAGCCCTGTTTACCTGTGGCCTGTCACGATCTCCACAGGAAGCGAAGGCTACGGAACCGTCAAAATAGCTAGAGATCGAGTTTCCGCTGAGCCGTTGTTCAACAGAGCTCTTACTGTCTGGATGGCTAAAACCTTTTCTATGACCATCGACGACGAGTCCCTCGATGACCTCGTTCATGCGACTGCAGGCAAGTTTCAAGAACGCATATCGACCCTCTTCTTAAAGCTTGGCGGGAACGGCATCGACATCTCAGGGCCTCTGGAATCCGTTCCTCAGAAGAAGGATCTCAAAGATGGGGATCCGTTCCGCTTCTTCAATTCTGCACTAATCGGGGTGGTGCAATGGCATAACCAGGAATTGATGCAGGATCTGGACAGAATCGGCAAATCCAGTCTTGAAGGCTCCCTGGACGATAATCCTGTCACGAACTTCCTCACTGGGACGCCGTTTCATCACCAGCAGAGCCTCACCCCTTCTGAGGGGGAACAGTTCTTGGTCCGTCCCACAGATTACACACAGGAGCAGGCTATATGGCAATCCAAGCAGGTCCCCGGCTGTGTCATTGATGGTCCCCCTGGAACCGGGAAATCTCAAACGATTGTGAACATTGTGGCAGATGCTCTAGCTCACAATGAGCGCACATTGATACTGTGCCAGAAACGGGCCGCTTTGGACGTGGTAGCAAAACGGCTGAATGCTGTAGGACTGCAAGATTGCTATCTTTGTATTCACGATGCAGAGTCCGACCGAAAGACTGCCATTCAGCAGATAAAGGGCATTCTTAGCAAGAAGAAGCCGGGCGACGATAGTGAACATGAATCGCTTTCCCAGCAGATTACCGAATTAGAAAACAAATTGGACAGTTATCATGTAGCTCTTTTTGGCAAGGATTTGAAGATTGGGCTCTCTTACAGGGAAGTCATAACCCGAATACAGAGTATACGAGATAGAAAGCCGGGAATTAAACCCGTAAATGAGTTACGCGAAATCATCGGAGGCTTAGATAACAAGGGGCTGGATGATTTAGCGAAACAAGTCGAAACTGTTCAAAAGCACTGGCTTGTAGCTGATCCTCTAAACAATCCGTGGGTAAATTCAAGAAGCGACCTCGATCTCGATCCTTTTCAAATGGATACGATCAGTGAGACATTGTTGAAGTTGAAGACTCTTGACCGGAAGCACCTCGATTTTGTCCAAAAGCACGGGACTGGTTGCGTCATAGATGTTCACAGGGAAGACTTCTTACAGGGGCTAGAGGAACAGTGGGGAGTCGTAGCCGAAAAACTCAAGATAGAACACATGTTGGATCATTTGCTTGCTTGGGCGAAGCGAATGGCTGCTACAGGAACGGTTCGCGATGAGAAAACCAAACAGCGATTGGACGAAGCAATCCGTGTCTGTTTGGAAGCCAAGGACATGGCAGTGGACCAGAAATTGGATGGAGCTTTGGGAAATTTTTCCAAAGAGGAACTGGCTTCATTCTTGCTGGTGGCACCAGAAATAATCTATTACCGGAAAAAATGGTGGCGGTCGTTTTCGAACAAATTTGCTGGGCTGGAATTCAAGCTGAGACCTGTTTTCAACAGCTTGGGAGAGAAATTCTCCTTTGAAAGACTGGATGCACTCGTCCCTTATCTTCAGGCTAAGCTCAAGGATATGGAAAAGAAGAGTATTCTGAATGAAGTTTTTGGGGAGGGAGCAGAGGATCTTCTAAGACTTGCTCCTGCAGAGCTACCGGCGATTCTCGTGGATAAGAAAGCGGCCCTTACACTTTACACTTGGTTGGAAGACAAAGAGGAGGAATTCTCTTGGGCGAAGAAGGCTTGGGGCTCCCTATGCAGAGGTGCTCGTGAGGACGTGAAATCCTCTATCAAATCTCTCAAAATTGGATTGGGGCGGGCTAAGACCGTAGAAGCCCTGTCGAAGAATCTTCAAATCCTGCGGCAGTGGTTAAATGAATCCTACATCGACGCCCTGCGACAAAGGATGTCTGAAGGACTTTCTGTGGACACTCAGGCATCAGCCCTGCGTGACAGACTCCACACACTTACGGAGGTCTTGAGCCTGCGGAATGCCAAGTGTTTCATGGATCCGTTGGGTGTCCAGGTCCTGGAGATACTAGAGGAGAGATACAGAAATCAATCTGAGGCTGACTCGTCCAGCGAAATAGAAACACATCCTTCAAAGTGGTTGGACTTGTGTTTGGTAAGTGCTTATCTAACCTGGGAGAAGGAAATCAAAGATCGTTCCCCTATCCTTCGACAAATGACGCCAAATTCTTATGAGGAAGACAAGAAACGATTGCAGGCCCTCCTCGAGCGAAAGATATTGTCCGTGGTTCCCGCCATTCGAGCTAGGCTGTATCAAAAACGCAAGAAGATCGTTTCCTCCAAATGGGGACCGTTACTTGCAGTTGCAGGAAAAGGGAGCAAGCGTCTTCGGGAAGTCGTGGAATTAGGGGAACCGCTGGGTTTGTTTAACTTGGTTCCTTGCTGGATGATGAATCCTAATACAGCAAGCCGCATCTTTCCTTTGAAGCGAAATTACTTCGATCTGGTAGTTTTTGACGAAGCCTCCCAGTGTCCCGTTGAACAAGCCATTCCTTCGATATTCAGAAGCAGACGAGTCGTGGTCGCTGGAGACGAAAAGCAGCTTCCTCCAACTTCTTTCTTTCACTCTGTCTTGGATTGGGAAGAACTCGAAGCCGAAAAGGAGGACAAATTTACACAAGCCGAGAATCTCGATGGCGACACGGCAATCGAAAATGCGATGAGAGATTTGGGTAAGGAATTGGCAGAAGGGGTGGAAGACTTGCTAGAGGCTTCCAAGCCCTTGCTTCCCAGGAGAAAACTCAAAATCCATTATCGCTCGACGTGGCCCGAGCTGATCGAGTTTTCTAACCATGCCTTCTATGGCGGAGAGTTGCAAGCTCCACCAGCGGCATGGGATCGTGATGGCGATAGCGATTGTCCCATAAGGCTAGTTTCCCTTCCAGACGCCGTGTATTCCGATAAGACCAATGAGAGTGAAGCCGAAAAGGTTGTTGAAATACTAGATGCAATCTTTCGGAAACCGGGCACACCGCCCACGATAGGAGTGGTGACTTTCAATCAACCTCAGTCTGAGTTGATTGAGACAAAACTGGATGAATACGCCGATCAGTGCAAGGAGTTTCGGATCGTTTACGAGCAACAACGCCAGAGAAGAGATGGAGAAGAAGACGTTGGCTTGTTCGTCAAAAACCTGGAAAACGTTCAGGGAGACGAACGGGAGGTCATGATTTTCTCCACAACCTTCGCTCGCAAACCAGACGGTCGTTTCCACAGATACTTTGGTCCGATAAATTTTCAGGGCGGGGAACGACGACTCAACGTCGCCATTACTCGGTCCCGATCCCAAAAAATAGTAATCACTTCGCTGCCTATCAATGATATCTCGCCGAGAGTATTCCACGACTCTTTGACTCCTGGGGAACAATATTCGGGCAGAGACTATTTGCAGTTGTATATTAGGTACGCGCAGGCTGTTTCCGATGGAAATGCGAATGAAGCCAAACTCATTCTCGACCGGGCAAGGAAACTTCAAGAATTTGAGGTAGAAGCAGGCGAAAAAGGCGAACCCGAAAGCGAGTTCGAAATCGAAGTCAAGGACTATATTGAGAAGACGTTCCAGCAACAGGAAGATCTCCGACACCTTACTTTGGACTCTCAGGTCGGTTGCAAAGGATTCAGGATTGACCTAGCTGTTCGAAAGACTGATTCATCCGGTTATCTGTTGGGAATCGAGTGCGACGGGAAATCTTACCATTACAGCAGGACTGCACGGTTCCGGGATATTTGGCGTCAGGACATCCTCGAAAGGTACGGCTGGAAAATTCATCGAATTTGGTCTCCGAACTGGTGGCTCAATCCCAAAGGAGAAATCGAAAAAGTAGTGGCGAAGCTTCGGGCACTCACGTGACATGCTGGAGGCTCAGAATACACGCTGGCTTGGAGACAGGAACCTTCTGGAAGTTGAGTTCCTTTTCCATCGTTGGGGTATCTGTACGTTAGAAGCGCATGAGGGCCAGCCCTCGGGAAAGAGCATTCTTGATGAAAGTATTATTAGATTCGAACATCTTCATACGCGATTTCAAAATGGCGAGCACCAGCTTCCAAGTATTGTTTGATGGTGCAGAATCTTTTGAAATTTCTCTCTTGGAACCATCGCTGGTCGCCCTTGAAGTGGTAAACAAGTATCGAGAATTCCTGCAATCCGAGAACAAGAAACTGAAAGACACAGCGAAGGATATCGTGTTGCTGCGGGAAATGGGCCTGGTTAAATCGCTCAAAGAAAAAGAGATCGACGAGTTGTGCCAGCAATATGAAGACTATTTTCAATCGAAATTGAACTATCTCAACGGGGAGATGTTGGACCCCGATTCATTGAGCCACTCTACTTTAATTGAACGAGCGGTGAAAAAACGAAAACCATTTGACGAGAAGGGGCGGGGATACCGGGATGCACTGATCTGGGAGTTAATCCTAGACCGCTTGGACAGCGACGATGACACACTCGCATTCGTGACCGAAAACACGAATGATTTTGCTGACAAGGCAGGAGATAAGCCACACCCCAGGTCACTTCATCCTGATTTGATTGCCGATTTGGAGGATCGAGGAATCGATGCGAGCCGCATACACTTTCATACGAGCTTGGCGGCATTCAATGACTGTCATATAGTTCCGCTACTAGAAGTTGAAGAAGACCTCAAGAGGGGGGATGAGAGCCGTATCAACTGGGCTCTCGTGATAAAAGAGGGAATCGTTGACGCCTTGGAGCGAGGCGACACAGTTTCTACACGACCCCTTCGAGTACCGGATGGTTTTGAAGATCCAGAGATAATAGGCGTTGATGAGGTCAGCTCCGTTGAGCTGGTTGAAGCCCGAAAGTTGCCAAATGGCGACCTCTTAGTGCGTCTCCTCGCTACTCTAGTAGGTGAATTCCAGTGCTCAGTCTTGGGAATCGACTTGATGGAGCATGAAAGATCGAGGGCAGAACCGTATGTCATGGGGTCACAGGAAATCGTCACTGATTACTTCTCAGCCATCTTGATGGACAAGGCAAGCGTCGAAACTCTCGCAACCCTCCGCTCTGAAGACTGGCAGGTGACCTCATTCGAGGTAGTTTCAGAAAGCGAATAGCGAACTGTTGCATACTGGCGCACTGACTTCACTACTCATTCTCAAGATCTATCGATTTCACGTCAATATCGAACACGTAATCACCGGATTTGATTTTTGTCTTAGCCCTGCGGAAGCACCACTCAGGGGCGGTAACACTGCGGCTTCTGGCTTTCTCAAGCCTTTCCATAACCGGCTTGACATCTTCTTGGAATTCTGAAAAGGGCTTCTTGGATGATACCAGCGCAGCTTGCCGTAATCGGTCCTGAAGATTCTTGAACTCTCCTGCCAAATGCCGACATTCTTCAATATGATCGTCGATTTTGAGGGCCGAGTATATGGAGGGAAGTAAGCCCGCTATGAACGCGCTGAGTGCAGTGGCAACTCTCACCCACTGCGCATCGAAACTTGTTAGGAACTTCCATCCAGCGAAGGCCCCCAACAGCAGAGGAACTGCAATGAAAGCAACTTTGGTCGCTCGGAGAAACTTGAGCCAGATGAAAAGAGAGGTTGAGGTATAGAGGCAGCTCTCCGATAACCTCTGACATTCTAGTGCTAATTCTACGCTTTTTGAAGGCATCGGTCACCACACTGCCGGGAAATCGGATCCAAAGACCCGTTGCCACTCTTCCGCTGCCGACACTGACAACTTGCGATAATCATAATTGCAGGCTCTCTCGGCTCTCCAGTAAGCGGTGAACGCCTTGCTCTTCCATGCTTCTCCAAAGAATACGAATTCCCGTGTACCGGGGGCAAACATCCATGCGAATGGACGAGTAATAATGTGAGCAAGGAAGTCTCGGACCATCCAGTCATACCAGATATACCCCTTGCCCGCATGCACCCAAGTTTCCAGAAATTCCTTGCACAGAAGCTCAATCCAGAATGACTTCAGCGGCACGTTACAGTATTCTTGCCACCGCTTAATCATTCGGATCAGGTCCCGTGTGTTTCCGCTAGTGCCGCTGTTCGACTGTTCAATGCTCTGGATTTCAGTGACGGGATCGATGATCTTGTAACTCCCACCCGAATGAGTATTGCAGATGAGAAATCTGCCGTCTCTCAGCGCAAAGGCGGGAACCAGCTCTATCCCATAAGAATCAAATGGCACGACTACGACTTGACCATCACCCCGCAACTGGGTCCTGCTATAAGTTTTCTCCAAGACGCTTTTCACATCTTGGAGGAGTCTCGACTGACGGTTCCAGCTCACCCGTTGGTATCGGTAATAGACGATATCAGGAAGAATAAAGAGGAGATCTATGTCCCTGGGAGGACGTATCTCCGTGCCTTTCCCCCACGATCCTACGAAGAGACTGTTGGAAAAAGATGCCGTAACACCATAATAGTGCCTGTTCAGAGAGGATGTAACTCCTGCAATCTTCACGTACCCGTCCAGTCGCTGAGCCCATGTGAGCCCAAGGCGGTCCAAGAAAATTTGAAACCTTTGCCCGATTGTCGTCGGCGGAGGAATCCACGGGAAGGTCCTCTGATCAGAGTAAGTTAGCCAGTTCATCTTTGCTGATTCCCATTTGTGCGAGTATTGCTGCCAGGGTCCCCGGCTTTATGCGCCCCCTGGGGATAGTCGTCACCAGCCCTAATTCACCATAAACCAGTAGGTGCTTCTTTCCTTCCTTGATCCGGTAGCCGAGTTTAAGGGCCACCTTCCTCAACTGCTTGGCGGTGAGATTCATCTTGCCTGGACTCTGTTGTTCCTCATTTCCGCCTCAGCCTCCAAGCAAAGCTCGATGGCATCCACGAGATTGTCCAGGGCTTCCTGAATCGTCTCTCCCTGAGAAATTGCTGCTGGGATCTCGTTACAGGTTATGGTGTAACCTCCGTCCTCTAAATCCGGCTTCAATACAGCCGTGAACTCTCTTTCGCCTACAAACACCTTCTCTTCCCTCGGAATCTCCAGATTCTTGATCGAGCCCTTGAGTCCATCGATAAGCTCGCCGAGAGCGAAAGAGAAAATGAATTGTCCTCTCAAGGCATCGAGGATGACCTGGGGCTCCATCGTCAAAACGAAGAGGTCAACGCCATTGGTAAGGAAACGGAGTTCAGCCAAAGGGGCCTTTACGTCCGGGAAATTCTTTCTCAGATATTCCAGAGCCTTCCGGATCTTCTGGAGGCTGATTCCTTCGTCCCGAAGCCGTTTTGCCACCTTGAGCTGGACCAGATCCTTGAACGAGTATTCTCTTCTCGATCCTTTTCCTGCTCCGATCTTTATCGAGGGCCGAACGATTCCTGTTCTGTCCCAGTGTTGGAGCTGCATCCGGGAGACCCCGGTTATATCTTTGACCACCTTGGCTCCAAATCCCGCAACCATAGCGCACCTCCTCCGTAGCGTACTAATATGTTTATAAGCATTTTGACTGGTAGTCAAGAGGGAATTCGAAGCGAGGGGAAAAAGACTCGGACAGCTCAGCGAATCGTTTCTGTCCTGAGCAACCGTCCACTTGGGTCTCGAATCTCAATGCGATTCCCTCGCCTGACGCGCTTCTCGATAAGCTTGCCCTGAGGGTCCCGAACGGCAGTGGTGTCCCCATCCGCTTTTTCGGTCCTGATCAGTTTGCCGCTACGGTCTCTCACACTCACGGTTTCTCCAAATACTGAGGAAACGAGTAGGAAAAAGGCAGCAAGGAAGAGAAAAATCCTTACCATGTTCGCTCTCCTTTCAAAGAAGCGGGGCTGGTCGGTGTCGCCTGAAACCTTATTCCATATTACCAGTTTTCGCCATGTGGAGAAAATTGCTAAAAGATTGGAAGACCTCATGGCTGACTCCTCCAATCCATGATGGCAAGACACTGCGCAAAGGCGTACCGGGGCAGGTCATACCATAGGTAATAGAGGTGCTGTTGCTAATTATCAAGGCTGTTCGCTCCCATGATGATGCTAGATTACCTCGTCCCTGCGATCATAAGAGCTATATTAGCCAAGCGCTTTTTGCTCTTCCTCTGTAGATGGCGCAGCTTGAAAAAAACTTTCGAACCCGGAAAAGTCATTTCTATTGTAAAACCATGTCGATACCTTTTCGCAGCGTCAAGGGTGAACAACAAATTGGTGCTACAAGTAAAATAGTTCTTGACATAGGTGCGGCAGGTATGATATGTTGATTGACATGATGGGAGATACGGAAGAAACCGAAGGAGACGGAACATGGCGATTCAGGTTTTGATAGATGACAAGCATCGTCACAGAGGGGACACATACGTCAGCATCAATCCGAAGCTGAACCGTCTCTTATTATACAAAAAGGCTTACGAGGACATGAGGAAAGCCTATGGACAGGACATTGATCATGTCCTGGTCCTTTGGGACGATGAACGTCCCCATCTGTTTTGGATTCAGCCTTGTGAGGCCGACGTACAGGGAGCCCGGAAGTTGGATACGCCAAGTGAAAATACGCGCACCCTCTCGATCAGGATGCTCCTCAGCAAGCTTGGATGGGAAAAGGACAAAGGCACTGTGAGGCTGCCTCTCGATTGGGATAAGGATCTGGGGGCGGCAATCATAGACACGAGCAAGGCGGAAGCGGCACCCGGATCAGGACGTAAGAAAAGCAAATAGGGAGAAGGACTGAACAGAAAAGGGCTGGATTACCGAGACTAATTGGAATCCACCCTGTAACAAGAAATAGACCTTGCGCCGATTTGAAGCACACAGCTTGCTGGGCGCATTAGAAATACGAGCTAAAGCGTGCATGGACCCGTCCAGCCGCAAGGCTTGGCGGGTTTTTTCGTGACGGATCGCAAAAGGGACGCCGGTGACTGATCGGCGTGAAGATTGAGGGAGGGATTTTACAGTGATTACTCAGGCAACAAAAATTATCTCCGACTCTGTGGAGACTCCTGTTGCCCCGCGCGCTGGGATTCGGGTACTCGGGCCTGCAGCCGAAAAGGCTCAGATGGCAAAGGACACCCGTGAATTTGGAATAATCCCCTCTCTCAATGTCTCTGCGGTCGCCATGATTATCGGATGCGGAACAAAGAAGATTCACGACTTGTGTAAGGACGGCGACTTAGGGTTCCACTGGGTAGGAAACAAACGGATGTTCCGCCCTGAGGATCTGGACAATTTCTGGAACAATAATCGTTGGACTTCAAAGCCGGGGAAAGGCCAAAGGATAGTTGACACAAGGAGTGTGCCGTCCGTAAGATCGGGCAAACCAGATAAAGGGGGTGATAAACAAGGTTCAAAGAAAGAACCCAAGAAAGCTGAGGTTTCAAAAGCGCATCGGCTGAGAGAGCTTATACAGGAGATGCGCGAATGGTGAGGCGAAGAGGCAAGAAATGGCATCTGAAGCTCTCGCTCTACGATGTAGAGGTGGGGGCTCCGACGCCAGCTCGTACAAAAAAAGAGGCCGAAACCATAGGTGAGGCCATAAAGCGTGCCGTTCGGATCGGGGACGCCCATCATCTGGATCCCGTTGAAAGGGACGTATGCTTAAGGATTTTTGAGAATCGCGGCTGGGATACTCTACCTGGCTTGGTCGTCGAGGCGGTTAAGCCCCATAAAAAGCTCCAGGAGCTAGTTTTAGTGGATGCAATCAAGATGACCCTCTCTGATCCAGAGGTTCGTAAGAATCCAAATCGGGAGAGACACGTTTACGCCTTTGCTCATATCAGGGACTTCTTCCATGACGACTGCAGAGTCGATGAGATCTGGATTCCAGAAATCAAAAAATACATTGCCTTCAGGCAGTCTGAAGGAGCCAAGGGCAGCACGATAGGAAAGGAGAAAGCCGCCCTGAGTCTAATGTTCAAGATCCTTATTCAGCACCGTGTCGTGTCCGATAATCCGGCCAGCATGGTAAATGCTCCATCGGACGAGGATGGCGAACGAGAAGTGTACATAAGCAAGGCCGACTTCATGGAGATTGTAGCCAAACTTCCTCGGTGGGAGCAGCCCATCGTTCTGACCCTCTTTTACACGGGCATGCGCCGAGGAGAGGCGTTGGGCATGAAAATAGGGAACATAGACTGGGATGCGCGAATCATCCGACTGACCAGGGACCAAACCAAGGAGGGCAAGGCGAAGCGTGTACCCATATGTCTGGCCGTGATCCCGATCTTGCGGCAGGCCGTTGGAGATAGGCAAGATCCCGAAGGCATGGTGTTCCTTATTGACGGAGAGCGGCCACCCTCCGAGGATTCTCTTAGAAAACCTTGGGTAAATGCAGTCCGTGAGAAAGGACTCGTCCCAGGCCCCACGGTCCATGATATCCGACACGTGTGGAAAATTAACGCCCTCGAATCAGGTATGGACGAAGAAATTCGCAGGGCGATTATGGGCCATACCTCTCGGAAGCACCAAAACGCGAAACGCGGGGATGTCCACGCCCGTTATGGACAAGCCAGCGATGAGCATTTGGTGAGGGTTATCGACGCCATGACGTTCGATCACGGAAAAACAAAAATCCTGGTAGCGCGAACTACCAGGATCGACGGTCAGAAAAAACAGGGACAAAAGAGGGACAAAAAGTCCCAAATTTATATCGGCAGTTTGTCAGCACTTGCGTAAGTGCTTGAAATCGTGGCGGGAGCGACGAGACTCGAACTCGCGACCTCCGGCGTGACAGGCCGGCGTTCTAACCAACTGAACTACGCCCCC
>Ga0187785_10000577_pt1 | contig 13454 bp, 12 predicted proteins | sample 0815_BV2_4_20_MG_FD_132466 | JGI IMG/M metagenome (GOLD analysis project Ga0187785, IMG submission 132466) | Tropical peat soil microbial communities from peatlands in Department of Meta, Colombia - 0815_BV2_4_20_MG | ecosystem: Environmental > Terrestrial > Soil > Wetlands > Peat | place...
CGGTTCTCCGAAGCGAAGTCAGGCCGCGCCGTTCGTAGCGCAGGAGATCCGGCAGAACAGGCCGTGAACCAGCCTTTCAATGTTACTCTTTTGAAAGCGCATTGGTACCAGCCGCTGCAAAACGCTGCAAGACATACGGCATGCGCAATGCGCGTACCCGGGAGTGAAATCGGGGGAACCGTTCTGACAAAATTATGTCTGGAGAATGCGAGTCATTCCGTTTCGCTTTTGCACGAGGGAAGCCGGGGATACCAGTTCGCCATTCAACATCACCCATTCAGTGACGGGTGGGAAAAGGCTGTCATTGCGAGCGCAGCGAAGCAATCTCCGCCTCTAAGTATCGAGATTGCTTCGTCGTTCCACTCCTCGCAATGACAATCTTTCAATCTTTTCTCGGAATCAAAACCGGCATTACTTTTGAGAATGCCTATTCATGCCGGGGGATTTGTCCTTTTTCGAGGGCGGGGCGGAGCCCTCGTCGGGCTTACGGGCTGGATAACAGATATGGTCTATTTCCTGCGCTTTTTGGCTCTCGCACCCGTTGTTCAACGCATCCGGATGAAAGCTTTTTTTCGGTCATGCAGGATGGAGGACCACGAGTGCGTCTACTGCGATCGGTTTTCCGTTTCGGATAATCAGCGGATTTACGTCAATCTCCTGTATCCGGTCGTTTTCCACTCCTATGCGGCCCAAGTTCATGAGGATTTGAGCCGTCGCGTCCTTATCGACATCCGCCAGGCCGCGCACAGCTTCCAGAATCTTGGCGCCTCTTATGTCCGACATCATCTCCAGCGCATCTCGTTGCGTAATCGGAGCAAGTCTGAAGGCGACATCTTTGAGTATCTCCGTGAAAATTCCCCCCAGACCGAACATCACGCAAGGGCCGAATTGTGCGTCTCGCGTCAATCCTGCCATAAGTTCGCGTTTGCCCTGTACCATCTCCTGGACCAGGACGGAATCCATTGCACTAATGGACGATCGTAATTCCCTGAAAACCTGCAGTGCTTCCGCATCGGTTCGCACGTCCGTCCGCACCAGGTTTTTTTCCGTCTTATGAGTGATTTCGGAAGAGCAGCCTTTCAGCACCAGTGGAAAACCTATCCGTGCCGTCGTCGAGAACAGATCCTCCTCCCGGTGAACCAGGAATTCCCGCGCGACGGGTATTCCGTATTCAGCGAGCAATTGCTTGGATTCATATTCCGATAACGTGGTCCTTCCTTCACTCAAGGCTTTTTCGATTACTTTCATTTCATTCACCTCAGCGTATACTTATATCTCGCCCGAAATGTTTTGTGCAACTCCAGAACGCGTCGAATGCACCGGGTTCCCTTACGGATTCGGGGTCACTTCAGGAACTCGCAGCCGGAACGATTGTCGTACCTTATGATTTTCGGAACGTCATGTCGGCGCGTTGAAATCCCAGCAATCGACAAAACAAATACGGGAACGGGCGTATGCTCAACGGAATGTGGTTGAAAAAATCCTTTGTGCGGATTACGCGTTGCCGCATATCGATACGAGATGTCTCATTGGCCTCGTGGGGTCAACCATGCCGTGCCCTCAAGACACACTTGCGGGAAGGGAAACTTTGCGATACACATGTATCGGGAATTAGCCTTCATCAAAGGTCGGAATATTCCACACTCCGCAATGAATCCGGTTCAAAGAGGTCCATACGCTGTCGTTTTGTACGATTTCTCTTGATTACTTGAGTCTAAACGTTTAGAGGTGAATTCATACGTCGCCGGAATAGGGACGAGGAATTCGGAAAGTCTCTGTTTTCCAGGTTCAACCATAATATCCACCTGAACATGGTCCCCCGATCACTGATCCGATTCGGATAAATGCGGGGAGAGCGCAATCAAGTTCGAGAACTTGCTATCCTGTGCCGCGCGGTTCTTCTATCTTCAGGTGGAACAAGCTCCGCAAACTCATAAACCCGGCAGGAAAAGGTACACCCCGAAGAGAGCATCTTTCCCCCGCGGTCGATGAAAGGATAAAGGGCAAAACGCATCCAGGCCAAGGAGAATAACATGCCTAAGAAACCTCCCAGAAGGGATCCCATCATTGTATACAAGAGGGAAGAAAAGGGATTGAAGCCGTTTCTTCCGAAAAATAGAGGAGGGTTCAGATTCGGGCCTTCTCCGCAGCGCCCCCCGCAGAAACCCAAAAAGCCCAAAGAGACCAAAACGGTAGTTCCGGAAAAGGTCCGATTCCATACCACAAATTTGGAAATTATAGAGGCGCTTCCGACCCCGGACAAAGAAATAGCCAGGGCTTGCTATTATTTATGCTTTCTCGTGCACGAAACCAAAACAAGTGGCGAACTTTTTCCCCTAAAGCACAATGTTCTGGAAAAAATTTTCAAGAGCGGTCACAGTTGCCTTACGGTGAACTACGTCAGGAGAGGAGACCGGGAAATCTATCACCTCTCTGCGGACGCAAAGAAGAAGTGGGAATCCGAAACTGGTGGAAACAAGCATCATATCCGCATGTATCTTTCGCCCAAATGCAAGATAGAATTCGAGGAAGGCTATTTCGATCTTTATCATTTCCATATTGTTCTTGAGCCGTTCCGTTTTTCATTCTACCTGCCCATCCATCAGGCTCAGTGGATTGACAAAAGGAGGATGTCCAAACGGAGGTTTCACTATCCCCAGACTGTGGAGTACGGGGTAGTGCAGGGCAAGGTAATTACCACATCGAGAAAGGCTACAATGGTTCCCTTGCCGCAGATACAGGAAGAATTACAGAAGTTGCTGGACCTGGAACTCGAAAAGAAGAAATAACTTCTCTGTTCGTGCAGGGGAGCTGAAGTGTTCACGAGGGGAATGAGGGGAAGGGAATCCGCGTACCGTTGTGGCCATGGCGGATTCATGCGAAACGATCCAGCCAATGTACGTGGCCGCTTATAGCAGTTCTTGGAGATTCTATCGGATTCGTTTATGCCTTTCCCCCACATTCCAACCAGCCAATCATGTCATTGCGAGGAGTGGAACGACGAAGCAATCTCAGTTTTGGTTAGTTGGGGATTGCTTCGGGCTTCGCCCTCGCAATGACAATCTTGGAATCCTTTCGCGTAATCAAAACCGACACTACTTTTGAGAATCCCTATAAGTGCTCGATCTATTTCCCCCGGGCCGGGAGAATTCTTGAGCCCGGATCGCTTTCGCATCGAGTGCTTGAGGTGCCCCGGATCAGAACACGCCACACTCCCGGGAAATGATCGTTTGGAGAATCTCCGAGGTGCCGCCGCCGAACAGGAGGAACCTGCAGTCTCGATAAAATCGCTGGACGTCATATTCCATTGAATAGCTGTACGCACCGTATATGCGTGTAGCCTCGTCAGAAGCCCTGCACGCCACTTCAGAAGCGAAGTATTTCGCCATGGAAGCCTGTTTCAGTGCTCGCTCCCCTCGATCGATCATTTCCGCTGCCTTGTACGTCATAAGGTGCGACGCCCAGATTTCAGTCGCCATATTGGCTATTTTCTGCTGAACGAGCTGAAAGCTTCCGATCTTTTTCCCGAATTGCGCTCTTTCCATCGCATAACGCTTCGAATGATCGTACGCAGCTCGCGCAAGACCGAGGGACAGGGCTGCGGTCATGGTTCTGATCACCGCGAGAATCCGCATGAGATTGCCTACTCCCCGGCCCTCTTTTCCCAGCCTGTTTTCCAGGGGTATTTTCACGTCCGAGAATGCCAGCTCTGAAATTTCTGTGGCTCTGGTGCCCAGTTTTTCGAATTTTTTGGACACGTACAACCCAGGCGTGTCCCGCTCGATGAGGAAGAAATCGAGGCCTTTCATTTTCTCGTTTTTGTCAGTCTGGCACAGAACAGTGAAAAAATCCGCGACCGGAGCATTGGTGATCCACGTTTTGGACCCGTTAACGATCCATGAATCGCCTTCCCGCACGGCCGTGGTCTTTACACCGCCCAAATCGGTCGCAGCATCGGCTTCTGTCAGGGCAAAAGAGGCGACCTTTTCGCCTCTCAAGGCGGGTTTCAGCAAACGCTCGTGCTGTTCGGGAGTTCCGTATTCGAAAAGAAAATTGGTTCCCATGAGGCATTGCATGGCAGTAAAGGCCGCTACACTCACGGATCCCCGCGCGAGTTCCTCAACCATCGTGCAGAACTGGCTTGTATTGCCCCCCGATCCACCTACTGACCTGGGATAACGAATCCCGTACGCGCCGGTCTTGGCAATCTTATTGAACATCCACCGCGGAAACTCTCCAGCTTCGTCCATTTCTCTCGCTTTGGGAATGATTTCTTCGTCAGTGAATCTCGCGAAAGTTTTTCGGATCAATTCTTCAGGGGTTGGTTTTGAAATTCCGTTCACGATCGTCCTCTGCACTGTGGTTTTTCGAGCCGAACGAGCAGTTATTGCTCCTTCACCGCTCGCGTCAAAGCCGGGAGTATTTCGAATAAATCACCCACGATAGCAAAATCCGCGACACCGAAGATGGCCGCGTCAGGGTCCTTGTTAATGGCGACAATATAGCGGGATTGTTCCATGCCGGCCTTGTGCTGGACTGCACCCGAGATTCCGCAGGCAAAATAGATTTCGGGCCTGACACTCTGGCCGGTTTGTCCCACCTGCCGATCCTGACGCATAAACCCTTCTTCCACTACAACTCTCGTGCAAGCCAGGCTGCCGCCTACGGCATCCGAAAAGTCCTTCAACACTTGCATCCCGCGTTCCGAGCATACCGGCCGGCCGCCTGCGACAATGATTTTTGCCGACGCAAGTCCCACCCCTTGGTCTTCGTGCATGATGCACTCCAGCACTCTGGTGAATTCCCTGCATTCAGCCATGTCGACTTGTTCGGTGATGATTTCGCCTTTCCGGGATGCATCAGGATCCAGGGCCCGCATTATTCCGGGCCTGACGGTAGCTGTCTGGGGCCTTGAAAACCGGGTGACGATGGTTGCCATAATATTGCCGCCAAAAGCCGGGCGTGTTTGCAGCAGAATTTTTTCTTCGGGATCGATAGACAGGCGGGTGCAATCCGCGGTCAGTCCGAGTCCCATTCTACGGGCAAGTCTTGGAGCGAGATCCCGGCCGAGGTGGGTCGCGGCGATCAGCAATATGTTGGGTTTGTATTTGCCCGCAAGTTCAGCCAGTGCATGGGTATACGTACATGTTTGATAATAGGAAAGAGCCGGATGCTCGAGGACCACGCACCGATCGGCACCGTATGGAATGAACTGGCCTGCATTGCGGCTCACATCGGCACCCATCACTAGTGCGGTTACTTCCTGTTTGAGTTCGTCCGCAAGACCGCGAGCGCAACCCATCAATTCAAAGGAGGATCTGTGAAACACGCCTTCATGCTGCTCCACAAAGACCCAGACGCCCTGGTATTCAGCAAAATCTGGTATTTCCCGGGACGGCATCGACCCGGTAAGCGCTTCAAACTTGCACGATTCAAGGCACGCGCCGCACAAGGTGCAACGGTCTTCCATCCATCGGGCTTTTTTGTCCACTATCTCAATCGCCTGGTACGGGCACGAACGAGCACACATGCCGCATGCGTTGCATTTGTCAAAATCTATGCGTACAGCCATGTCACTCCCCCAGCCGAATATCTCGCTCTCGAAATGCCTGAATCAATTGTCCGGCAATCTCAGCGGGTGAACCTTCCACGAATTGAGTCGTTCTCGCTTCTTTCGGGGTGAATGTCCTGACTACCTGCGTCAGAGAGCCCGGGAGTCCAACGTGTTGAGCTTTGGCCCCAATATCCGCGGCGTTCCAGATTTCGATGGGAGCACGGCCGGACGTTGCTGCGAAGATACCCTGAACCGTTGGGTGTCGCGGTTCGTTGAGCTCCGCCAGGACGGTGATCAGGACCGGGGTGGGCGCCTCAATCCGCTCGCACCCTGCTTCCAGGACGCGCTCCGCGATAATGTGTCCCTCGCCGGATTCCAGTTTGCTCACATAGGTTATTTGCGGGATCCCGAGGAATTCAGCCACCTGGGGACCGATTTGAGCTGTATCCCCATCCACCGCCTGACGACCGGCAAGAATCAGGTCGAACTCCGCCAGCTTCTTTATTGCAAGGCCCAGCGCCGTCGAGGTTGCCCAGGTGTCCGCTCCGGCAAATGCCCGATCCGTCAGAAGGATCGCACGATCAGCTCCCGTGGCGACGGCTTCGCTGGCAGCTTCCATCGCCTGTGGAGGTCCCATGGTAAGTGCGGTAACCGTACCGCCTGCTCGCTCCCTCAGGCTAATGGCGGCTTCCAGAGCATGCCGATCTTCCGGATTTATGATACTTTCCACGCCTTCCCGGATGAGATTACCCGTTTTAGGATCGATCCGGACTTCAGTGGTGTTGGGAACTTGTTTCACGAGAACAATGATGTGCATCAGGAAAACCCCGCAGGATTTACATAGGTAGGCCACACAAAAATATCGTCGGCAGGGAAGTGTGTCAAGGACGATCGTTGCAACAGTGTAATCATTCGGTCCCCCGGAGCATCATCGTCTCCCAGCCATTGCGAGGAATGATACGGCGAAGCGTCTCGATGGGGGATGGCGCGGATTGCTTCGCGGCGCTCGCAATGGCAGTCTCTTCCCACCCGTACCTGTAAAACCATACGCGGCAGAGAAAGGCTGTAGTCGGCATTTCGACACCGCATTTTTCGCATGACAGTACCTCTATGCTGAATGTGGCTTTTGCGCGCTGGCCGGACCAAAAGGTCATCTTCCGCTCAATCGCATTTTCCTATATGATCTCGGGAGATATGCAAATGTTTGTTTTGCTCGAGCGGAACGAAAGCCCGAGGAGCCATTCTAGCCATGGCGGAACAATTGAAAACTGCTTCCAAGTGGACGGTCAAAGACGTGCTGGAATGGACCGCTGCCTATTTCAAAACGAGAGGCATTACCACCGCCCGCCTGGATGCGGAAGTACTCCTGGCACACTGCCTGGAAACAGACAGGCTGCACCTGTACCTGAATCTGGATCGGCCTCTGTTGCCTTCGGAAAGAGCCCGTTACCGGGAGATGGTACGTCGTCGCGCGTCTCGGGAACCCGTGTCATTGATCGTAGGGAAAAAAGAATTTTGGTCCATACCGTTCCGGGCTGTTCCCGGAGTCCTCATACCCAGACCCGATACAGAAACTCTGGTTATGGCTGTACTTGACGTGATCTGCGGGAATCCCCATCCGGAGATTCTGGAAATCGGCACCGGATCGGGAGCCGTCGCCACAGCCATTGCACGTGAGTGCCCCGGGGCCAGCGTTATTGCGACGGATATCAATTTAACCGCTCTGGAAGCTGCTCAATTCAATGCCCACCGCGCGGGAGCGGCCGTTCTTTTTCTTGCGGCGGACCTTCTGGATCCCATCAGATCCGGAACGCGCTTCGACGTGATTTGTTCCAATCCTCCATACATTCCGGATCACGTTATTCCCACATTGGAACCTGAAATTCGTTTCGAACCCTTGGCAGCGCTTCGAGGCGGGATGGACGGTCTGGACATTATTCGTAATCTGGTTCCACAAGCCAAGGAATACCTGAAATCTACAGGAGTGCTCCTCGTGGAAATGGACTCGGAACAGGATGCAGCGGTCAAGGCAATTTTTTCAGCCGTCGGTCTCACAGAGGTCACGACTATCCCCGACCTGTCCGGAAAACCGCGAGTGACCAAAGGCGTAATGCTTTCATGAAATTCGTCATAGTAGGATATGGAAAATTCGGCCGGATTGCCCTGCAAAGGCTTTCCACGATTCACAAGGGAGTGGATATCCTGGTAGTGGAGCTGAGCGGCGCCCGTCTCCGGGATGTACCGAAGCACGTCACAGTCCTGGAGGGCAACGCTCCGGAAATCATCGCGCATGCGGCAATGCTCCAGGATGACGATGTCATCATACCCATGGTACCCTTCAACCTGGCGGCGGAATACGTGCTGAGGCTGCATTCGGCGTCCGAGAAAGTCCCTTTACCAAAGGGAATAGCGGAGCTGGTCCCGAATCCTTACCTTGTGGACGAATATAATCTCGCCTGTAGTAGGGCTCGTTTCCTGTGCCCGGACGACTGTCCGGAAGGTGAATGCTGTACGATAACCGGAGAGTTCAGGCATCCTCTCTATGGGGAATTGGCGGAAATTTCAGTTCCGGATTACACCCTTCTGGTGCAAAGAAGCCGGCAAATTCTTCCCGGAATCGGGGGATACTCATTTAAGAGTCTAAAAGAATTGGATGAGCAGATTCGCTCCGGCGCCTTCATCATAGCAACATCGTGCAAATGCCACGCGATTCTCACATCTGTAAGAATATGAATCGATTCCCCTCAAATTGAAAGCCCCGCGGACAGAAGCGGGGCATTCAATCGGTAAACAGTCTGAGGTTTTTTAGTGATATCCATATGCACAGAATGGGCTTGCCTTCATTGAAGGCAGCAGGCATAGCATGCTCCTTCGTGCGTCGTCGTGTTGGGAAACCCATTGCTGCCACTCGAAATCGTCCGGCCAAATTTCCACTCTCGGCCGTATCATCTCCTCTTCTATCCTGACATCGTCGGTTTCGGTCAGGAATCGTAAACTTTCCGAACAATCGAAGTCCTCGTAATCACCAGAATCCATCATTTCGGAATCACCTTCCGCTTCAACTTTCGATTTCATGTGAGCACCTGCTTGGTGAATCGAGGTTTGTCATCACCACTCAATAGTTAATCACTTGTCCTGAGCAGTCAAGGAAACCGTGTGCGTTCAGAGAAGCGACTCGCCCAACGAAAGCGGGGCACGCTTGACACGAACACGCAGTGCTATATCATTGCGTGTACATGGTGACGGGAATACCGTCTCCGAGTTGGAGGAAAGATGAACGAAGATCGTACCATTCCGGCAAACTCAGCACCCGGAGAATCTCTCCAAACGCTTGAACAAAACGTCGCGGCAATGCCCGATTCGGCAAATGCTCACTATAACCTCGGAGTGGGCCTGGCCCATGAGGTTCAATGGGATCGGGCAATCGCCGAATTCAGGACAGCCCTCAAACTCAAACCCGGCCTCTTGGAAGCCCGCGTGAACATGGCCGGGGTATTACTTCAGCAGGGAAAATTCGACGAATGCATCGAGGAAAGCCTCAAAGCCCTCCAGTACAGACCGGATCTTATCGAGGCCTGCATCAACATCGGCATTGCCATGGTGCAAAAAGGGATGTACGAACAGGCTATCCAGAGCTTTCAAAATGCTCTGGACATCAATCCTCGCTCAATAGTGGCTCACATCAATATCGCAAACGCCTATCTGACTCTCGGCGACCTGGAAAAAAGCATCGAGCACAATTTGCAGGCCCTGGAAATTGATCCGGGGTTTGCAATGGCTCACAATAATCTTGCGGTCGGCTATTTTACCAAAGGAGACAAGGATAAGGCCAGACACCATGTACAGGAGGCCTCAAAATTGGGCTACACTGTTCATCCCCAGTTCCTGAGCCAGTTAGAGGCCTGATCCCTATTAGAGTACTTCTCGACAAAATTGTGTCGGATTCTCCCATAATTCTGGCCCGTGTTCGGTGATCCAATCATGTCATTGCGAGGGCGCAATCCCCTGACCGTTAAGAATAGATTGCTTCGTCGCTTCACTCCTCGCAATGACACTGGTTCTATGAACCGATTCTTTGGCAAAGGCACAATTCAGCAAAAATATGTTTTTGGTGACGTAAACTTGGGGGGACCTTATATGTACGGAATGTCACTTCACGCCCCCTTTCAGGAAACATCCATCATACGCCGGAAGAGGCATCACTTTCCCTCTTCACGGTGCTCTGAATCATGTTCTCCTGAAAGGAGCTTTTCGAAGAACTTGAATGCTGATTTCTTCTTTCCCGCCGGAAGGGATTTGAATACGACATTCAGTTCCGGAGTATGGAACAGGAGTTCAGGCTCCTTTTCGCCGGTCCTCACTATCTTGACGGTCTCCTCTTCCGCTGAGCGAAGCACTGGGCCAATATCGGGCGCAGGTACCAATTTTATTTCACGACGGACGAAATCGGGATCGACGGACCAGGCTTCTTGAAAAAGGTCCGCAAAGAAATCAGCTGCGGAACACGCGTGAAAGAGGACATGACGGATTTTATGCGAACTTTCGTTGAATTCCCTCAATATTCCGCGTTTGTCCACATCCACGGGGGGGCCCGCGAGACGTAACAACATGACTGCCTCGGAGCGGGGTAGCCCGGCCAGCAGATCCAGATCCTCAAGGCTGAATCTAGCCTCGGCGAATGCTTTCCGAACGGCGGGGATAAGCTTTCGCAACGATTTCAAGGAAATCCCTTCGATCAGATCTATCAGTTCATGGGCGCCAAACCCGGCAAGGGACACTCGGGCAGCCAGAATCTCCTGATATGGCTCCAGCTCGTGAAAGAGCCGTATAATCTGGTCGGGCGTCATATTCGACCAGGGTAGATGCTCAATCAATTGAACGGCCTCTTTATCCGACCGGTTCAAGAGATGCCCTATCAGTAGTTCAAAATCGAATTCGTCCAGCTTCTGACCGGAAGCCAATATGCGATTGATGGGATCGGGACCGTCGGAGAGAACCACCATCCTCGACCATCTTTTGAAGAAGATATTCTCCGATGAGGAATTCATGGTGTCCCATTCCGAGGCGACTGTCTCCATGAACTTCTGGGTCGTGCGAATCACTTCACGTGTCAGAGGAGCTGCCTCGCTTTCATCGAGCTCCCCCCCCAGCTCCTGAATCACATCAAGCATTGCATCTTCGAGGCTTTCAGGAAAAATGTCTCCGGTTTCCGCCACGTCCACTTCACCGAGAAACTTACGCACGTCAGCCATGGAGACGGTGACGGGATCGTCCCCGTTAACGTAGCCCGATATGACCAGGGTATTTAAGAGGGCTTCCCTCATGCAATCCACTTCCGAGAGGTATTCCGCTCGAACCAGCGGCGATCTGTTCAACAGGTCGAACGGCAGAATCCGCTTGAGACGCAATATGAATTCATATCGTTCCAGCTCCCCTTCATAGTACGTCACCAGTCCGAGAGTAGAAAAAAGATTGTCTTCCAACGTGAGGGATTCGATAGTGTGAAGCTCGGACTCGCAGAAAATACTCATTTCCGAGAGCCTCTGGCACGTAAGGTCGGAAAGGCATTCAAATTCGTCCCTGCTGACGAATATCTGAATACGATGATCCTGGAGGAGTTGTCTCCACCCACTACGCAGTTTGTCTATCCGGGTGTACGCCAATCGGAACAGCTCGACCGGAGACGCCTCCATGAGGATCCTTATCCCGGTGTCCACCTCGCCTTTGCTCCTGATTTCCAGCCCGACGCCCACGAGCTTTAAGATCGTTTCCTGTACTCTGGCCAACTCGTCAGTGGAGCGAAAATCCACTTCCTTTTGGAGCACGTATTTGTTGGCCATTGCTACAGAAACGCGGATGATCTCGTCTGCCCGGTCACGGGTGAAGAGACCTTCTTCCATGCCACGGTCAACCACTTTCGTGAGAAAGGTCTGTTCATCGTGAACGACAAGGCCAAGTGAGTCCATTCCTTGCTCCTCTGAAAAAAAGCACGCCTCGTCAGTTGTTGCGTATCAAAAGCACGCCGGCGGCTATCAATCTGCCGTTGTTTTCTCTGAATGAGCCCGTAAATAGAGGATCGGAGTTCTTTCGGACAAAATCGCCATGCGCATACCGGAGGAAGAGAAAGGCGAATTCCGAGAGATCGTTATCTGACTCTTTCCATATACTTTCCAGTGCGGGTGTCGATTTTCAGAACATCTCCTTCGTTCACAAACAACGGTACCTGCACCGTCATACCAGTTTCCAGCGTGGCCGGTTTCGTTGCGCCTGCCGCGGTATCTCCCTTCATCCCGGGTTCTGTAGAGGCTACTGTCAGCTCCACAAATATGGGAACGTCCACGCCGATGGGGTTGCCATTGTGAAAAAGCACGGTAACATTAACATTTTCTTGGAGATAATTTCGAGCATCGCCCAGGTGACTCCCCGTGAGGAATAATTGTTCGTATGTCTCAGTGTCCATAAAATGAAATTCACCGTCGGTTTCATAGAGGAATTGCATTTCACGTTCTTCGAGATTCGGCTTATCCACTTTTTCGCCTGACCTGAACGTCCTGTCGATGACGTTACCGGATATCAAGCTCTTAAGGGTCGTTCTGACGAAAGCTCCGCCTTTGCCCGGTTTTACGTGCAGAAAATCAACTATGGTAAAGGGCTCTCCGTTTAATTCGATCTTCAGGCCCTTCCTGAAATCAGGAGTCGAATACATAGGCTCCTCCGTGTTGGGATTTATATGAATTTGCCGTGATCCGGCATCGCGTGTGATTTGCGTGATTATCCGGCGGAAATCAAGTCCTTGGTCATCCTGGAAAGCAGTTGCGGACCGGATGAGCTGAGATAGACCAGACTTTCCAGTCTCACACCCCCTATACCCTCGATATAAATTCCGGGTTCGATGGTAAATACCATGCCTTCCTTGAGCATTCCCCTGCCCCGGGGAGACAGATACGGCGGCTCGTGGGTCTCCAATCCGAGTCCGTGCCCAAGGCTGTGAATAAAGAATTTTCCATATCCCGCTTCGTCGATCGATTGTCGCGCAATCTGATCCAGTCGTCGCACGTGCATGCCTTCTCTCACCGCGTCCAGGGCTTTCATGTGCGCATCGTACACGGCACGATGTATCGTGCTCTGCTCGGCAGTGGGCCGGCCTATAATGCACGTAACCGTCTCATCGCTCCGGTAACCCTGGAACCGACAGCCGTAATCCAGCACGACCAATTCGCCGCCTTGAATCACTTTATCACTCGCCGCTCCGTGGGGAAGAGCGCTTCGAGGACCGGAGGCCACGATGGTATCGAATGCGATTCCCGAAGCTCCTTTTCGACGAAAAAGAAGCTCCAGCTCAGCGGCAACTTCGGATTCCTTTTTTCCGGCCAGACCGCGTGCGATAAGCTCCGAACAGGATTCAGACGCGATGGAAGCGGCTTTTTCTATGCTCACTTTCTCCTGGACAGTCTTTCGGATCCGGAGATTCTCCAGAAAATCTCGTTTCAGCGGAACGAGCTGCACCTGCCGGGCTCTTCTCATCAATTCCGATGCAAATTGCTGGGTTATTCTCGGAGATTCCACCCCCAGTTTTCGGACTCCGGCCCTTCTCAGTTCCCTCGCCAGCCCGTCCAGCTTGTTGCGACCCACGTGAATCGCGAACCCGGACGTTTCCTCTTTTATCTGGGTCTTGTATCTGCCGTCGGTGAAAAGATGCCGTTCATTGCGTGTCAGGAGGATTGCCGCGTCTGAGCCGGAAAATCCCGACAAATACCGGACATTCAATGAGGTCAAGACTTCCGAGGTATTAAAGAGGAGTCCGTCCAGCCCCATTCGAGGCAGGCGTTCGTGAAGCTCGAGTAATCGGATGATCATATCCCTCCGGATGTGTCCAACTTCAACTGCTCGATCTTGCCGA
>Ga0187785_10000578_pt1 | contig 13454 bp, 14 predicted proteins | sample 0815_BV2_4_20_MG_FD_132466 | JGI IMG/M metagenome (GOLD analysis project Ga0187785, IMG submission 132466) | Tropical peat soil microbial communities from peatlands in Department of Meta, Colombia - 0815_BV2_4_20_MG | ecosystem: Environmental > Terrestrial > Soil > Wetlands > Peat | place...
TCGATACCCTGATGCGGGTTTTCCGCTCTCGGGTCCTTCACCGCCAGAACCACCAGGTCGCTGAGGATTCCGTTGCTGATGAACGTCTTCTGCCCATTTATGACGACATGATCTCCGTCGTCCACGGCCGTGGTACGAATGGCCGCAAGATCGCTGCCCGTATTCGGTTCGGTCATGGCCACTGCCGTGATAATGTCTCCGGAAACGCACGCGGGCAAATACTTTTGCTTGAGGTCCTCAGACGCATACGCGGTAATGTACGGCACGACGATATCGCTGTGCAGATATGCTGCGAGCCCGAAATGATTGGTTCGCACCAGTTCGTCCATCAAAATGGCGGAATAGAGGAAATCGGCTCCAAGACCGCCGTATTCTTCAGGAACCTGCATGCACAGAAAGCCTTGTTCCCCCATCCTCTTCCAGATACTTCTGGGAACTATGCCGTCTTCTTCCCACTGATCGACAAACGGAACGACTTCTTTTTCGAAGAATTTTTTGGCTGAATCCCTGAAAATTCTATGTTCTTCGGTATAGGGCAGGATGTCCATGTACTTCTCTCCCCTGCATCCCTCGATGCTAAAGGCTGCATTAGCAGTTCTCGAATGTTGTGTCGGATCCGTTCATGACTCTCGCCTGCATTCGAACGATCCAATCATGTCATTGCGAGGAGTGGAACGACGAAGCAATCTCGATACTCAAACGCGGAGATTGCTTTGCTGCGCTCGCAATGACACCCCTTTTCCACCCGAACCTGAATGGATACTTTAGCGTAATCAAAACCGACACTACTCTTGAGAATCCCCATAATGTCGTCTTGATTCTCTGCTGTGCCGGCAAAACTATACCCGTTCTATGATAGTGGCCGGCGCCATACCCCCTCCGGTGCATAAGGTAATCAATCCGTACCTTCCCTGGCTTCGTTCCAGTTCGTGAAGGCAGGTCACGGTGAGTCTGCAACCGGAATTGCCTACAGGATGGCCGAGTGCAATGGCTCCACCGTTCGGGTTCACCTTTTCCCAATCGGGGTTGTACTCCCGTCCCCAGGCGAGGGGGATAGGTGCAAAAGCCTCGTTGATCTCTATCTTGTCCAGGTTGTCGAATGTGAGTCCCGCGAGATCCAGTACCTTGCTGGTTGCCGGTATGGGACCGGTAAGCATGAGCACCGCGTCGGCTCCCGCCACGGCAGAGGTAATGATCCGGGCCCTGGGGCGTATACCCAATTCTTTGGCCTTCTTCCCGGACATCAGCAGCACTGCGGATGCTCCGTCACTTATGGGACTCGAATTGCCCGCCGTGATCACTTTTGTTCCGAACACCGTTTTCAGTCCGGCTAACGCTTCCATTGTCGTCGCGGGTCTCACCGTTTCGTCTGCATCGAAGAGGATATCTTGGCCTTCGGAGCCCTTGAGGTGTACGGGCATGATCTCTCGCTTGAATCGGCCTTCCTGTTGCGCGTGATGGGCCCGTTTATGGCTTCGGACGGAGAAGGCGTCCATTTCTTCTTTCGAGATGCCCCATTTTTCCGCGATGAGTTCTGCTGCCTGTCCCTGGTCAACCCATTTTCCCCCTGTGCGCTTCATGTATGCCGGGCCGATGGGCGTTCCTGCCGCTTGACCGTTGGCCAAGGTGAGATTGGACCATTCTGCGGCGATCGCATACTTGCTCATGATTTCGCAGCCGCACGCGATGGCACAATCCCGCCAGCCCGCGATGATCTGGGCCGCGGCAAAATTAATGGAAGTGAGGCCGGACCCGCACTGACGGTTCACGGCCACACCGGGCGTATCGTCCGGAAAACCAGCTGCGAGCACGGCCATCCGGGGAAGAGTGAAGCCCTGTTCGCCGACCTGGGTCACCACTCCCCCTATGACGTCCTGAACGTGTACCGGATCGAGACCCACCCGATCGACCACTTCTCTCAGGACCAGTCCCAAAAGTTCATCGGCTCGGAAATGTGACAGACTGCCGTTTTTTTTGCCTGTGGGTGTTCGCACTGCACTGACTATGAATGCGTCTTCCATACTTTTCTCCCATCGAGTTGTTTCGAGATAGCGTTTTTGCGCGGCTGTTCCGGGCGCTGCCGTGATAAGTTCGAATCCCGGCTCTGCAGCGAAAATTTCGGGCACAATGCCTGTCTACACGAGGACGAAGCGATTTCCCCGGCTGGGTTGAATTGCGGTATAAAAAAAGCGCGGGGGAAGGACGTGCGAAGGTCGGGTCCCGAGAGGATCTCTTTCAAGTCTGCCATACACCGTATGCGGACCACTTCGTCGCCTCCGGTCGGTGTGTTCCGGCGCTCAGGTTAAGAGTGCCGCAAGGCGGTTTGATCAATAAGAGCAGGAAGGGAGCCGGCTTAGTAAGTGATCATCACTCACCCACTGTGGTTTGTCAAGCGTTTTTTCCGGAATCCGGAGTTTCACCTGCATTTCCCCATATGTTGAAGGCCAAGTGGTATGAAGCTGTTGAAAAAGTCTTTGGTCAGGTAGAATCCGGTGGCCATGTCGTGGCCCTGACGTGAAAACGGCCAGGGGAGGGTTATCATGTGAGGAGACGCTCAATATGGAACTGGTTTATGTTTTGGTCGCGCTTGTAGCAGGCTCCTGCGCGCCGGTTCAGGCGGGCATCAATTCTCAGTTGCGCCTTTGGACCGACGATCCGGTTATGGCAGCCGCAATTTCTTTCCTGGCTGGAACACTGGTGCTCTTTGCGTACGTTGTGGTAGTGAGGGTGCCTTTTCCTCCGTTGAGGACGGCGCCGGCACTTCCGTGGTGGATATGGTCCGGGGGCCTTCTCGGTGCCTTTCTCGTTGTGGTAAGTGTTGTGCTCGCCCCAAGGATCGGCGCAGGAAACCTTATGGCGTTCATGATCGCCGGGCAGATGCTTGCGGGTATCATTTTGGACCATTTCGGACTCGTCGGATATGAGACCCACCCCACAAGTTTATGGAGGTTGGCAGGTGTGGCACTGCTCATCACCGGAGTTGTTCTCATCAAGAAATTCTAGGCTGATTGATTCGGGAAAACCGGTGGCTATATTAAGAGCAGTAATGCGGATTCGTGAGGAGGCATCCCATGGAAAGAGAATCATCATCAAAGAAGTGCTGTTGTTTCAACAATATTTGCAAAAAAATGGACAACGAGTCCCAGTGTAAGGCAGAAGGCGGTGTCATGGTTGATTCATGCTCGGATTGCAGATGATCCGACCGATGTCGACGCCGCAGAAATCCCCTTTCTTCGGCGTCGCATTCTGATGAAGATCCCTTACCTTTAGAGTATGGTCTCCGTCCGGCTACATGAAAAAGCCCACCACATACTGCAAACCCAGCACGGTAATGACCACTGCGAGCACAGGCTTGATCACTGCAGCGGGAACGTATTTCTGAGCGGACGCTCCCAGGTACATACCTACGAATCCGCCTATACCGAAGAGCAGCCCGAGGAGCCAGTCAGGTCTCACCGCTTGGCCGGGTTGAGCGACGAGAGGGCCGAAAAATTCGTAAAAGATAACCCCACCGATAGAAGTGACGCAGGTTCCCATGAGCGTGGCACCTGCTATGGTATGTATGGGCAAGCCGAAAAACGAAACGATAAAAGGAGCGATGATCGCTCCGCCGCCGATACCGTAGACCCCTCCTATAAGTCCCACGATGAGCGAAAGAAGGAAAAGTCCCGTAGTGTGGAACCGAAAACGCTCGCCAAAAAATTCATATTCCGTGCAGCTCAAGGACCAGCTCAAGGTGCGAATTGCAGGCAGTCCCCGATCGGAAGTACTTGCAGTCTTTGAAGCCGCATGCTGGCGCATTTTGGTTTCCGCCGCTTTTTCCAGCGTCTTCTTACCTCTCTCAACCATAACCTGATACAGCATGCGGGAACCAATATATAAAAGAACACATCCGACAAAAAGCTTGAATGCTCTCGGGTCCGGGAGGTACCAGACTCGTATGAAGAGACCGAGCACGAGACCCGGAACAGTCCCTATGATGATGTTCCAGGCCAAAGGCCAGTTCATGCGGCCTTCCTTGAAATACCGATACACTGCGCTTGGAATGCCCACGACATTGAAGACCAGATTCGTAGGTGTGACCGCAGGACTGGTGAATCCCAGCACGCTCATCTGGAAGGGAAGAATGAGAAAAGCCCCCGATATCCCACCCATGGATGTAAAGAAGGAAATCACCACGCCGACAAGGGGCGGAATCCAGATTGCCGTTTCCACTCCTGAAACCGGAAAAAGCATATCAGCCTCCAAATAGCTGGATAGAGTCGTCAAGGAACCGGAAACGGGTAAAACCACCTTCCGGCTGCGCGAACCGGCGGAACCTCAAAGCAAGAAACTTTAGCAATCCTTGTGCCACAATCCGGCCCGATGACGCAGATGAGTTACAGTATTTCTCCAAAATATTGTCGGATTGATAAGCCCTCCCTTGCATGTACAATGTTGAAGCAGGTCATTGCGAGGAGCCTGGTGACGAAGCAATCTCGCTTTGGCGAACGAGATTGCTTCGGGCCTCGCCCTCGCAATGACAGTCTCCCAATCTCTTCGGCCAATCAAAATCGACTGTAGGTCTGATACCACTGCGTTTTCAAATACGTGAAATTGGGGGGACACTCTTTACAAAGAGGGTCCCCCCAATCTTACTTTTTTGAAAGCGCATTCGTATGAGAATCCCTATATCCTGAAGTTCTTGTCGGGAGCGTACAGAAGACTTCGCTTTCCCATGTCCGAATTCTTGACAGCCTGTAAAGAAATAGAGACTCCGGGAAGGTTCGTCACGTGCAAGTGTCATGTGCGAAGGTCTCACCGTGGGCTCAAAAAGTTGTCTTTACCTTCATTTGCCGGCGAGGATTCCCACAAAAAACCGGAAGAAATAAAAAATTGCCTCTTTCGGTTTCAGATCTGCTTCGGTGACCAGTTGTATCAATTGGGAACGGTCGAAGGTTTCTCCTATCCAAATTCCTATTGACGACCGTCTTATCCAGCGTTGAAAACCGAGCGGGCCGTACACATACGGCACGCCCACGAAAACACAGCCGCCACGCATGGTGACGCGCTGCATCTCCGCAAGCGCCTGTGCGGGTTCAGGCAAGTGTTCGATGGTGCTGCTGTTCCAGCACAGGTCCACGGATTCGCTCCGGAAGGGGAGACAATTCAGATCAGCGACAACGAGGCTGAGCAATGGGTCACGGCTGCGAGCCTGCATGAGGGCTTCGGGATCTATGTCCACGGCTATGCTGAGTCCCACCCGATGATCGGTCCTGAGAATTGAAGAAGCAAAGGCAGGCCCGGATCCGGCTTCCAGAACCGCGGCTTCGGTGCGGGTTATCGCTCGAGTCAAAAAGTATTCTACCAGCCTGGAGTTGAGCCTTTGTCTCAACGCGTCAAAAAACTGGTACACAATGGTGCCCGGAGAACCGAGCTGCCACGCTTTGGTCTCCATCAGGCGCCAGCCTTCCGGGCCACGGCCATGATGGAGCTACCGAACGGCAGGTCTCGTTCGCGAAGCAAACGTCGCTCCAATTCCATGATGCGGAACAGCATCTCATTTAACGGACGGGGCAAAGGTTTGAGTTCGGACCTGGGAGGGTCTCCCGAACTAGAAGACTTCAGGAGTCTGACCGCCAGGCGATATGCAGCCACTGCAGGGAGCAGAGAAGCGAAAAGATTCGTTATCCTGATCAGATCCATAGGTTTCTTTTTCAAGAGAGAAATAAGTCTCTGTCTTGAATACCTGCGGGACGCGCCGACGGCCTTGTGGTGTTCCGGTGTCAAGAGCCACTCGTAGGCCGGAACCACCAGGAGGAGGAAACCTCCCGGTTTCAGGACGCGCCACATTTCTCCGAATGCCTGCTCCTCGTTCACCGCCTCGCACTCAAGAACATCCACTGATAGGACCGCATCAAAGAATTCCCCAGGAAACGGCATGGCGTTGATGGAAGCTCGGCAGACCCGTTGCAGCCCCCTCTTGCGCCAAAAAGGAGCCGCTTCGGAGGCCACATCGAAACCATATGAAGCGCCGGACACTTCCCTGGTTACGTTCACGAGATTCTGGCCGGTCCCGCACCCTGCATCGAGTATGGATGCGTTCTTGTCGAGTCCCAATGTGTTCATGGCGTCCAGCACAATGAGGTGCAGCCCTTTGAACCACCAGTACGATGACTCGAATTCGAACAGCGTCTGATATTCATGAGCTTCCAAGCGCGATCAATCCTCTACGGGAAAAGCATACGTGTCCGGATCATCCGGATTGTAAGGCAGAGATTTGAGCATCAGGAATTCCGATTCTTCGAGAAAATTGATGGCGTGGGACTCATTCACCTGTAGGAACACGCCTTGATGTGCAGATAAGACGAATTCGTCCGTCGCAGATGTCTCCACGTGAACGGTCTTTATCCGGACTGAGCCTCTGGTCACATAGAAGAAAATCACGGTTCGCTTATGGTAATGGTTTCCCATGACTGCATTCGGATTCATGGTACCGGATATCAGGGAATGCCACTGTCCGTCGTTCAATATTTCGCGAAAGACTCCCCTGCCGTCCGTGCGCTCAAATCCGGGAAGCACAATATCGTGTGGCATCAATCGATCCTCCGCAATCGTGCTCTAAAGATCCTGAAAACGTACTGCATTCCAGTCTTGAAAAAACGGTAGACACTGGGCGCGGACTTGGAAATTCCCTTGGCGCGGTCCCTGAACACGTACGGAAGTTCGTAGACCGTCAAGCCTTTTTTACGGCAGGTATAAAGAAATTCCATGAAATACGCGCCATAACCTGTTGGTATAATAGAAACTTTATCGAATACGGAGCGCCGCAGCACGACAAATCCGCTGTCGTAATCTTTTATGCCGTATCCAAGGATCAATCCGGCAAGACCGTTGATGAGGCGACTGGATACGACTCGAAGGGGCGTGCGATCGTCTAGCCCCCCGGGAGCGTAACGGGAGCCCACCACGATGTCGTAATCGTCGAGCTTCTGGATCATTGCCGGCAAAAGAGAAGGCGGCATGCACATGTCCGCGTCCATCCATCCTACTACTTGCCCGCGGGATTCAATGATTCCCCGATTGAACGCGGAGGCAAGTCCTCGAGTGTCCACTCTGCGTACGAGCACGACCCGGGGATTTTGCAGATCTTCCACCAGTTTCCAAGTCTTGTCAGCGGAATCGTCGTCAACCACGATGATTTCCGCATTTTCCACATGCTGAAAAATGCTCTCGATAGTGTCCAGTATATTTTCTCGCTCATTATACGTGGCAAGAACTATCGAGACATGAGGATCGCCTTGCACCCAAGCACCTCCAAAATTGTTGAAAGGGACACATGGTCCCGGATATGTTCGCGGCCGATACAAATTCTCTTCGCTTTCACACAGGTGAAGTCGAGGATGGACTTCTTGTAAGAAGTTCCTCCCCGAACCCCACTTTTTTGAAAGCGCATTCGTGTCAGATGTGGCATTCTCGTAATTTTGCCGCCACCTCTTCCATCTGGTCCCGGGTTAGTCCCAGGCCGGACGGCAAATACAGCCCTCGATTCCACAAATCTACGGAAACCGGATACTCGCCTGAAAGGTCGGGAAAGCGTTGATCAGACCCCTTGAAGACCGGTTGCATGCTCATGGGGCAGAAGAATGAGCGCGTGTCCACTCCTTTTTGCTTGAGCATCCCCATAAGCTCGTCCTTGGTTCTGCCGAATCCGTCCTGTACAACGATTCCGTACATCCAGTACACGTTTTTGGCCCAGGGAGCCTCATATGGGAGCGTAAGGTCTGCAAGCCCATGGAGAAGCTCGTTGTACGTCTTGCCTATCCATCGTTTGCGTTCGATTTTCTCCTCGACCATTTCCGTCTGAGCGACCCCTATTGCTGCCTGGATGTTGGTTATGCGGTAATTGAACCCCATCACTTCGTGAACGAACCGAGGCTCTTGAAACCCTTGATTGCGCAGCAACTGGAGCCGTTGAGCTATGTTCGCATCGCGGCAGAGCACCATTCCGCCTTCGCCGGTGGTTAGAATCTTGTTCCCGTAAAAACTGAAGCAGGAAACGTCGCCAAAACTGCCGGCCTTCTTGCCGTTTACCTCTGCGCCGTGAGCCTGAGCGCAATCTTCTATGACGAAGAGTTTGTGACGCCGGGCAATATCCATGACTGCATCCATGTCGCACGGATGACCGTACATATGGACCAGCATGATAGCCTTGGTACGCGGAGTTATCTTTTCCTCTATGAGAGGAGGATCTATGCACCAGGTTTGGGCGTTCACATCCACCAGGACGGGCTTCGCGCCGGTGAGTATGACTGTGTTGGCCGATACGATCAACGTAAAATCGGGTATTATGACCTCGTCTCCCGGACCGATTCCCAGAGCTACCATTGCCATATGCAGGCCGGTGGTGCAATTACTGCACGCCACGCCGAAAGGCATATCGCAATATGTACTGAATTTCTCTTCAAAGAGGGAGATGTACTTTCCTGCCGAAGAAATCCAGTTCGTTTCGATGCAGTCCTGAACGTATTTCATTTCACGGCCGTCAAGCAACGGTTCACAGACAGGGATCATAGTCGTCCTCCCACGTGCGGCTGATTATCCATACGAGAAACTCCAGGCACGTTACTCGCGATTGTCCTGCATACCAAACAAGCACCAAATATGCCGAAATTAGCCCCGAAGCGGTAGTCGCACCAGGTAGGGCTATTGTGAACGCGGCATTCTTACACGGGGTTGGTTCCCAGGTCAAGAATGCGCTGATCATTTTTGTAATCATTTGAATGCAAGTAATCAATTTACTTGAGGCACATTTCCTGAAAATCGTTGTGCGATCCCTCGGTCCGCACAATTCTTCCCAAATTCGATTGGATAGAGGAAATGCCCTGCCAGTCTATTGCACAGAGATGTTCCTTCTCGGAGATGACGTCCACGATGGCGAGTTTCGTTCCTTGTTTTCGAAACATGACGATGCTGTCGAGAGGAATAGGCTCGGTCATCAATCGTCCTCTCGGCACAATTCCCTGTGCAGACGCGGTTGCGGTCTTTCCTTTTACATCCCTGAACAGGTCTTTTTCCGGATAGAGAAAGTAAGCGTTCACCGTTTTCTTGTGGTACAGCATCTTGACGAATTCATCCAACCCGCCCGTTCCCTGAAATATTACCGCCCGATTCGACACGTATGACTGTAGATCCAGAAAAAGAAACGTCGTACCCGCTTCGACATCGGGGGCCTGCTGGAGCAACTGAGCGCACAATTCCTTCCGTTGCGCCGCTGCCTGGCGCCAATCGTTTTTCAAATCCGCCATAAAGAGTGCCATGAAGAACAATGCGACGACGGCTACCGTCAGAGCGGCCTGTCTCAATTTGGGCGATTTCCAGGCAGTTGCCGATAGAGCCAGCAGGATCGCGAGACCGAAGGTCCCGGATGAATAGACTCTACTCTGGCTGGTAAATCCCACCTCCGCAGTGTAACCGGCAAGGAGATACGGGAGTATTCCCAGCGCAAGGACGAGTGCTCCGAGCCCTGCGATATAGCCGGAACCCGGCTCCCCGCCCGTTGCGTCCCTGCCAGAAGAATGTATCCCGCTGCCGCGAAACACCAATGCCGCAATGAAGACCGCGGAGCAGATCGCCCACGCCCAAGCACCGGCATCGGAAGAAACGTGGAAAAAAGGTGCGCTTAAATAGCCTGCGAGATGTATGACGTACCCCGAGAACAGGTGGAACGACGGCACAAGAGACTTGTGCACCACCGCACCACCGGAAAACACCAGAAATCGAAGGGCCAAAAACAGCCCGAAAGCGCCAGCAACTCCGGCACAGATACGAATCAGGAACGAGGAATCCGAAATTCCGGTGCTCGATCTGGCGTGAAGGGGCCACACGAAAAACGGCACCGCACATATGAGAAAGGTCCCGTTCTCGTACGTCGATGCAGCCAGACAATACAGGAGAATCGGAGCGACAAGACCCGGCCAGGTGCCGGAAACCGCAGCCCACCGCTGAAACGAGAGAACAGAACCCCAGAACAGGAGAAGCGCGAGACGCGAATTATCTGTGTGAATCAGGTATGTCAGAGGAGATACGGTGGGTAAGAAAAAGGCAAAACATGTGCTCAACACGACAAAATCCCGGCGCCCGGGAAATGCACGTGCGAGACAGGCTCCCATTGCCGTACACGAGGCTGCAGACAGTAGCAAGGACAACAAATGGTAGGCTTCTCTCCGAAAACCGAACACTTTGAAGATCGAAATCCAATACGCGCCTTCCAGCGGCCGCTGGGACTCTTTCGCGTACAACCACAAGGCTTCCGGAAAACGGTGCCAAAACGGCCATGCCAGGATCCACCAGTCGTCCCCCTGGAACCCGATATTTCCTGCAAGCACGACCAGGGACGCGGCGCAGAGGACCAGGACCGCGAACAGTCCCGCAACAGTGCGGTGCATTGATGTGTTCTCGTCAGCCGTGTCCGAATGGGGTGCCATGATGGGCATTTCAGGAATGGGCTCCGGAAGTAAGAGCATGCTCGATGTCAACCCGTTCGAGTATTTTCTCGAATATGCCAATTTCAGCCGAGAGGATCGTCTCTCACCGGTGCTGGATCACTCCAACCTGTTTGCAACAGTCACGTATCGCGCACCTGGAGCAAAAGGGTGAAATGGGTCTGCACACGTTCTGCCCCCATGTTACCAGGAGATCGTTGTATTCGATCCAGTATTCCTTTGGAAGCTTATTGCGCAAAGCAGTTTCGGTTTCTTCCGGGGTTCGCGTTTTCACGTATCCGAGCCTGTTGCTCACCCGATGCACGTGTGTATCCACGCAAATCCCCAGCTTTCCGTACCCCAATGTTATCACGAGATTTGCTGTCTTACGCCCTACTCCCTTGAGTTTCAGCAACTCTTCCAGACTGTCCGGGACTTTGCCGCCGTATGTTTCCAGGAGATCCCTGCAAACCTGTTTCAGCGTCCTGGCCTTGGTTTTGTAAAAGCCGACAGGAAAAATGAGCTTCTCGATTGCGTCTTCGGAAAGGGTTAGGAGTTCCTGCGGAGTCCCGGCTTTTCGTAGGAGCCTGACCGAAGCCTCCCGCGTAACCTGGTCCTTGGTGCGCAGGGACAGAATGGTAGAAATCAGGACATGAAAGGGGTCCCGTTTTTTTCTGGAGATCTCCGTTACAATGGGGACCCCGAGGCTCTTCACCGCTTCCCGAAGGGTGGTGACTATCTTGTGAATATCGGGTACCCGTTCTTCTCGGGGTATCAATACTTGGCTCCCACTTTTCGCCTCACGTCCTCCAGGGTGCCGTACGCTATGGCTCGCGCTTTTTCGGCCCCCCGTGCCAGGATCTGCCGAATGTGACCCGGGTCGGCAGCGAGCCTGGCTCTATTCTCCCTCGCCTCCCTGAAATGCTCCCACAACAGGCCCAGGAGCTCTTTTTTCAGGGTGCCATAGGCCGCTCCGCCTTCAACATAGAGCCGCCGTACTTCCCGGAGTCTCTCGGCAGGCGCGAAATGTTGATAAATCTGAAACAGATTGCACGTGTCAGGATTCTTGGGCTGGTCCACAGGCGTGGAATCAGTGGTAATGCTCATCACCCTTTTCTTCAACGTCTTTTCGTCCAGGAATATCTCTATGGTGTTGTTGTACGATTTTGACATCTTCTGGCCGTCGACCCCGGGGACCGTTGCCACGTCATCGCTGATCTGGCCTTCGGGAACGACAAACGTCTCGCCATAGATGTTGTTGAATTTCAGAGCGATATCCCGGGTTACCTCTATGTGCTGCTTCTGATCTTTACCCACGGGAACCAGATTCGATTGATACAATAATATGTCCGCTGCCATCAAAACCGGATACGCAAACAGTCCGTGATTCGGGGATATCCCTTTGGCGATCTTGTCCTTGTACGAATGACAGCGTTCCAGGAGGCCCATGGGGGTGATGCAGGTCAGAATCCAGGCGAGTTCCACCACTTCAGGAACATCCGACTGAACCCAAAAGACGCATTTATCCGGGTCCAATCCCAGCGCCAGAAAATCCGCTGCTGCTTCGAGCGTTCCCGCGGCCAGTTTTTCACCGTCCGTGACGCTGGTTAAGGCGTGATAGTTGACGATAAAAACGAAGAGTTCTTCTCGATCCATATACGATATCATCGGCTTCATCATTCCCAGATAATTGCCGATGTGCAGGGATCCAGTGGGTTGGATGCCCGATAACACTCTCAAAGGAGGCTCTCCTTTCTCAACGGCTGTCTTGTTCGACCGGGACTCCCGGTGTCCCAATGTGGTAAGATGTACCAGATTGGTCGCATGGTCAACCCTTCCCGCTGTTTGCGGGGGAATTTGCCCTGGACATGAAGATGGGAAAGGGTTATAAGTCGGTGTGCGGAAACGCGGCCTGTTGACTATGGAATCGATAAGGAATGAGCATGGTTGAGTATCTGGCTGAATATTTTACTTATGCAATTGAGCATCTCGGCTACTTCGGAGCCGGGCTTCTCATGACCCTGGAGAGTATGGTGGCGCCGGTTCCCAGTGAACTCGTGATGCCGTTTGTGGGATTCCTCGTACACGAGGGAAAATTTTCATTCGTTGCCGCGATCCTTGCGACGTCTCTCGGTTCCATTATCGGATCGTTGATTTCCTATTACATGGGGTATTTTGGCGGGAGGCCGTTCGTCCTGAAAGCCGGGCGATACCTGTTCTTGAACAGGGAGCACCTGGAATTCACGGAAAACTGGTTTGCCAGGCATGGTTCCTGGACTATATTCGTGAGCCGCTTCATTCCCGTTGTACGCCATCTTATCTCTATACCTGCAGGACTGGGCCGCATGAAAATAGTACCGTTTTGCGTGTACACTATAGTGGGCGCAACCACGTGGAATGTGTTTCTGCTGGTGTGCGGGTACAAGCTGAGGCAGAACTGGCGATTAGTCCAGCAGTATTCGCATGAACTGGATCTCTTGATGGTCGTGGTGCTCGCTGCGGCCGGGATATGGTTTGTCGTGACGCACGTCCGAAGAGCCCGCGTTGCCGCCATGACAGAACCGGAATAATCAGGCTTGCATGCGCCGGAAGTCCATTGTTCCGACCGTCGGGTCAAGCGGGCAACAAGGCTCAGATTCCTCTCTCAGTCTGCTGCAGCGGAAAGCACCTCTTCCACCCATCCATAAGCCGCGATCATCGCGGGAAATCCGATGATGGTCATGGATAAGAGCACGGCTTGCAGAATTTCTTCTCTTGTCGCACCCGACTCCAACGCTCTGCGGGCGTGGGAACGGATGCCTCCCTTGGAATTGACGCCGATGGAGATTCCCAACTGAATCAGATGCTGCCTCTTTGCGTCAAGAGGCCCTGAGGACGCGCACAAATCACCGACTTTCCGATACGCTTCGCAAATTTCGGCGTTTTTCTCCATGAATTTTTTGAAAATCTCAGGCAGATACATGGTCTCCCCTCCCGTGATACGCATTCGCA
>Ga0187785_10000580_pt1 | contig 13390 bp, 12 predicted proteins | sample 0815_BV2_4_20_MG_FD_132466 | JGI IMG/M metagenome (GOLD analysis project Ga0187785, IMG submission 132466) | Tropical peat soil microbial communities from peatlands in Department of Meta, Colombia - 0815_BV2_4_20_MG | ecosystem: Environmental > Terrestrial > Soil > Wetlands > Peat | place...
CGATCGAAAACAGGATGGTTACGAAGGCGATCGAAAATGCCCAGAAAAAGGTCGAGGCGCATAACTTCGATATCAGAAAGCACCTTCTCGAATATGACGACGTCATGAACAAGCAGCGGACCGAGATTTATTCGTTCAGGAAGGAAATACTCCTCGGAGAATCACTGAAGCCCAAGGTCTTCGACATCATCGAAGACGTCGTGGACGAGTTTCTTTTCGCATACTGCCCGGAAGAGCGCTATGATGAATGGGACCTGCCTGGCCTTTCGGCAGCGCTCGAAAGCTCATATGGCATCAGACCGCCTTTAGACGGATTCAAGGGGACCTCAGATTTGCGGGAGCTCATCGTTTCGTCGCTCAGGGAGATGTATGAGAAAAAAGAGGCGGACTCGGGAAGCGACATCATGCGCTATCTAGAAAAAATGGTGCTGCTTCAGATTATCGACACCCAATGGAAAGACCATCTTCTGAATATCGACCATCTGAAAGAGGGTATCGGGCTCAGGGGGTACGCCCAGAAAGACCCTTTGGTAGAATACAAGAAGGAAGCATTTGAATTGTTTGCCGACATGTCGGAACGCATCAAGTCAGAGGCGCTGACCAGGCTGTTCAAGATTCAGGTTGTGCATGAAGAGGCTGAAGTGAAGGTGCAGAAAGAGCAGCAGCGCCTGGTCTACAACAGGTCGGACGGGGAAGGCGGCGCGCGGCAGCCGGCTCAGAAGGAGCACAAGGTCGGAAGGAACGAACCTTGTCCCTGCGGCAGCGGCAAGAAGTACAAGAAGTGCTGCGCAAACAAATGATTCTCTTTGCTGTGCAACGAAAGAGGGTGGATCATGGGGGCAGAAGAGAAACGGAAGTACGAGAGGGTCGACACAACTGTAAAGGTCAAGCTGTCGGGGGATGCGGACTGGACTGAATGCACCACTTCAAACGTAAGCGCCGGCGGCCTTTTTTTTGAGTCGGCACGCAGTTTGAACATCGGGGATACGGTTTCAATGCAGTTCATGCTTCAGTCCAAAGCCGGGACGTTGGGGAATGTCCACTTTTTCGTTTCTGCAAAAGTTGTAAGGATCATTCCCTACTGCGGCGCGTTTCAGATAGCCGTGGAGTTCATCATAGAGGACGATGTCAGAAAAGAAATACTCAAGCTGATCGAACTTATCAAAGGGCAGAACCTCAAAGTCGAGCGCCCCACCACACTCGACGCGGTGTTTCATAAGAAGAAACCTGAAGAGCAAAGCTGAGTATGGCATATTCTGTACCTGCGACATAATGCTATGCCCGCTAAGCGCGGCCATGATAACCCAGAGAGCTCATCTGGCAGGATGTTTCACGCTGGACCGATCTAATCCATCAATTTGGGCTTGTCTCTTTTCGCATTTACAATACAGAAGAAGCCGAACGGTTCCTCATAGGGATTGGAAAGCTGATGAATCGTGTTGGGCGCTATGTATACGGTATCCAGAAACCTGATGACCTGCGACCTGCCTCCGAGCCTTACCTTGCCCTTGCCCTTGATGCAGACCACAACATGCTCGTGCCTGTGGCTTTCGAGGCTGCTATACCCCCCGCTTGCAATCTCGAAATATCTCAGGTGAAACCGGGTGCTCTCGCCGCAGTTGCCAATCAGCACATTGCGGGCGATATCAGACCATCCCCCGCCCTTCTTCTTATACCGTTCCGTCGCGACCCCGCGCCATCTGCAACCACCCGCGTGACGGTATATTCTGTCAGTGTTAGACGCGCCTTTCGCGCGGCTGGCGGACTGCTGCCAATCGCAGACAGGCTCTTGATCTCCGGCATCTTTATTTTTCTTCGGCATATTTTATTATATGCAAAATCCAGGGCCCGGCGCACAAGGGATTTCGATCAGTTCTTAATTCGTCCCCAATATGCTAACCTATAAAAGCGAACTCAGTCTTCTTAAAGGGAGGGAATATGGCCCAAAATCAAGGCGCATTGCCCGAGATACTCAAGGTCGGGGCTAACGAACTCGAGCTCGTCATATTTAAGATGTACGATAAGGTGCCGAATGGCGGCGCCGAGATCTATTCATACGGCATTAATGTCGCCAAGGTCCGCGAGATCATCCCGATGCCTCCCCTTACAAAAGTGCCGGATATGCCGGATTACGCCGAGGCCCTGGCCGAGGTCCGCGGAGAGGTGATCCCGATCGTGAATCTGGGCAGGTGGCTAAAATTCAATCCTGTCGATGATATGGACATAAAGAGAAAGGTCATTATCCTCGAAATGCTCGGCACAACTGTGGGTATGATAGTGCATGAGGTTGAACGCATCAGGAGGATACGTTGGGACCAGATAAAAGTGCCCCCGGCCCTGCTCCAGGCCAAACACAGCGGGCGCATAACAGGCGTGACCAAGCTTGAAGATTCAGCGAACTCGCTGCTGCTTATCCTCGACCTGGAAAACGTCATATCGGAAATAGGCGCGTTGGCCTACAAACAGGAGATCGTCCTGGAAGAGATGGAGCAGATTGCAAAGAAGCAGCTCAAAGGGAATGTCCTGATAGCGGACGATTCCGGAGTCGCAAGAAGAATTCTGAAAGAACACCTGGAAAAGATGGGGCTTCACGTCATCGAAAGCATCGACGGCAGGGCGGCCCAGGGCATACTGAACGATTTTTTGGCAAGGATAGGCGACAAACCTATCACTGATTACGTCCAGCTGGTAATCACAGACGTGGAAATGCCCGAGATGGACGGGCTTACCCTTACAAAACTCATAAAATCCGACCCGAAGCTTCAGGCCCTGCCGGTCATTGTCAACACCTCGCTGAGCGGTTCGGAGAACAAGGACAAAGCGCAGTCAGTAGGCGCGGACGGATATCTGGTAAAGTTCGACCCGGCGCTGCTCTTCAAAGAGGTTTCGCGCTTCCTCTCTTCCTAGAAAACGACCAGGCTCTTTAGCGAGTCTTTAGCCTCCGCTGTGAGTCGGTAGGCACGCGCGGCCTCATCGATGCCGAAGCGATGCGTCACCAGCTTGTCTGCCGTTACAATACCTTCGCTGATGAAATTCAGTGCCGCCCTGGTATCGTCAGGTCCGCACGAATAAGTTGTAGAAATCCTTACATCCCTGAAATATATATCGTTGGGATCAATTGCAAGGATCTCACCGGGCCTGGCCGGAGTAAAGAAGACAACCGTGCCTCCGCGCGCAACTGCCTGTATCCCTTGTTGCATGGCCTCTAAGCTGTTGGGGCCGACAATGACAGTCTGCGCCATGCGCCCGCCCGTCAGGTCTGCAACTGAAGAGAGCAAGGCATCTCTCGATACATCTATGGCGTGATCGGCCCCGAATTGAAGGGCCTTCTCCAGCCTGAACTTTATCATGTCTGCTCCGATTACCATAGCGGCCCCAAACCGGCGTGCCATCATTACATGCATCTGCCCCATCACTCCCAGGCCGATCACGAGCACCGCGTCCCCCGGCTTCATAAGCGACCGCCTGAGTGATTTGACAACACACGCGGCGGGTTCGACAAGCGTCGCATCTTCGGGCCCGATGCCGGCAGGGACTTTCAGCGTATCGTTCTTAAGATTTATTGCGGGCACCGCAATAAATTCCGAAACACCGCCAGGAATGATCCTAGTCCTTCTCCAGGTCTCGCACTGCACATGGTCGCCCCGCCTGCAATACTCGCATCGCATGCATGGCGCATGATGGTGTATGGCAACCCGGTCTCCCTTCCTGAGAGGCCCGACATAATCCTTCCCGATATCTTCGATGATACCCGCTGGTTCGTGTCCCAGGACGAGCGGCGCCTTCTTTTCGATGTACCAGGGCATAACGTCTCCCGAGCATATGCCGCATGCCTCTGTCCGCACAAGCGCATCCGCAGGGCCTATTTCAGGCAGGGGATCGGATTCGATGCGTATGTCGTTGAAGCTGTAAAGTCTGGCAACTTTCATGACGGAGATGCTCTCAGGACGGTTTCAGCACAAGACAGGACAAGGGAGGCAGCACAAGCGACAGCGAATATTTCCTCCCGTGGGCCTCGATCTCTTCGGCCATCACCCCGCCGGAGTTGCCCATATTGCTGCCCCAGTAGATTTCGGAATCGCTGTTCAGCACCTCCCGATAGAAGCCGCTGCGCTGCACACCTAAGCGATACCCCTGTCTCGGAACAGGCGTGAGATTGCAGACAAACAAAAGGAAGTCGTCACCGTTCCTCGCCTTTCTGACAAAAGAGATAGTGCTGCTGTCGGAGTCGCGGAAGTCTAACCATTCGAACCCGTGCCAGTCGTAGTCCACCTCCGAAAGCGCCTGCTCATCAATGTACAGCCTGTTAAGATCAGCGAGGTATTTCTCCAGAGCAGCATGAGGCTGGTGCTGCAGCAAATGCCAGTCGAGGCCCTTGTTGAAGTCCCATTCGTCCCACTGTCCGAATTCCGCCCCCATAAAAAGAAGCTTCTTGCCCGGATGTCCGTACATATAGCCGTACAGCGCCCTAAGGTTCGCGAACTTCTGCCACATGTCGCCCGGCATCCGGTTGAGAAGCGATCTTTTACCGTAGACCACTTCGTCGTGAGAGAACGGGAGGACGAAATTTTCCGAAAAGGCATACAGCATGCCGAAAGTCAGATAGTTATGATGAAACTTTCTGTAGACCGGGTCTTTCGAAAAATATTCAAGCGTGTCGTGCATCCATCCCATGTTCCATTTCATGTCAAAGCCCAGACCGCCGAGATACGTAGGCTTCGACACCCCCGTCCATGCAGTTGATTCTTCCGCCATGGTAAGGATGCCGGGATGATATAAATGCACAACCTCGTTGAACCTTTTTAAAAAATCTATCGCTTCCAGGTTCTCATTGCCGCCGTATTTGTTGGGGATCCATTGACCCGGCTCGCGAGAATAATCCAGATAAAGCATCGAAGCGACCGCATCCACCCTCAGGCCGTCCACATGATATTTATCAAGCCAGAAGAGCGCATTGGATATCAGATAATTGCGGACCTCATTCCTGCCGTAATTGAATATGAGCGTCCCCCACTCCTTGTGCTCGCCCTGCCTGGGGTCTTCATGCTCGTAAAGACATGTGCCGTCAAAGAAGCCGAGTCCGTGGGCATCCTTCGGGAAATGCGCGGGGACCCAGTCCATAATGACACCTATCCCAGCCAGATGGCATGCATCTATAAAGCGCATAAATGCGTCCGGCCTGCCGAACCTGCTGGTCGGGGCGAAATAGCCCAGCGTCTGATATCCCCACGAACCATCGAATGGATGCTCGGTCATCGGCAGCAGTTCGATATGAGTGAAGCCGAGCTTCTTCACATGCGGGATAAGCCTTTCAGCAAGATCATCATACGTCAGGAAACCTCCTGCCTCGTCCCTCATCCATGAGCCGGGATGGACCTCATAAATTGCAACCGGAGATTGAAACCAGTTCCTACCCTGCCTCGAATCCATCCACTCTCCGTCTTTCCACTCATGCCTGTTTTCGACGTCGTAGACAATAGTTGCACTCTTGGGCCGCACCTCGAAAAAGAAGCTGAACGGGTCGGCTTTCAGCTCGCGATGTCTGTTGAATCTGGATTTAACCGCATATTTGTAAACCGCACCTTCGTCCAGTCCAGGAACAAATATCTCCCAGATGCCCGATGATCCGAGCATTCTCATCGGATGGCGCCGGTCATCCCAGTCGTTGAAATCGCCAACCACCCCCACGCCCCTTGCATTGGGCGCCCACACGGCAAAGTGCACTCCCCTTACTCCCTTTACCGTCCTGACATGGGAGCCTAGTTTTTCAAAGTTCTTATAATGCGTGCCCTCTCCGATCAGATGCAGGTCAAAATCCGTCAGAAGCGGTGCAAAGCTGTACGGATCATCGAATTCTCTTTCTGAGCCCGCATGCGTGCGTATCCTTATCCGGTACGCCTGAAGTCTGGGGCGACCAACCTCAACCTCGTAAATGCCATGTTTGTGTGTCTTCTGCATGGAAAGCACATCTTCAGTTGCTGCCTGCCTGTCATCGGGCCTTACCGCCCGGCCCTTCCGCTCGCAGATGAGCCATGCCTCGGACGCTTCGGGCAGGAAAGCCCTCACAGTTGTCCTGCCCTCGTGCTCATGAGGCCCGAGGAAATCAAATGGCCTGCCGCATTCAGCCTTGAGGATATGCCTGACGTACCTGGAATTTTCCATATGGTCTAGTATATCCGATATGGCGATTATACGCGATACCGTTACTGCGGCAATAAAATTATTGACGGAGTAGCCGGATACGTTTTATTCTAAAAAATGCTCTTAAAACTTAGGTTTATGACTGCAGGAGAATCCCACGGGAGGGGCCTGATCTCGATGCTCGAAGGTATTCCGTCAGGGCTTGCGCTTGCCCACCCCGATATAGACGCTGATTTGAAGCGCAGGCAGCAGGGGTACGGCCGCGGCGGAAGGATGAAGATCGAGCAGGACCGGGCTATCATCCTCACCGGTGTCAGATGGGGCAAGACCATAGGGTCGCCGGTGTCGCTGCTGATAGAGAACCGCGACTGGGAAAACTGGTGTGAGGGGATGTCACCTGATACGGCAAAAGAGGGCTCCATTCCGCCGGTCACCAGGCCAAGGCCCGGACATGCGGACCTGGCCGGAGCAATGAAATACGGCCACAAGGATGTCAGAAACATACTGGAACGTTCAAGCGCGCGCGAAACTGCTGCACGCGTTGCCGCCGGGGCAATCGCGCGAAAGTTTCTTGCGGAATTCGGTATAACGGTCGGCAGCTATGTTGTCCGCATAGGAAGCGTCGCAATGCCCGAAGGCCCGGAAGATGAAACAGCAGAGACAGTCCGAAGGGCGGAAACCTCCGAAGTCAGATGCCCGGACAAAGAGACTTCGTCTCGCATGATCGTGCTGATCGACGAGGCCAGACAAAAAGGAGATACCCTCGGCGGGATCTTCAAGGTGGTAGCAGACGGGATTCCTGCAGGGCTTGGAAGTCATATACAGTGGGACAGGCGCCTCAACTCGCGTCTTATGGCTGCAATTTCAAGCATACAGGCTGTCAAGGGGGTGGAGATCGGCCTGGGGTTCCGTGCTGCGGAAAGATTCGGCTCGGAGGTCATGGACGAGATTTCATACTCTGAAGGGTCAGGTTTTTTCAGGCGCACCAACAATGCCGGAGGAGTCGAAGGAGGTATTTCCAACGGCATGCCGGTAATTATCAGGGCTGCGATGAAACCCATACCGACGTTGAGAACGCCCCTTCGCTCCACTGACATAGTAACCAAGCAAGCAATCGAGGCGGCTTACGAAAGGTCGGATACCTGCGCTGTGCCTGCTGCAGCTGTCATTGCGGAAGCCATGGCCGCCCTGTGCATTGCCGATGCGTTGCTCGATAAATTCGGCGGAGACAGCATGGATGAGACAAAGAGAAATTTCTCGGCCTATCAAGAGCAAATCAGGCAATTTTGACGACTTTATGACGAGAATCCATCGCAACGCGTTTTTATCTCTTCTTATTGCAGTTGCAGCCGCATGCGTTTTGCCTTTTACCCATGCCGATGCCGACGAGGGCACAACAGCCACGCTCTGTTCGCCCGCCTGCCTGCTCAATGGCAAGAGCAGCCTTGAGATGGGCGATTATGAGAAAGCCCTGGTCTTTCTTACCGCCGCCCACGAAGAGATGCCTTTTCTGGACGACTACATACTCTTCTGGAGGGCCAAGGCATTTGAGGGGAAGGCCGAGTTCGGCAAGGCGCTGTCCGATATAAGGACCGTCAAAACCTCTTTCCCCGATTCACCGATCATTAAGAATGTTCGCATGCGCGAGATAGAACTTGCAGAAAAGACCGGCGAACCGGACATAGAGGGACTTTTCAGGAAATTCCTGTCCGACTATCCGTCGGATTCAAAGGCAAAATTTGCTTACGCAACCTATCTGAAAAGCAGCGGAAGCAAAGACAGGGCAAAGGCCCTTTTCAAGGAGATTTACCTTACGGTATCGCCCTTTTCCAAAAGCGCCGGAGAAGAACTCTTTCCGTCCGATCTCGGCGCAGCCGACATCCTCAAGAAGGGCCGCAGTCTTAACAACGCCTGGCTTTTCCCTGAATCTGAAAAACAGTTCAGGGATGCCCTGAAACGGCACGATGCCAAACCTTTCAGGCGGGAGCTGACCGAAGGACTCGCATATTCGCTGTTCAGGCAGAAGAAATACAGGGAGGCCGCTGGATACTATGCCGACTGCGACGACCGTTTCTGGAAGGCCAAATCGCTCTTCCGCGCAGGAGACATGGAGCATTTCGAATCCGAGCTGAACGGCCTCTCCAGGCAAAACGACAAGCGTGTGGCTGCGCTGCTGCTCGCCTATGGCTCAAAGAAACGACGCGCCGGGGACATAGACGGTGCCCTTTCCATTTATAAGAACGTGCTGTCCAGATTCCAGTCGGCAAAAGAAGATGCCCTTTGGCATGAAGGCTGGACATATTACCGCACCGGCAATTACGGCAAGGCCATGGATATATTTTCATCGATGCACAAGGCATACGGAGATTCGCGCTATCTGTATTGGAAGAACCGCTGCATCGAACAAAGCGGCGCTGCTGAGCCCATTCAGACATTGTCCCTAATACCCAATGACAGGAACAACAATTTTTACATGTTCATGGCATCGGCCAGGAAAGGTTCATCCGTCCCGCCGTTTGAGAAATCATTCAGCGGCCGCTGTTCAAACTATCACCTGCCGAAGCGGGTGGAAACATTGGAGAGCCTGGGTCTTAAGACCGAGGCACGCGCAGAAGTTGCATCCATGACCGGCAGGAACCTGCCCGACCAGGACCTGGCGTGCCTGAGCGCCTATCTCCGAAACATGAAGGACTTCAAGACCTCGATATCGATTATTGCCAGACTGGCCTACCGTGAAGACTATCACGAGTTGTACTATCCTCCTGCGTATCCGGACATAGTCGAAGAGGCGGCCAGGGCAAACGAAATAGACCCCTTGCTCGTGCTCTCGATCATGCGAGAGGAGTCCCGCTTCGCGTCGGACGCCCGTTCGGTAGCCGGGGCGCTCGGCCTTATGCAACTGATGCCGCAGACCGCGTCAAAGATCAGCAGGCATGCGAAGGTCTCCATGGGACGTCCCGACGACCTGTACGATGCACGGATAAACGTGCTCATCGGCACTTACTATCTCAAATCACTCATAAATCATTTTGACTCGGTGCCGCTTGCAGTTGCAGCCTATAACGCAGGCGAGGAAGCTGTAAAGGGATGGATGTCTGCAGGAAAATACTCATCGCCGGATGAATTCATCGAGGACATACCCTACGACGAAACCAGGAATTACGTAAAGAAGGTCCTGACAAGTTATTTTGAATATATCAGACAGTCGGGCAGAAGCGAAGCGCCGAAGATTTTTTAAATTATTCTCAAGGAGGATTTCATGCAGACGGTGGAGGAGAAAATTTCCCAGGTCATAGACAAGGTTCGAAGCCTGAAGGAAGAAAAGAGCGAGCTGGAAAAAAAGAACAGGGAGCTGGAAGAGGCCCTGAAGGCGAGGGATCAGGAAATAGAAAGACTCTCCGCCGAAAAGTCGTCCGTCAAGGGCCAGATTGAAGACCTCCTGAAAGAACTCGACGGCTTCGAACTTAAATAGGCACTGATGGAAAGCATCGAAGTCACGATCCTTGGTCAGACTTACCTTTTGAAAGGGGACGTTTCCAAGGAATATATGCGGCAGCTGTCCGAATTCGTGGACTACCAGATAAGGGAAACCTTTCGCCGCTCGCCGGGCACTACGCCCCTGAAAGCCTCTATCCTGACTGCCCTGATGCTGGCTGATGAACTGCACAGGATCAAGAGGGACCACGCCTCGGTAAAACAGAGCATCAAAAAAATAGAGAGCGGTGCCGAGTCTCTGCTAAATCTGATAGATTAAGGAAGCGATTACTTTCTCCGCCGGTCTATCATATGGCAGCTGCCTGAGACAGCCTTGCTTGCATGTTTCAGCTCGGAGGCTATCTGGCCTATTTCGCTGTAGTGAGCAAAAGTGCGAAACTTGGTATGGCCGATGCCTATAGAGATAGTCATTATAGGGAACATCTTTTTGTTGCCCTCGCGGTCCACGGAGGCAATGTAGCCGCTTTCCCTATCAGCCGAGTCATAGAAGGTCGGGACGAGTTTGTCGAAATATTCCGTTATCCTGCCTGATGTCTCCTCAATGGCTTCGAAGTCCATGATGAAGATAAAATCGTCTCCGCCGACATGCCCGATAAAACTGCCCGCCGGCTGCCGCTCCTTGACGATATTTCTGATCAGCCTGCCGACCATCTTCAAAACCTCATCGCCTCTGGAGAAACCGTATTTGTCGTTGAATGGCTTGAAGAAGTCTATATCGGCATAACCGACTGCAAAGACCTCTCCCCTGTCGAGCCTGTCCTGTATCTGTCTTGTGATTGTAATGTTGCCTGGGAGTCGAGTCAGCGGATTTATTTCCACTATCCGTTCGGACCTGAAAAAGCAGAGCTCGACCCTCTTCCCCAGCTCGGCCTCCACAGCCGATCTTCGCAGATAGTCGTCCGAAAGCAGAAACTCCCAGGAAGGGATGATAAAGTCGTCTGCGAAGATTGTGATTGCAGGTATCTGGCCGAATATCGGGTCGCTCTTTAGGTCGTTCAGGACGTTTATGTTCGTCCTTGAATCCTCCGACAGGTCCAGTATAAGCAGATCAGGCTGGGAATTGTAGATGAAGTCGAGGGATGATTTGAAGTCTCCGAAAAAAAGCAGATTACCCGCTTCGTGCAATATCTTATCTACTATGCTTGTCAGGACGATGTCGCGGGAGATGACGAGGACAGTCTTACGCGGGCTCATCGGAGATCAGGAATGCATCTGCCTCGCTAAGTGTGCTGTCCATCTCGTCCAGAATCTCCCTCAGCTCTTTATCGGAAAGGCCAAGCTGCTCCCACGCGGCGGGATTCACTGCAGGCACATAGTTATCGCCTGCAAAGCCGAACCCTACGGCCCTTGTAAGTATGTCCGCCAGGTGCACGATGGACGAATTCATCGGAGAAGCCTTTGCCAGATTGGGTTTGTGGTGGTATTCGATCACGTCCACAAGTGAAACCGGAAAATTCCACTTCTTGGCTATCCATGCGCCGCTGTCGGCGTGTGTGATGCCGAAGACCTGCTTCTCCGCATCCATTATAAGCATATCGCCGGCCTCGGCTTCTTTAACCACCTTATCATATTCGTCCTTGAATCTCAGGATCATGACAACCTTTCCGATGTCATGCAAAAGGGCGGACACCGAGACTTCCTCGGGCTCCGGCACATTCTTCTTCTTCGCAATTATCCTTGCCGCGACTGCGCAGCCGAGCGAATGCTCCCAGAGGCCAACCATCGACTTCTGCATCACCTCAAAGACCGAAACCCCCAGCAGCAGGCCGCGCACGACATTAAGCCCCAGAAGTATCAGCGCCTGCTGCACGGAAGATATCCTGCCGGGAAATCCGTAGATGGGCGAATTCACCATCTTGAGCACCCGCGACGTGAGCACCGGATCGTTGGATATGAAGTTGCCTATTTCAGTCAGCGAAATCTTGGGGTTCTCGATAACAGCCAGGAGTTTTTTCAGGATGCCTGGGATCGTCGGAAGCGTGTCTATCTTTTCGATCTGTGAACGCAGTGCCTGAGGGTCCATATCAGCTATTTGTAGACCTCCTCTATCCTGGCCTTTATGGCCCCCTTTATGACATTCATGTATGGTTCGTTGCCTGTCTTCCGGAACCGGCTGTCCAGATCGGCGAGCATTTCATCCCGGGATTTGGCTGTCTCAGAAGCCCCTTCAATCCAGATAGACTGCAGGTCCATCCTGTTCAGCCTTGTGATCAGGCTGTCGGTCAGAGCCGTGCCAACACTCAATAGGACCATGCCCGAATCATTGGTAATAGCCTTTGCCACCACCATCCCCGCTTTGAGGCTGCTTATAGGTATCCTTTGCACAGTCCGCCCCTCTGGGTGATATTATATCACAGCAACCTTGCGAAATCGTCACATCCCGACACGCATTCCAGGAATGCCTGACGGCGCTCTTTGCAGAAAAGCAGCCGATGAAGTATTATCAAATGCGAAACGTTTCAAAAAACAATTCGGACGGAGATGCCAATGAAGATCAGATTTCTCGGCGCGGCACGGACGGTCACCGGCTCGTGTTTTCACTTGCGGCTCAATGGCAGGCAGTTTCTGGTGGATTGCGGCATGCATCAGGGGAAAGACAGCCGCGAGGTCAATAGCGCATCCTTTGCATTCAATCCGCGTGAGATCGAGGCCATGTTTCTGACACACGCGCACATAGACCATTCCGGGCTCATCCCAAGGCTCGTCAAAGAAGGCTTCGCAGGCAGCATAATCACGACAGCAGCCACAGCCGATCTTGCTTCCGTGATGCTGCTCGACTCCGCTCACATCCAGGAGAAAGACGCAGAGTGGCTGACCAGGAAATCTTTCAGGACAGGCGAAGACGTGGCGCATGAGCCTTTATACACCGCCGAAGATGCAAGGGCTGCTCTCGGTCTTTTCGACAGAAAGGAATATGGCAAGACAGGGCATTTGGGAAAAGGCCTCAGTTACCGTTTCAACGACGCCGGCCATATTCTCGGTTCAGGGACCCTCGAATTGTGGTTTCAGGACGGCCCGGCTGAAAAAAAGATCGTCTTTTCGGGCGACATCGGCAAGAAGGGGAATCCCATCATAAACGATCCCGATCAGATCAAGGCGGCAGATTACGTTGTAATGGAATCCACTTACGGCAACCGCCTGCACAAGCCCATGGAAGAGAGCATATCGGAGCTCGCAGAGGCGATCAATACTACCGTGAAGAGCGGCGGCAATGTCGTCATACCTTCCTTTGCAGTAGGCAGGACTCAGGACATACTGTACATCCTGAACAAGCTGGCGAAGGAGAAGCGCATAGGAGCGCTCGATGTGTATATCGACAGCCCGCTGGCAGAGGAAGCCACGAAGGTGTATTTGGCTCACCCTGAAGTCTACGACGAAGATGCAAGGCGCACCATGAAAGAGCGCAAGACAAACGGGCTGCGTATTCACTTCACCGAGTCCGTGGCCGAATCGCAGCGTATTAATGCAGTGAAATCGGGAGCGGTCATAATTGCGGGCAGCGGCATGTGCGAGGGCGGCCGGGTACAGCACCACCTGAAACATAATCTATGGAGACGAGAATGCAGCGTCGTATTCGTAGGGTTCCAGGCTGAGGGAACACTCGGCAGAGAGATCGTATCGGGCGCCTCGAAAGTGATCGTATTGGGAGAGCCGATAGCCGTGCGCTCAAAAATATACACTATAAACGGTTTCTCCGCGCACGCTGACAGGGATGAGCTCCTGGAGTGGCTGGGCGGCTTCGGCAACAAGCCCG
>Ga0187785_10000581_pt1 | contig 13386 bp, 11 predicted proteins | sample 0815_BV2_4_20_MG_FD_132466 | JGI IMG/M metagenome (GOLD analysis project Ga0187785, IMG submission 132466) | Tropical peat soil microbial communities from peatlands in Department of Meta, Colombia - 0815_BV2_4_20_MG | ecosystem: Environmental > Terrestrial > Soil > Wetlands > Peat | place...
CCCCGATGGTCACATCCAGCGCGGTCGTCGGTTCGTCCGCTATGAGCAATGATGGCCTGCACGACAATGCCATGGCTATCATGGCCCGCTGGAGCATGCCGCCGGATAGCTCATGCGGGTAGCTATCAGCAACCCTTTCGGGGGCGGGAATGCCGGTGAACTTGAGCATCTCGATGGCTTTTGTCATTGCTTCCTTCTTCTTCAGCTTCTGATGTAGTATAATCACCTCTGCGATCTGGTCGCCGATAGTAAATACCGGGTTGAAGGAAGTCATCGGCTCCTGGAAGACGATCGAGATCTTATTGCCCCTGATCTCCTGCATCTCCTTATTCGATAGCTTCAGAAGATCCCTGCCGCCGAATCTAATGCTGCCTCCGTCGATCCTGCCGGGAGGCCACTGGATCAGCCGAATGATAGAAAGCGCGGTGACCGATTTTCCGCTGCCAGTCTCTCCGACCAGACCCAGTGTCTCGCCCTTGTAAATATCCAGGTTGATACCGTCCAGGGCTTTTACCACGCCTGCGTACGTGTAGAAGTTGGTCTTCAGATCTTTGATGCTGATTAAAATCTCTGACATTTTTACTACCTCCTCATCTTGGGATCCATGACATCACGCAGGCCGTCGCCGAACAGGTTGAATCCCAGGCACACGATCAGTATTGCCAGACCGGTAAACGTGACGATCCATGGGTAATGCATCATGAACCTAGATCCATCAGAGATCATCCGCCCCCATTCCGCGTCTCCTGGCTGGGCGCCAAACCCGATAAAGCTCAGGCCGGCTGCTGTCAGGATCACATTTCCCAGGTCCATGGTCGCCTGGACTATGATCGGCGAAAGGCTGTTTGGCAGCAGGTGCTTGCGGATGATGTGTATATCGCTGCCTCCGATCGCCCTGGCTGCCTCGATATATTTGCTCTCCCGGATCGTAAGGGCCTGGCCGCGGATGATACGGGCATAGGTAGACCACCAGGTGATCGTTAGCGCCAGCATCACGTTCTCAATACTACGGCCCAGCGCCGCACAGATGACCATTGCGAGCACCAGTTGGGGAAACGCGAGGAAGATGTCGGTCACCCTCATCATGATCTCATCTATCAAGCCGCCAAAGTAGCCCGATATGCCGCCAATGATCGAGCCCAGTATCACAGCGCTGCAGACGACGATCAACCCTATCTCCAACGATACCTGGCTTCCCCAGATGATCCTGCTGAACATGTCACCGCCGTTATCATCCGTTCCTAATAGATGCTGTGCTGAAGGCGCCTTCTTTGGATTGGCAAAGTCGAACTGTTTGGCGCCGTAAGGGGCGATAAACGGGGCCAAGATCGCCATAAGGATGAATAGTATTACAATTAGCGCGCCTAGTACGGCCAGCGGGCTTTTCATAAACAGCTTGACGGAGTACCTAACATCTTTGATCCTGGAGTCGTTTCTCTCCATCCACGAGCCGATCACTCCCTTGGCGCCCGGCTTATCCACTACGGTTTTTTCGGATACCGCCATTCCTATCACCCGTACTTGATCCTCGGATCAAGGTATGCATACATTATATCTACTACCAAGTTGGTGACCACGTATACAATGACGATGATCATCGTGAAACCCATCAGTGCTGGGTAGTCCAGCGCCCTGATAGCTTCGGTCGAATAACGGCCGACGCCCGGCCAGTAGAATATTGTCTCTGTCAGCACGGCGCCCGAGAGCAGGCTGCCGAACAGCAGGCCTATAATGGTAGTCGTCGGGATCAGGGCGTTCCGGAGCGCGTGCTTGAAGATGACGACCCTCTCCGAGAGCCCTTTCGATCTCGCCGTCCTAATGAAATCCTGGGTCATCGCCTCGAGCATGCTAGATCGTGTCATTCTCGCAATGACTGCCAGCTGGATGAAAGCTAAGCAGAACGATGGCATGATTAGGTGGAGTATGACCTGCACGAACAGATCGAAGTTCCCGGCCAGCAGGCTATCGATCGAATATATCCCCGTGGAGTGAATAATGACGAACGGCAGGTTAAACGTCGGCGGAACAATCCCAGTGGGCAGTCGGCCGCCCAGCGGCAGAATTTTGAACTGAGCATAAAACACGTACTGGAGGATCAGTGCAAACCAAAATACAGGTATAGAAATGCCTGCAAGGCTGAAGATCCTGATAACATGGTCCGGTATCTTATCCTTTTTAATTGCTGACAGAACTCCCATTGGAATGCCCACAACAATACATATAAGCATGGAAAATAGCGTCAGTTCAATGGTGGCGGGCAGATAATCCCACAGTGCATCTGCCACCGGTCGACTGCCCTCCGATGTCGACAGCCCCAGATCAAAATGAGATAAATCACTGAGGTATGTGATATACTGGATAACCACCGGCTGGTCCAGATGATGCTGTTTGATCACCTGCTCTCTCTCATCGTGAGTGAACTTTTGCTTCAACCAGGGAGAGGCAGGATCATAATTAGGAATATTATGCGTTAGCATGAACGTTATGAATGATATGCCGATCAACACTGGTATGAGCAGCAAGAGTCTACGCAGTATATAGTCTCTTAGCTTCATATTTATCACGTTTTACCATTTTATTTTGCCCACATTGTACCCTCTTGTTATCCAAATAAAAAATGGTTAAGGGCTGTATTGCTAACCTACAGCCCTTGTCTTCCCCTTTCACTTGTACACTGTCGAGAACAGGACGCCTTCTCCGCCGGTCATCGTGTTCCAGTATACGCCATTCAAGCCCTTCTTATAAACTAGGAATTCGCTGGGCTGATACACGTACGAGTACGGGTAGTCGGAGAACGAGTCTGCCTGTATCTGCTTGTACAGGTCCCCCCGCTTGGCCGGGTCCTTCTCGGTCAGCGTCTGGTTGTACAGCGCGAAGACCGAGTCGTTCTTATAGGCGATCTGCTGGGTGTAGTAGCCGTTCGGGGCTAGGTAGCAGGAGACGAAGTTGTCAGTGCTCGGGTAGTCCGCGCCCCACGCGACTATATAGCACGGCAGCTGGCTCTGGTCCATAGCCTTAGTGTACTCCGGCCAGGCCATATCCTGCACGTTCACCGTTATGCCAAGGTCGTAGCTCTCGATCTGGGACTTCATCATCTGAGCCAGCGTCTTGCGGTTATCATTGCCAGTGTTATATGTAATGGTAATCGTGGTCGCGTTGCTCTTGCTGAATCCGGCGTCCTGGAGCAGCTTCTTGGCATGATCCGGGTCGAACGGTACTAGCTTGGCGTTCGTATCATAACCCAGCAATCCCTGCGGGATCGGCCCGCCGATGCGCTGGCCGAGGCCGTTGAGCTGGGAGTTAATATACGTATTGTAGTCGATGGACTCCGAGAAGGCTTCCCTCACCCTCTGGTCGTTGAACGGCCAGTACCTCTGGTCATAGCAGGTTGTCAGCACGTACAGACGTCCGTACTTGCTCTCGACCACGAGGTTGGTGTCATTCATCACATCGGGAGCGTTCTTCTGGTCTACGTTGACAATGTCCGCATCGCCGTTCTGGATGGCGAGCAGCCTGGTGTTCCAGTCGTCGACTTCCTTGATGTATGCCATGCTAGGCAGAGCCTTGGTGCCCCAGTAGTTATCGTTCCTCTTCAGGGCCACTTCCTGCTTGTGGTTCCAGTGGTCTAGGATGAACGGGCCGGTGCCATCCTCGTGCTCAGTCAGGTACGCTGTGCCGGTCTGTCCGGTCGCGTTATAGCCGCCATGGGCCTGATCGAAGTTCGGGTTGATGATCGAGCATGCGCAGAATGTCAGCATCTTGATAAAGTCCGGGTTAGGCTTCTCCAATGTAATCTGTACTGCGGTGTCATTGAGAACCGTTACGCCACCGGCTTTGAGGTAAGCATCAACGTCGGCTTGGGTGTGGTTCGAATTCGAATAGTCTGTGTAACCCTTGACTGTACCGAGGAAGTTGCTTGATGCCTGGCCGTTGTTTACAAGGAGCAGCCGGTCCAGCGAGTACTTGACCGCTGTGGCGTTCATCGGGTCTCCGCTGTGGAACTTGATGTTCGGTCGCAGCGTGATCGTGTAAACAAGGTTATCGGGAGATGCGTTGTACCCGGTCGCCAGCACCGGAATAGGCGTGTTTATGTCGCTGCCGTTGAAGTAAAATAAGGTCTCATAAACATTCTGAATGACTTCTTGGCTCGCGCTATCATAACTATCGCTGGATGCAGGGTCAAGGGACGCCGCTTCACCATATGCCATCTCTACGACTGAGAAGTTCCCAGGGGCTCCCATAGTCGTTGAACCGGTATCATTAGTAGTTTTATTATTTGTATTATTAGACGAAGTATTCGATGAAGTAGTGCAGCCAGATATGATCAGAGTCAAAGCAATGGCCATAACAAGCAGCACTGTCGCCACCTTACTCCCAAATCGTTTATCCATAAATTTCACCTCTCATTACTAAAATGTTCGGATGCCCTTACTGAGCACTCGATATTTAACCTACCATATCTTATTTCATCTTACTTATCACTGTCGGTTTTATCGCTTAATTTTATATATATAAGTGTTAGAAATCATAAAAAAACACAATTTTTAATAATTTTTTGAAAAATTAACGAACACAAGCCCAAAAAAAGCAAGCAAAAGCTTTAATGCACAGGGGAATATTGTATTGTCCGGAGAGTCGAATGTACCATCTCGAATGTATCAACTGCGGGACAAAATACCGGCAAGATGAAATCATCTACACCTGTAAAAAATGCGACGGCCTGCTAGACGTCATTTACGATTATTCAAAAATAAAGATCACCAGAGAGAACCTCGTCGGCCCGCTATCCGTGTGGAAGTACAAGGCTCTTCTACCCATCTCCAGAGAACCAGTCACGCTCAAAGAGGGTGGCACGCCGATCTACCACATCAAATCCATTGGAAAAGAGATCGGCATGAAAGACGTGCACGTCAAGCATGAAGGCATGAACCCGAGCGGCTCATTCAAAGACCGGGGTATGACCGTCGGCGTCAGCAAGGCACTCGAGCTAGGCATGAAGAGCGTGGCATGCGCCTCAACCGGCAACACCTCAGCATCGCTAGCAGTTTACGGCGCCAAAGCCGGAATCCCGGTTATCGTACTACTGCCGCAGGGCAAGGTAGCGCTAGGCAAAGTAGCCCAAGCACTCATCCACGGCGCCAAAGTGATCAGCATCCGAGGCAACTTCGACGATGCACTACGACTAGTCAGAGAGATATGCATCGAGAACAACATTTACCTACTCAATTCGATCAACCCATACAGGCTAGAGGGCCAGAAGACCATTGGCTTCGAAATCGCCGACTACTTCGGCTGGAAGGTCCCCGACCGGATCATCCTACCAGTGGGCAACGCGGGCAACATCACAGCCATCTACAAAGGCCTCAACGAACTCAAAAAACTCGGGATCATCGACCGCATCCCCATGATGACCGGAATCCAAGCGGAAGGCAGCGCCCCAATCGTTAAAGCAATCAAATCTGGCGCGAAAAATATCACACCAGAACCAAACCCCGAAACCGTAGCAACCGCAATCCGCATCGGCGATCCAGTCAACGCTATCAAGGCACTTAACGCCATCCGAAACACAGGCGGCGCCGCCGAAACCGTCACCGACGACGAGATCCTAACAGCCCAGAAGCTACTGGCAATGAAAGAAGGTATCGGCGTAGAACCAGCCTCCGCCGCTTCAGTGGCAGGACTTATCAAACTACGGAAGCAAGGAATCATCGACAAAGACGAGCGAATCGTCTGCGTGACCACCGGACACCTACTCAAAGACCCGGAAACCGTAATTCGATGCTGCGACAAGCCCGTAGAGGTCGACGCAACTAAAGAAGCGATCAAGAAAATTATCGGCTAAGACAAAAGCCACACCCACTATAGAAGCAATACTTACTATAGAAGCCATACAAACCCCCCATCACACTCTTTTTCCCTCCGATCATTCATGCGACCCCGGCGACGATCGCTACGCTGTACGCCCTTAGAGCTTATTCGTGTTTTACTAGCTGTATCTCGGCGTCTTAACGCTTTAAACGATGTCCTCAGTAGTCCGTGGTTTAACCGCTAACCCCCTTAACGTATTCGAATCTTCGTGCCGCTAAAAAATGTTTGTGTTACACTACGAGAACCCTTATCAAGGGCGAGGATTACACGACCACCCACCCGCAAGTATAGCGCGGTGTTCGTTCCTAGAACCCGAAATTGACCCCGAACACCCCGGCAATGTAGTAAATACCCATAATTATCAGGATAACGCCCGCAATGCGACGGATGACTTGGGTGTGGTGGGAAAGCGATCGTACTGTGCCAGACAGCAGGTTTGACGAGTACGCGATGACCAGCATAGGCACGCCCAGTCCCATCGAGTATGCCAGCAGCAGCACGGCGCCATACCACATGGTCCCCTGCTGCGCAACGATAAGCAGGATGGACGCCAAGATCGGGCCGATGCACGGGATCCAGACGACCCCCAGGCTAACTCCCAGGGTAATACCCCCGACAACTCCACCCTCATCAGAGCCCGGCAGATGAGTCCTTGCCAAGGGAAACCGCTGCCAGACGCCCAAAAGAAAGTGCTCCACCGTCTGGGATAACATATAGAGTCCCATAACCAGGATCATAGCACCCGATATGATCTTGATTAAGTCCATATAAGAAAACAGTATTGATCCGAGCATGGCTGATGCTATACCCATAACCGTAAAGGATATGGTCAGCCCTAAAACAATGGCCAGCGGGGTGATCTTGCTCTTCTCCGTGGAGTACGCCATGACTCCGGGGAGCAGAGGCAGAACACATGGCGACAGGATGCTCGCCACTCCCGCCAGCGCTGCCGTACCAATTAATACTGTCTCCACTTATTGCCCTCTCATCCGTAGTGCCGCATCTATCGCCGTTTTCAAGTCGTTGCTTTGAGTAAGCCCTATAAACCTAGATCCTGCAATGCTATCTGACGTGGCACCGTCTTTACCCACATAGGTATACTTATCACCTGACTTTTTAACGATGACGTCCATCTGGGGAACACCACGAACCTGAAACATGTTCGCCAAGTCCCGACTTTGAGCTACATCCACAGGTATCATTGTAACCTTACCCCCGTAGTCTTTTATTAGCGCTTCAGAGATCGGCTTTTGCTGCTTGCAATAGGTGCATTCTTGCGACTCGAACTCAACCAACACCGGACCGGAAGCCAGCGCGCTATCGACGTCCGCCATGGTGACTTTGCCGGGCGTCCCGGCAGTCATTGATACGGGCGGGTTCATCATTGGTGCCGCGTTTTGAGCAACCACGATCCCGCAGGCAAACATCGCGACCACGATGGCTAATACGGCCAGCACGGATATTACACGAATTGCTGTCATCAACTCGAAGTCGACGGATAATTTATAATCTTTTTGTCCATGAAACCGTGATTATGCCTTCAAATTCTAAAATCCATGGTGGAATTTGCTAAAAGGCATACCGTGCCCTTATCCAGTGTAGTGCCGGCGATACAATTCATCGAAAAATCCAGTCTACCGATCGGTGCCAGAACGCCTGTAGCCGGCAAATGCAATTGATAGATTCTAGGCCGATACAATAGCAAATGTAGTATATCCAACAATATACACGGCAAACACCTTGTATTGCTGCCTATTTTCATATTTATAATCGATTATTATGCTCATTTTCATAGAAAGTTGATAAATAGAAAGAGCCAAAATATCTCCGAATGATTTGGAGTTGGGTAGCAGGATGAAACGTTTCCTGATCGTGTATGATACGAAAGGCGGAACCACCTGGGAGGTCGTCAGATGGATCAAAGAGGGCGCGCAATCCCAAGACGCATCCGTGGACGTGAAGAGCGTCGAAGACGTGGAATCCCTAGACTACGACCTGATCGTGACCGGATCTCCCATCTACGGGGAGCAGCCCCTGGACAGTATCCTAACCTTCCTGAGGAGACCAGAACTGAAGAATCACAACGTGGCACTATTCGTAGTATGCTTCGCCGGCGTGTTCGGGATGCGGAACTTTATGGTGCGCCGATACCTCGACGAACTGCGCAGCATATGCGAAGGTCGAGTCGTATCCGAAACCTCGTTCGACGCTACCACCGGACCCTGGAGCAAGCTCAACAAAGAAATCTGCATCGACTATGGCAGAGAGATCGCAGGCGCCCCACTCAGACATCCAAAAGTAGTCGGAACCGCCTAAAACTTTTGTACGACATATAACACTTACGACATATGACACATATATATGTCATATATATGTGTGTAATATATATGTGTGTGTCATATATACTAGAGTGCAGTGGTATCAGAGGTACTCTTTACCGTTCATATAGGGCTGGAGCACCGATGGTATTGCGACGGACCCGTCTTTCTGCTGGTAGTTCTCGAGGATGGCCCTCATAGCCCTGGACGTGGCGATGGCGGTCGAGTTCAGCGTGTGCAGGAAACGCTTGGTTTCAAAGTCCACAGGATCCCGGACCTTAATGTTCAGCCTCACCGCCTGATACGAGGTACAGTTGGAACATGAGACGACTTCCCTGTAGGCGTTCTCCCTGGGCATCCAGGCCTCGATATCGTACTTCTTGGCCGCCACGGTGCCAATGTCACCAGTACATATGTTCACAACCCGATAAGGCAAGCCAAGCTGTTTGAAAACATCCTCCGCGTTTGAGAGCAGTTCTTCGTGGATGGCCCGTGACTCCTCCGGTCGGCAGAAGACAAACTGCTCGATCTTATGGAACTGATGCACCCGGAACAGCCCTTTGGTGTCCAGGCCATGGGCGCCGATTTCCCTCCTGAAGCACGGCGATATGCCCGCCAGCCGCAGCGGCAGATCCTTCTCCTCGAAGATCTCGCCCTGGTACATGGCGGCGATCGGGTGCTCACTCGTAGCTATAAGGTACATCTCTTCCCCATCGATCTTGTACATGACCTTCTCAAAGTCCCCCAAGTCCGTGACTCCCTCGTACGACTTCCGGTTCATCATGTACGGCGGCACGACCGGGATAAAGTCCTTCCGAACCATAAGGTCCATGGCAAAGCGCTGCAAAGCCATATCCAGCAGCGCCAGGTTTCCCTTAAGGAAATTGAACCCGGCCCCAGAGACCTTGGCTGCGCGTTCGAAGTCAGCCCAGCCCTTCTCCACCGCCAGCTGCCCATGGCTCATCAGCTCGAACGACGGCCGTTCCGGCTCGCCCCAGCGTCTGATCTCCACGTTTTCCGTATCGTCCTTACCGACAGGGACGGACTCATCCAGGATGTTAGGCAGGCGCATCAGGTAATAGTGGACCTTCTCCCTGCACTCCTCAAGCTCCGCCTCAGTATCCTTGATCCGCTGCGGCAGACCCTTAGCCTCCTCCATCAGCGCGGTCGCATCCTTGCCCGCCTTCTTCGCGCTGTTGATCTCCCTTGATATGCTATTCCTCCGCTGCCGCAGCTCATCAGTCTGCACCTGGAGCGCCCTAGCTCTTGCATCCTTCGCCAGCAGGTCGTCCACCCAGGCGAGCTTTTCGGGGTCGTTACGCTTCCGGAGGTCCGCCCTAACCACATCCGGGCTTTCCCTCACGAACCTGATGTCCAGCATTAAAAATTCCTTCCAGTAATCATCAATGCCAGTCAAGACATATGGCTTTTACGATTTCCAAGCCTGCACAGTCTCCGCTTTTTGTCCGACCGAAAAAAAATTAGCGGTTCCGCCCAGTCAGCCGATTGAGAGCCTTTCTTGCCACCGGCAAATGGACCCGGACCGCATTCTCCGGACATAACTCCTGGCAACAGTAACACCTAATACAGACCTTATAGTCGATCGCCGGCACACGGCCCTTCACAAAAGTCATCGCCCTGGGGGGACAGTCCCGAGCGCAGACACCACACTTTTTACACTTCTGCGGGTCGATCTTCGGCTTGCTGGCAATCATGCTGGTCGCTAGATTCAGGACAACGGCGGGCACCCGGGACATATCCATGGTTTCGGCTTTCTTGAAATCCCTGACCATAACGGACGCAAGGTCGGGGCCGAAGAGCTCAATTTCCCCCATATTTTTCGGGCCGACGCCCCGCTCCGACGCCCCCGCCACCGTCGGGATGGTGAGCGGCTCCATACCAACAGCCGACGTGGCCACAAAATCAAGCGCAGTACAACTCTTGCTAGCCATAACGAGCCCGATCTGTTTCGGGTTTCCCGCAGAAGGTCCGCGGCCTTCCATTCCAACCACCGCATCCATGATCGTCAGATCAGGCCGACGCATCTCGTGCAAATCCAACAGCAGCTCCGCAAACAACTTCGGATCCTTCCCCGTATGCAGATGATTCTCACTTTTCATTATACCCGGTATATACCCATACAGCAGCTTGACAGCACCAGTATAATAGGTAAGCTGATGGGTCTTAAGCTTGGGCAGCCCAATGACCACATCAGCATCCTTGACAGCCTTCGCTATCGTAAATTTTTTGTAGATCCTCGCCGCGTCAGACGTGACATCTACCACCGGCTCCTCAAAACTCACGATCTCGCAGCCAGTCTCGTCAGCGACCGCCTGCATCCCGGTCGTCTTCATCAAAGATTTTACCGCGCTCGACGTGTTCCGGCCGCCCGGCGAATCACCTATAACCGGTACACCACCCTGCTCCTGCACCAAGCGCACCACAGCCTTCACAACCGAGGGATGAGTGGTCGTCGCCTCCTCAGGCTTTTTCGCGCTTAAAAGGTTAGGCTTCACCAGCACCCGACTACCATTTTTTACAACACTCTGCATACCACCCAGCGGCTTGAGACACTCCTCAATAGCCGCACGGACCTTTTCATCATCGTACTCCTCACACCGGACTACTGATACCTCATAATTCATAATACTCTAATAAATAGAAGCAACGATAGGGTAATATGCTTTTTTATTCTACTTCTTCGCCTTTTTCTTCGGCTCCAACCCATAGACATTGATCATCTGAATAAGCTCGGTAAACGCTTTAACCTCAAAATCGAGAACGTCCTTCTTCTTCATCCCGATAGTCATCTCCCCATCCGCAGTAAGGCGATCCGGCCCCCGCCGCACAAACCGCTCGACGCCATCCGCCGACAGGATCCCCTCCGCCTCCTGATCCCAGACGAACGATCTACCAGGCATAAGCACCGTATCCTTCACCCGGCTGAGATCAATCCCCTTCAGGTCCTCGATAGTAATAAGGCATGCGATATCCTTTTTCACCGGTACCACATTGACCGTACCCCCAAGCCGAGCGAAGATATCGGCGAGCGCCGGTCCGGCCGCTTTACCCGTGATGATCGTGGCCTCCTTAGTGATCGCCGGAAGCTCCCTCAGCAGCTTCGGCCGACTCCGGATGGCGAATGGAGAGCCAATCTTCGGATCGCCCAACGGCGTCCCTGTCACCCTAAATTTATATCGCGAGGCAATATCATGGACGACGCCCTCAAACTCCTCAATCGAATGAGTCTTCGCACCTTTAATCACCGGCGCATTCTGCAGGATCAGCCCCTGCTCCTCCGAATTGGCAAAACGCATCAGAATGACACCCTTCACACCCCAATTCTGCAACAGATCGCAAGTTTTAATCAGATCTTTCCCATCGTTCACCCCCGGGATCAACACCGAAGCGGCATACACATCGCACTTCTTACAAAACCTCCGCAGCGCTTCAAGGGATTCCCCCGGATGCCTATCATTCATATACTCCCTACGCTTTTCCGGATCCGCCGAAAAGACAGTAAAGGTAACCTCAGTCACACCATTATCAATGAAAAAGTCCGCATCTCCGGCGCCCTCAAAGCCCTTGCCACTAGTATAACCAAGATGAAGCGGGATACCAAACTGGCCCAAGAACTGCACCAGTTCCTTTAACTGCGGATAGCAACTCACATCCCCCCCGCCACTTATAGTGATCTTCTCCACACCCCCACAGCTAAACATAAGGGCCTGCTGCACCTCCGAGACCACCATCATCAGAGGCTTAAAGCCAGAGTACTGCTCTTTGACGCCCCGAGTGCAGTAATCACAGCCCTTCTGGAACGGCATACAATACTTACACCCGAACGCCGGGACATCTTTGACCAGCTTGAAATAGCAATATTTACAGAACCCCCGACAGTCCTTTCCAGGGCTGCCGCCCACATCCGCGAGAACCTCAACCATGCAACATCAGGTATGGCGGTTGAATGGTAAAACATTTTCCATAATAAAGTTATGGCGCCCAAACAAAGTCTACTGGGTTATATAATAGCTCGTGAAATCCAAAAACAAACTCTGCACACCATACCGAGGGAAAGGCATATTTCGGCTATTATACAACAAAACTTTCAAAGCGCTCACAGAACAGCTTAAAGAGCCCGAGATAGAAATGATCGCTCATGACTTCGAGCAAGGAACTTATCCAGCAATACATCAAGTCCTACGAAACAGGAAACCCGGAAAACATCAACGCTTTTTTACACCTCTCACACATGTACTATCCTCCAGGGGGAGGAAAACCATCGAACCTCGAGGGAAGGATCCGCAGCGAACAATTGTTCTTCAAGGCATTTTCGAATATACAAACAACCGTTGAAGACCAGATCGCGGAAAGCGATAAGGTCGCGAGCCGCATATCCATGCACTGCACCCACACCGGCGAATACCACGGAATTCCACCCACAAACAAACACATCATCATCACTTACACAGATATCACCATGATACAGGATAACAAAATAATAAAGGAGTGGGCCGAATTTGACATGCTAAATCTACTGAACCAATTACATTAGACCGCGAAACCCAAGTTTGCGATCGGTGCATTGCAGAACCCTAATATAACAAAAATCCTGTCTACACGCGGTTCTGCAACACACCCAGGAAAGACATCAAAGAGCAGAAATAAATCCGACTGAAAGCGTTTCTACGTCCGAACGAAATAGTTGATTGATTGATCCGCAGGCCCTATCTTTTTATCACGCGAATCGGCAACAAACTCGTTCAATCCGATAGTTTTACGATCAGGCCATAATACCTTTATAAACCCCTGTCCTTGTATCCACTAAACAATAAGCCGGTTTATTATAAAACCGACGTTCGGATACAGGTGAAACTGATGACAATCAAGAAATCGCTGGCACTTCTGCTGCCACTGGCGATCATCGTGGCAGGGATGGCCATCTCGGGCTGTACCTCCCACACGACAACTACTACTCAGACGACGACTACAGGATCTTCCGGCACGCAAAATATGACAGCAACCGTGCTTACGATCTCGGGTAACGTCGCCAACCCAATGCAGCTTTCGCTCTCGGACCTGGCATCATACCAGGTCAACCAGTCCGGCATGGGGGGCTTCCCCGGCGGCCGTAACGCTACAGGCAACGCATCGTTCCCTGGGGGAGGGGAGCGTAACATGACCTACGGCGGGCCCGGCG
>Ga0187785_10000582_pt1 | contig 13381 bp, 12 predicted proteins | sample 0815_BV2_4_20_MG_FD_132466 | JGI IMG/M metagenome (GOLD analysis project Ga0187785, IMG submission 132466) | Tropical peat soil microbial communities from peatlands in Department of Meta, Colombia - 0815_BV2_4_20_MG | ecosystem: Environmental > Terrestrial > Soil > Wetlands > Peat | place...
AAGCCCGGCAGTTATGCCGGGAATGGACATCAGGACCTCTTTCGGAGCAGCGTTGATATCAATCTCTCCCTGCCCGGAGTTTACGGTCAGAAAATCTATCGCTCCCTTCTTATCTTTTGTCCCATAGAGTATCTCTGACGTCATGCCCTTAACGAGCAGAAGTTCCTCAAGAGTATCGAAATCGGCGTTCTTGGCCTTGTAGGGATTAGGCAGGGACATATAGTAATCGCTCTCGGCCCCGTGAATCCTGTGGAGATCATCGGGGTCTTTCCAGTCCATTATCGAATCTACGATTGTATCAGCCTCCTCAGCCTGAACACCCATGTTTATAAAAAGGTTTTTTAATACTACCTCAGATGCCGTATTTATGTCCACCTTACCCTGTTCGTTAGTAATACGTACAGTGTAAAGCCCGTCACCGATCTGTCCCTGATAGGGTGTGTCGTCTGTCCTCCATATCTCGCGGCCCTCGATATCGACGGTCTGGTCCTTGTAGAACTGCCTGTAGAAAACCTCCATTATCCCCCGCTCAAGGCCGGCCTCGGCAAAGAACTTCTCCTCCGTGCCGCTCTTGAAAGCTATTGTCGCATAGGTCTCGGTCCTTGCCATATAGGAAAATGAAAAGACCAGAAGCATCAGAATTGTCAGAATCCATAGGACTATTAACAGGGCGATTCCCTGGTCGCCGGATCCGTGGTGCTCCCGTCTCATTGCCATAAATTCCACGCTCTCGCTCAGGATCGGTTACTGTTCGTCCTTCCCTGTCAGTGAGGTCCTGATTCTCAGGGGGACTATCAGCGTAAGGTCCTTTGACCCCTCGACGAAATGGATCCTGATTTTGTTCGGGATGCTCTCCTCTTCAGTCCATTCGTCCACCCAATTTCCTGTCTCTTCCGTAGGGTCTTTATAGAAGTACTCAAAATATATTGTATCAAATTGATCGAAGAGTTTAGTCTCCCTCGTTTGTTCCATCCCCACCACATGTTCAGTCACGTAAAGGACTTGTTTGCCGTTCTCCGCTGATACAACGGTATACGTGGCCACGACATATCCTTTCTCGCCTCCCCATACCGAATAGTTCGTTGAGAACTGAAGCAGCGCCCGCTTCCCGATGAAGTAGTACTTCTTTACTCCCATGTCATCGGTATAGCTCAGAGCGGAAAAGGATTGGATCTGGGAATCTATAATGTTAAATGACGCACGTGTTCTCTCGAGGGCCTCTATCTTCTTTTCGCCCGACTCGATAGAGCGGTGTCCGAGCCTCAGCGCCGCAAGGATTATCAGGACAACCAAGCCGATCAGTGCAATCGATATGGTAAGTTCAAGGATCGTAAACCCGGCTCTGCGTGAACACCTATCGGAGAAATTGTTTGTAATTGCGGTTCTTCCGAAACCCGCAGGGCTCGTTGATGACACTGCACAGCGGGTCTTCATCATACCTCTTTCTTGACAGCCTTCATTGACCTTAGAGTCATGGATTTCTCCTTTGACCCGCTGGTCCAGTGCACGGTCAGAGCGATCTCAAAAAGCCGCACCTGCAGATTCTCCGTCCGGTCCTTCATCGCCTCGGTTATGGCAACATCCATCCTGTATCCGTCGTCTGTCGTTTCGCTGTATGACTTCTCGGCAAGGTCGCTGTCATCGAGCACCTCTCTCATCTTGATCTCAGCCCTTGCCGTCGCGGTCACGTAGTTGCCGGATTCGGCTATACTGTGGAGATTGGCTGAGAAAAGCTGCAGGATAACTGCTATAGCAATGCCGAGCAATGAAGTTGCCACAAGAGTTTCGAGAAGAGTGAATCCCCTGTCGGATATCCTCACCGAATGAGCTCTCTTGACCGCAAGTTGGTTACCCATTGCTATTTGATCACCACCGATCCAACCAGTGGGTCCGGCTGAATCGTGATGGATTTCTTGGCATTCCAAACCACAATTGTGCCGCCCTCAATATTGCCGGTCACGTGAAACAGAAAATTGTATTGTCCCTGGATAATATCTCCCGACATAGGATCCACGATCTTGACACCGATGCCATCAGGGATATCCCGCGGCTCCCGGCCTTCTATGCCGTAGTGCCTTGCGTCAAGATCAAAGGCGACGATCTGCCTCTGACTGTAGATCTGTGCCATGGAACGGGCGTGTTTAATGGTAGATGAAATGTTTCGCGCGGTGGCATCAAGCCTGTTAGAGGGCAGAAAATTGGCAAAGAATATCAGGGTTATCCCCATGATGATCGATATCAGAACGAGTACGACAATCAGTTCGAGGAGGACAAATCCCCTTCGGCGGGTGCCAGGCGTGTGTCTTACACCGCAGAGGTCGATTCTATCATCTCGCATCTTCTATCACGCGTATCTGTTAGAAAGGCAGGTCCACAATGCTGAATATGGCCAGAAGCATGGCAATCACGATGAAACCCATGATTAGCCCCATGCCAAGTATCATGACCGGCTCCAGAAGGTTGACGAATCTCTTGATCGCAACATTCAGACTCTTTTCATATGTAGTCGCGACCTTCATCAGCATCGTGTCGAGCTGGCCGGTCTCTTCTCCCACTTTGATCATTGAGAGAGCGAGCTGAGGGAACATCTTTGTCGCTGCCAGAGGCGCCGCAATCCCTTTGCCCTCTTTTGCGCCCGAGGAAACAGTGTCAATCGCGGATGCCATGACCCGGTTGTTGATTACATCCTTTGAATTATGCAATGCCTGAAGAAGCGGGACTCCGCTCTTCAGCAGGGTGCCCAGTGTCCTGCAGAACCTGGCTGTTTCGAGTTTTCTTATAATATCTCCCATAAGCCTGAGTTTGAATGAGTCCCACTTGTATCTTCCTGAATCGGTGGAGATGAAATTCCTGAAAATGATCCATCCCGCCGCAATCCCCGCAGCGACGATCCACCAGAAAGTCCGCAGCCCGTTGCTGAAACCAAGGAGGATTTTAGTGGACAATGGCAGCGAGCCGCCAAGCTCGGCAAATATAACCGAGAATTTCGGGAGGACGAAAGTAAGGAGTACGACGATCGACGCACCTCCTGTGAGGATCAATATGGTCGGGTAAATCATGACGGAGAACACGTGTTCTTTAAGAGCCTTAGAGGACTCCAGAAACTCATTCAGTTTGTCGAGAACAACATCGAGGACTCCTCCCGCCTCACCGGCCCTTATCATATTAGAGTAAAGTTTCGGGAATATCTTCGGATGTCTCGAAAGGGCGTCTGAGAAGGAACTGCCTTCTCTGATGGATTTCAGTATGGATTGGACAACAGTCTTCATCTCGTCGCTCTCCGATATCTCAGCGAGTATGTTGAGACTTCGGTCAAGGGGCAATCCGGCCCCCAGAAGCACGGAGAGTTCTGTCGTAAAGGTCAGAACGGACCCCTTTGATGATCTCAGTGAGAGTCTCTTGCCGATTCCTTCCCTGGGGGCTGTAACGTTGAGGGGGATATATCCTGAATTCTTAAGACGTTCTACCGCCGCTTTCTCGTCGGTGGCTTCGATTACACCCTCAACCACCGAGCCTTGCATAGTTGTCGCCCTGTATGAAAATACTGCCAACTAATCCTCCTTTGATACTTCGGAACCCACTATGTCACCAAAAAATCATTGATCCACGACAATCACTACTGAGGGAGATCCGATTCTGATATAAGGCAAGTTACCTGCTCTTCTGCTCATGAATAATAGAGACCATATGCGGGGCCACCACTTATTGCACACAAATAAATTATAGCATAGACCCCGCAGGCAGCACATTGGCAGGATGCTTTCCCGCTACTTGCCCTTCAGTACTCCTTCAGAAATTATGAACCTGTATAACTCTTCCGCCTGCCTGTCGGAGATCTCTTCTTCTGAGAATGCAGGCATGAGACCTCCTGAGCCATCAGGCATTCTGGGATCTCTGATGAACCTCTTGAAAGTCTGCAAGTCCGACAACCTCCGGGAGCCTTTCAGCGGCATGTCAGGATACAGGGTATTCCCGCCATCAGGATGACAACGGCTGCAATAGTGTGCAAACAACTCTCTTCCCTCCCCGGGTCCGGAAAGACTCCGTATCCCTTCAGGATGGCCGCGACTGCCGAAGCCGTTCGAACGGAATTCTCCCAGGAGACCCATTGTTCCGTGAAGCAGGGCCAATCCAATAGACAGGAACGCCATCCTGTGATGCCACCTGATCGAAGATCGCGTGACTCGCCTGAGAGCAATCGCCGCCGTTATTAATATGGAGAGCAAGGCGAAACCGCCCACGTACAATAATACGGGTATCCCGAATATCCTGTAATAGATTATGGCGTCCGCCGAGCTCATTTACCTCACTTAATATCTTCTTTCGTATTTCTCACCTTTGCATATCTCAGTTGTCCGATCCTTGACAAGCCTTCCATCTTCCCAGACCCTCTCACGTATCTTTCTGCATTTTGTGCGTTTGTTGTACGACATGGGATCGGCCCGGTAGACTCCGCGTCCATCATCTGTCCGGTATTCTACGGGCTTTCTGGTTCTATAAGCTTCTTCAGATGCTCTGACGGAAATATCGGCGATCGTTGCTCCGGCCACTGCGCCGAGAACCCCGCCGATTACACCGCCCCTCCAGGGATTTCTGCTATCCAGCAAGGCGCCCGCAACCCCGCCGACAACGGCTCCGGTGCCCGCTCCCTGAGCGTGATACTCCGTGCATCCGAACGTCAGACCTAGCAATGACAGCCCCAGAATGAAAGAAATGATCTTTTTCATACGGCCTCCTTTTTGTTGTTTTCTGCTAATATTATCGCAGAATGGATGCTATATTGAAAGTTGCCAGGCCGGCAGATGAGATCATCCGCAACCCCTTAGCCGCCGCAGGTGAATTCTCAGCGTACGGCATTATTCGCCCGCTATCCCGGATGCCTGACGATCCCTTTATAGAAAACCCTGCACGAGCCCAGACCAACGAATCCCTGTGCAGATTTGATGAGTCCCAGGGCCGGTCCGGCAATAGAGGTCAGGACGTCGATCTTTTTGGTACTGGGATTCCGGAAAGGCCCGCTTATCTTCTGGCTGAATTTGGCGCATCCCCTTTTGTCAACCGAAGCCACTGTCACATTATTGAACCTGTTATTGACAAGATCAAGCCCTCCTTTCATGGCGACCCTGTTTTTTCTTGTCGAAAGCGCAACATCAACGGCCTCCGCGACACCACGTTCTATTTTCCATTTGGATACCATTTTAGTGACCATGCCTTGTCCTCCGGCTTCCCGGTAAGCTCCCGCAAAATCGTATCCTTTAGTCAGAAGCGCCCCGAGCGGACCGGCAAGGAAATAGGCGCCGACATCTACAAGGGAAAAATTCTGGCTTGCTTCCACCTTTGAAAGCAGACGGTCGAGGTCCAGGCCATAGAGCGCCAGATTATCACCTGTTAGGGATGCCCAGCCGCTCATACCCTTTATCATCTGCGCAAAATCCTTGCCCTTGGTAACAACGTCAATGGAAAAGTCCACCTGACCTTTCATAAGCGCCTTATTCTTTGCTAGGGCGGCGGCAAACCTCTCAAAATAAAAATGTGAGATAGTAGATCGAATTCTGAGAACAGGGTTATTCCCGTTCAGATTTGCGCTGATTGCGCCTTTGCCGGCGCCGCCGAAGATGTCCATAGCGAAGGGGCTAATATCGAAAATCCCGTCTCCGCCTTTGACAACCGCTTTCACGCCGCTGAATTTGATATCTCCGTTACCGAGCGTCTCGCAGCCGAAATCACCCACGAACGAGACGCCGTGCAAAAGGTATCTTCCTCGTGGCGCGGTCAGGTTCGAGATGGTAAGACTGACGCCCGTCAGCTCAGTCTTATCGCCGGGTTTCCGAGGCGAGGCAGTCCCTGATTTCATTTGGGTCTGCGAAACCATGTTCAGCAACTTCCCCAAGTCGAGCTTTGAGGCGGTATATGCCAAACCGACAACGGTGTTTTCCCTGGTAGTGTCCGCTATGATGCTTGCTTTCTCGCCTTCGCCCGCAAAATTCATCGTGATCTGATCTATCTCGAATATGCCTTTTTTACCCTTCACGGTTGCCTTGATGTCGGTTGCCTCGATCCCATTCGCCGTCAGGATCTTGCACCGGATACTGCCCGAGAAAGAGATATCTTTGATAAAGCCCTGAGAACCGTCCGGTCTCAGAAGGTCCGAGAGTCTTAGGTCTACACCTTTTAACTGCAATCCGGCGCCTGAACTCAGGTCCCTATAGTCAAGGCTCCCGTTTGATATGACAACCTCGTTCATTGTAAGCAGCGCAGCCGGGAGACCCTGTCTTTCGGGCCTGCGCTCGGGAACATCGAGATTGCGCGCGCCGCCCCCGTCTCTTTTGATAGTTATCGTCGGTTCGATTATATTGAATTCATTAATTCTTAACTCATGCCTTAAGAGAGGCAGGATTTGAAGGCCCACTCTCACATCTTTGGCGGAGAGAAGGTCCATTTGCCCTCTCTTGATGGACACGCCGCCTAAAGAAAATCCAAAACGGGGAAAGAGTGCAAGCTTCATTGTGCCCTTGATCCTGAAATCCATACCGGTGGCGTCCGATGCGGCGGCTTCGATCCGGGATTTGTAAACGTTGATATCGACAAGGAGAACAACCAAGGCCATTAAAGCAATCACAAGGGCTGTGACGGCCCCGGCGACGAAGAGAATTTTCTTCCTCCCGGAAGTCATCTTTGTCTTCCCCTGGTGGAGCTGAACAACTTCCCGAGGCTTTCCTTTGCAGCGGCAATCGGATTAACCATGTCAAGGCGTATGGCCTTTGAAACTACAAATAGAAAGTGAATCAGCACGTGTTTGGAACAGGGGTTGTCCGTCAGAAACTTTTGGAACAGCGCTTCCGCTTCATCGAAGGCCCCCAGCTTAAGCATGAGTATCGCCCTGTTATAATGAAGGAACGGAAGGCGCTCGGCGCCTATCGCCTTCCAGTGTTTTCCGAGTTCTTCTATGTCAAAAGAGATGCCCAGCTCATGGAGTCTCTCCCTGTTGTTGCCGATAAAATTCTTGATGTACCCGACGCGATTATGGAAGAAGCGCTCCTGGTTTGAATTGAGTGTTACAGCGGCCCGATGGCGACGCCAACAGCCCATGCAACCGGGCAGGGGGAAAAACTTGCCTTCTAGTGCAAGCCGCGTCCAGGTTGGGAAGTCATGATAGAGTCCGATCGCGCTCACGAATCCGCCGATATTTGTAAGCGTAGTCCTCTTTACCATCACCGTCGGATTAGGTATGAAAGACGATTTCGCAAAAAACAATTCTTTCAATGCAGTCCCGACCGGGTCATTAAAAGCGATGCCGTGATTAGTCGGAACAGCGGTCTCCTCTATCTTTTTACCCTTGTGGTTGACCAGACGGCATAGCCCATACGAAAGCACAACGTCCGGGTCTTCGAATACCTTAGACTGAGTTTCCAGTTTGTGAGCAGGCCAGAAGTCGTCTCCATCGAGCATTGCCACAAGCTCGCCACGGCACTCTTGGAGGGCCTTGTTATATGTCCCGGTGAGGTTGGAAAGCCCGGCATTTTTCTGAAAGAAATACCGTATCCTGTTGTCTTGATGTCCCCTTATGACCTCTCCTGTGCCGTCCGTGGAGCCGTCATCCAGAATTATCCATTCCCAGTTTGAGTATGTCTGGTCCAGGACACTGCGGAGCGTCTGCCCGATGTACTCCCTTTGGTTGAATGTGGGGGTTATGATGCTTATGAGTGGCTTCTTGTCTATCCTATGCGACATGGTAGGATTATCCCCTGACGATCGATTTTATATTTTCCCGTGTCCTGATGATCTTTTCAAGTATCGAAGGATTCAGATTCAGTTCGAGATGTCTCTTGATGAGGTATTTTGCTTGATCTCTTTTGCTTTGTGTAAGGTCGATAGTGTGCAAAAACCAGCCGGTCCTCGAAAATTTGTAATTCATGGAGCATGTCCTGCAGTAAGGCACGGAGTCCTTGTCGCCGACTATCTGTTTCCTTAAATTTTTAAATCCGGCGCTGTTCCAGACGTTAGTAATCCCCCCGCCGACCAGGCAATTGCCCGCAACATAATTGTTGTCGTAGCACCAGCAGCAAGGAACAACGTCGCCGTTGGAATGTATGGTGCACTGCCTGTTGATAACGTCGCAATGGTAGTTGATCGCTATGCGTTCATATGTCCCTTTTTTGTAATCGTATCTGCGGTATTTTGGGTTTCGGGGGACAATGTCTTTATCAGAAAACTCCGAGGTATACAGGGGATTAACGGTCTTTACTGAAAATCTGTCTACGCCGAGTCCTCTCGCAAGTTTCCTCATCGGGACTATCTCATGTTCGTTATGCTGCATTGCCACCATCCGCATCATCAGGATCGGACCGCCGCCTATCTTCTTTTTCATAGCCACCGTTCTCTTGATGCCGTCCAGTGCTCTTTGCAGTTCGCCTCCTATCCTGTAAATCTGATACCGGTCCGGGTCAACTGAATCGACAGCAAGGATCAAAGTGCTGAGACCGGAGCGCAGTAAACGTTCCAGATAGTCTCTATCATGGAAGTTATTGCAATTGCAGTTGGTGCTCGCTACCGTCTTGATGTCCCTGTCTGCGGCGTACCGGACCATCTCCGGGAGGTCGGGATTCAGAAGAGGTTCCCCCCAGTCCCACAGGGTCATGAATAACAGATATTTCTCCATATCATCGATAATAGACTTGAATTCCTCAGGACGCATGTGTCTTCTGGCCCGCTCGAAACCAAAGCCTCCCGCAGGACATACCGGGCATTTCAGATTGCAGAAATTCGTGGGTTCTATCTGGATGAAAAAAGGGAAGCCGTCGACGCTGAAATCTTCTCCGACCAGCGGACGCGACATTTTGAGCCAGTTGTCATACTTTAAATCCGGAACACTCTTCCATGTGTATAAGATATCATTATTGCGATATGTGACGGGTCTTGGATGTCTAATGGTCATATGGTCTTTCTTTACCCTATCATTGCAAAAAGCAAGGTCATCTCTTAAAGCCTTTCAATGCGATGAGATTTGATCAGGCATGGTGTCGAGAAAACAGGAGTTTACTGGAAAAATCATCCTGATCCTGTATTTTGTTGTGGCTTCCGATGCCATTAAGGTATCGGTGCGAAAGGTGTTTCGAGCCGCCCTCCCTTTTTGCATCTATGGTTATTTTGCAACTGCATGTTTCATAAAATATCGCAGTCCCTCGGTTTGATGACGTATGTTTGTCCTATGAAATCAGTTTTTCCTTAAGCTTCCTGGCCGGGTTGACTATGTCATGATTGAGAAATCCCGACAGATGGAAGAGGCAGTTTATAAGGATATTCTTACCCGTGCGGTCCCGCTCCAGAAATTTGCCGAAGGCCTCCCGAGCTTCGCCGAACATGCCGATCCTTGCCAGTAACATCGCCCGGTCATAATGAAATCTGTCAAGGTATTCCCGGAACCTCAGGGAAATGCCGCGTTCGATCTCCTCTTTGCCGCAGCTAAAGCCTGGCAATTCAATCTTGTCTCTGTGCCGATTGACGAAATCCATGACGAACTCTATCTTCTTCCTGAAGCGGTACTCCGAGTGATGAAAGGTGAGAGATTGATTATGCTTTCTCCAGTAGCCGAGACAGAAGGGCAGGGGTTGAAACGCCCCTTCCGTGGCGAGCGTGAACCATGTGGCAAAATCGTGGGCGAGACCTTCGAACACAACAAAGCCCCCTATTTTTTCTAGTGACGCCTTCCTCACCAGCACAGTAGGATCATATATGAAACTATTGACTCTGAGCAGAAATTCCCATAGTGCTGTTCCCAGGGGATTGTTGGCGGCGATATTCCTGTTGTCAGGGATCTTCACATAATCTATTTCCCTCCCCTTTGAATCAATAAGGCAGCATTCACCGTAGCTTAGAACAACGTCGTCATTGACAAAGTTCTTGACCTGCAGTTCGAGTTTGTGTTCGGGCCAGAGGTCGTCACCGTCAATAAAAGCTATAAAATCTCCACGCGCAAGGTCGAGCGCTTTATTGTGCATTTGGCAAATATCGTCAATGCCCGCATGCTCCTGGCGGTAATAGCGTATTCTCTTTTCGCGGAAAGAAAGTATAATTTCTTTTGTTTTATCGGTAGACCCGTCGTCGATGATTATCCATTCCCAGTTCCGATAGGTCTGACGCAGAACGCTCCTGATAGTCTCCCCGATATACGCTTCCTGATTGAAGACAGGAGTCTGAATGCTGACAAGTGGTCCCTTCATCTCAATTCCCTTTAAACCCTGTTCTTCCATTATTGAGATATATTATACTGTATCAACTTTACATGAAGAACGTCATCTTTTTCACAGGCTCTCTCCAGGCCGGCGGCACCGAGGCAAAATTGGTGAGGAACTTCTTGCCCCTTCTGAAGAGCAGAGGAAAGTTGAACCCCAAGCTACTTCTGCTCAGGGAAACGGGAGAGTTTCTGGAAATTCTCCCCAAGGGAATAGAGAGGCTGAGTCTTAATGAAACCGCCGAAACGAACATCATAAAAATCATTCCGAGGTTCAGGAACGCTGTGCGCAAATTAAAGGCCGACGTTGTGGTCAGCTGCATGTGGTATCCGGCGTCAATATCCCATCTGGCGAGATTATGCGGGCGTATGAGTTACAGACACATAGTGCACGATACAACGAACATGACGGAGTACATCAAGTACGAGTTCGGACCGGAAAAATATCAATGGGCGAAAATCCATCTTTTCAAGAAGGCGTACAAGAATGCGGATAGTGTTATCGTGGTGTCTCAGGGAGAAAAGGAGGACCTTGTCCGCAACTTTTCTGTGCCGGATTCATTAATTAATGTCATTTACAACCCCATAGATATCGAAAGCATACGCAGGATGTCCGAAGAGGAGGCAGATTTCCAGTCTGATAAGCCGGTAGTTGTTTCGGTGGGGAGGCTTATATTCTCAAAAGGGTTTGACATCCTGCTCAGGGCTTTTCAGAAGGTCAGAAGCCGCTACGACTGCAGGCTTATCATCCTGGGGAGAGGGGATGAAAGGAAGAGGCTTGAAGAGTTGTCCGAAGCCCTTAATCTCGGTGAAGATGTCGCTTTCCTCGGTTTCCATCACAACCCGTTCAAGTTTATGAGAAAGGCGCAAATCTTTTGCTCCGCCACGAGATATGAAGGTCTGGGAAATGCCATCATTGAGGCCATGGCCCTCGGACTGCCTGCCATTGCGACGGATTGCCTTTCAGGTCCGGGTGAGACCCTCGACGCCGGGAAATACGGGTTGCTTGTCCCGACGGAAGACCCTGAAGCCATTGCTGAAGCCATCACAAAACTCCTGTCAGACAACGAGCTCAGAAAAACATTCGCAGACCTGTCCGTAAAGCGCGCGAGCGATTACAGCGTCGACAAGGCGCTGACACGGTGGGAAGAGATTATTCTGAATCTCTGAAAAAGCACAAGTATTTTATGGAAAAGAGTTGTTCTCATGCCGGCGAGAAAACCGATAAGGTCAAAGTCCTCTTCTTTATCTCTTCACTTGAGGGCGGCGGCGCGGAGCGCGTATTGGTCGATATCCTCAGGCATATCGATAGGGTAAGATTTGCGCCGACCCTTGTCCTCCTTTATCCTTATGAAAATTCCCCTTACAGGGAATACCTGCCAGCAGACATACCTGTTGTTGTGGTGGGCAGGCAATCCGACAGCTTTATCGAGAAGATAGGCCAGTTTCTTTCTTTTATGCAGACCGTTTTCAAGGAAGATCCACAGGTTATTTTGAGCAAGCTGACACACAACAATCTTATGGCTATCTTAGCCGGAAAACTCTTCAACATAAAAGTCATTGTCTGTGAACATAACACCCTCAGCGAAGTAGTCAGGGACCGGGATGGGAAATATATATTGGGGGTCCCCGTGTCGCCCATGGTGAAAATTCTCTATAGATCTGCGGACAGGATTGTTGCTATTTGCGAAAAGATAAAGGAAAATCTTATTGAAGATTTTCATATTCCGGCTGATAAGATCAGTGTCATCCGCAACCCGCTGGACATGGCCCGTATAGAAGAATTAGGCAGTATCAGACCGCGGCATCCATTTTTTGACGGTTTGACCCACGTTGTTATGGCCGCCGGAAGAATGGTGCCCCAAAAGGGGTTTGATATCCTCCTGAAGGCCTTCTCTCAGGTCGTTTCGGAGGTGGAGGCGCGAATGATTATCATGGGCGAAGGACCCGACATGGAGACTCTTAAGCAGACAGCTCAGGACCTCGGCATCGCAGGAGAAGTATCCTTCACGGGTTTCCAAGAAAACCCGTATCAATTCATGTCGCATGCAGACGTCTATGTCCTCTCCTCCCGGTATGAAGGGATGCCCATGGTCGTACTTGAGTCAATGGCATGCGGCTTGCCTGTCATTGCGACGGATTGCAGGTCCGGCATCCGTGAGATGCTTAATGATGGTGAATGTGGAATGCTTGTGCCCGCTGGAGACCCCCAACGTCTTGCGGGAGCGATCGTGAGACTGATCAAGGACAGACCCGCCAGAGAAGAACTGTCGCTTCTTGCGAAACAAAGGGTCGGTGATTTTTCAGCAGACAAAATTCTGAAACAGTATGAGGATCTGATAAGCAGTCAGCTTTAGAATATTGCAGGCAAGACGCTTTACGCCTCCTGGATCACCCTCAGAATTTCGCTAAGGGTTGAGACGCCTGCCCTTATTTTTTCGGCGCCGTCTTCGAGCAGAGTCTTCATGCCGTTCTGTTTTGCCGCGGCCCTCAACTGATTTGAATCGGCGCTCTTCAGTATCAACTTCCTGATTTCGTCATCAACTACAAGCAGTTCGAATATGCCGGACCTTCCATAGTATCCTGTAAAGGCGCAGGTCTCACAGCCTTTGCCGCGATAGAGCTGAACGCTTTCCTCAATTCCCAGAAGCTTGAGTTCTTCTCTGTCTGCTGCCGACGGGTCAGGTTCCTTGCAGTCAGGACATATCACCCTGATAAGTCTCTGGGCAAGAATGCCCCTTATAGTAGAAGAAAGAAGGAAGTTTTCAACCCCCATGTCAAGAAGCCTTGTTATGGCGCTGGGCGCATCGTTTGTGTGCAGCGTCGAAAAAACAAGGTGGCCGGTGAGTGCGGACTGTATCGCTATCTCGGCTGTATCAAGGTCTCTTATCTCACCTATCATTATGATATCGGGGTCCTGTCTGACGATATGCCTCAGAGTCGACGCAAAATTCAGGCCGATCTGCGGTTTTACCTGTATCTGGTTAACCCCTTTCAACTGATATTCAACAGGGTCTTCAACCGTGATGATCTTTTTGTCGGGCGAATTTATCTTGTCAAGCGCGCCGTAAAGCGTCGTCGTCTTTCCGCTTCCCGTGGGCCCGGTGACAAGGATGATGCCGTTGGGCTTGTTGATGAGCTGGTCAAGAG
>Ga0187785_10000584_pt1 | contig 13353 bp, 12 predicted proteins | sample 0815_BV2_4_20_MG_FD_132466 | JGI IMG/M metagenome (GOLD analysis project Ga0187785, IMG submission 132466) | Tropical peat soil microbial communities from peatlands in Department of Meta, Colombia - 0815_BV2_4_20_MG | ecosystem: Environmental > Terrestrial > Soil > Wetlands > Peat | place...
AAGCTTTCGGTCCTCATGCGGTACTGGATGAGGTGCTTGATCGCGATGATCTTCAGTGAATGCACCTTTGCGAACTCAAGCAGCTGAGGCATCCGTGCCATAGTGCCGTCGTCATTCATCACTTCGCAGATGACACCCGATGGATTCAGCCCCGCAAGCCTGGAGAGATCCACAGAGCCCTCTGTCTGTCCCGCCCTTTGGAGCACGCCTCCCGGTTTGGCCCTCAGTGGAAAGACGTGTCCCGGACGCGCTATGTCTTCAGGCTTTGATTTCGGATTGATGGCAGTAAGAATGGTCACGGCCCTGTCATGTGCGGATATGCCGGTTGTGACCCCTTTCTTCGCCTCGATCGAGACCGTAAAGGCAGTGCCGAAGGACGAAGTATTGTCGTCTGTCATCATGGGGAGCTTAAGTTCTTCGACCCTCTGCGGCGCAAGTGAAAGGCAGATCAGGCCCCGGCCATATTTAGCCATAAAATTGATCGCTTCGGCTGTTATCTTTTCCGCTGCCATGCATAGGTCGCCTTCGTTCTCTCTGTCTTCATCATCGACCAGAATGACCATTTTGCCGGCGGCTATATCTTCAAGGGCCTCTTCTATAGTGTTCAACTTGTATTTATCCATGCACTCCCTCCATCAGCAAGAATATGTCGGCAATCGGCAGTCGATCATTAGTGGAATAGCAGAGCTTGTTGATACGGCTGAGTTTTTTTGCCTAAATACAGTGTAAGTATAGCAGAAACAAAAAAGTACTTTCCACTCGTGCAATGACCGAGGGCGTTCTTGTGCGGCCCAGAGAACCCAGGCGCCGCATCTAGAAATGACCACCCAAGATCACTGCAGAACCTGTGCCGACAGTTCACCAGAGGCGTGAGTTTGACTAGGTCGGCGTCCGGGCGTGTATTATTGAGTATGGCATTCAACGTTGACCTGCATGTGCATTCGCTAGCAAGCGGAGATTCGGACGCAGGCCCGGAAGATTTGGTCCTTCAGGCAATTGAGACAGGCCTTCACGGGATTGCATTTACGGAGCATTATTCATATGAGGCATCCGAGCCTGCAGAACTGCTTGCCGAAAAGTATAAAGGCAAGATAGTGGTTCTGCGGGGCACGGAGGTGTCGGCCAAGGACGGACACTGTCTGGTCTTCGGAGTGGACACCGACCGTTTGCTTTCTTTATACATGCCGATGGCCGAAGTTGTTGCGATTGTGAACCGGCACGGAGGCGTTGTCATACCTTCGCACCCTTACCGGGGGGTCAACAGCATAGGCGATACACTTAAGACGATGAAGGGCATATGCGCCCTGGAGGGCTACAATGGCTGCAATGCCCATGCATTTAACGTAAGGGCTATTGAAACAGCTGCTGCGCTGCGACTGCCATTCACCGGGGGCTCAGATGCACACGATTACATGGATGTTGGTCTGTGCTACACGTCATTTGCAGAGCCGGTGACAAGAGAAAATTTGGTCGAACGCCTCAAATCGGGCAACTACCGCGGGATCGATACCAGAAAGATAAGCCGCTTTCCATTCTTTTAACAATGACTGCAGCCGAACAATCAGGCCAGTCCCGCTTCTTTGAGCTTCGCGAGGAATGGATCTCCGTCCGCTGACGCCGATTCATCCGCCGGCGCATCTTTCTGCAGAAACTTTGCTACATACTTGGCAAGTATGTCGGGTTCAAGATTCACAGTATCTCCGGTTTTCTTGAATCCGATGGTTGTCAATGATGCCGTATGTGGAATTATCACGAGGCTAAAGACATCCTTAAGCACATCGACCACGGTGAGGCTGATGCCGTCCACTGCGACCGATCCTTTTTTTACCAGAAAATGCAGAACAGAGGCCGATGCTTCGATCTCGATCCTCTCGGCATTGCCTTCTGTCCGTCGGGACCTGATCCTGCCGACGCCGTCGATATGGCCCGTTACGAAATGCCCGCCCATCTTCGAAGCGGGCCTGAGAGAAGGTTCAAGGTTCACCTTATCTCCCCTTTTCAGTTCGCCGAGATTCGTGCTTTTGAGCGTCTCGCCCGACACGTCGAAAGAAATCGTTGGTTTATCAATATCTGTCGCCGTCAGGCATACGCCATTGACCGCGATGCTGTCTCCGATCGCTACGTCCTTGAGGATTTCGCGGCCCTTTACCGAGAGCACGGCATTCTGCGTGTGCCTTTGGATTCCTGAAACTTCGCCGAGTTCTATGATCAGTCCGGTGAACATAATTTTCGTTACGGCAGGGACAATTTATAAAATGCCCTTGCTCTTAGTTAATGTATCAGTTTTCCCATGCGATCGAACCGCGGCATATGCTTCTCGCTGTCCCACGACCAATAGATAATCATGGCCTTTCCAAGTACCTGCTTTACATCAACATATCCCCAGAATCTGCTGTCATAGCTCTGGTCCCGGTTGTCTCCCATCATGAAGAGCTTGTCTTTTGGTACAAGATATGGGCCGAAATTGTCCCTCGGTTCCAGCTGACCCAGGCGAACAGTGGCATCAGTGTGCTGAACGTACGGCTCTTCAACCGGCTTGCCGTTGACGAAAAGTTTCTTGTCGATCATCTGCACTGTGTCGCCCTCTGTTGCCACGACTCGCTTTATGAAGTCTCTTGTCGGATCTTCGGGATACTTGAATACGACTATCTCACCCTTTTTCGGCAGTCTGAGGCCCGGCATATGGAAGATGTTCACGCTCGTAAAAGGGATATCCACCGGAGAGCCGTATATGATCTTGTTCACCAGCAGATGATCGCCGATCAAGAGCGTAGGTATCATGGAGCCGGACGGGATCTTGAACGCCTGAATCACGAAGGTCCTGATAATCAGCGCAAGTATAAGCGCAGTGCCGATCGCTTTTGCGTACTCAAGGACCTTATCGGTTGCTGTTGTCTTGAGTCTCGTTTCTTTTTCCATCTATTCCTTCACCTTCAATACCGAAAGGAATGCTTCCTGCGGGATCTCAACGCGTCCGATCTGCTTCATTCTCTTTTTTCCTTCCTTCTGTTTTTCCAGCAGCTTCCTCTTTCTCGTGATGTCGCCGCCGTAGCATTTGGCGAGGACATCCTTCCGGAGCGCCTTGATGCTCTCCCTGGCAATGACTTTACCGCCAATAGCTGCCTGGATTGCTATTTCGTACATTTGGCGGGGGATAACCTGCCTGAGCTTCTCGGCAATCTGCCTGCCCTTATAATAAGCATTGTCTTTATGGACAATCAAGGAAAGGGCGTCCACGGATTCGCCGTTGAGCAGGATGTCGAGCTTGACGAGGTCCGACTCCCGATAACCTGCAAACTCGTAATCCATTGAAGCATATCCCTTTGACAAGGACTTCAGGCTGTCATAAAAATCCCACAATATTTCGTTCAGCGGAAGCTCGTATACTATCATTATGCGGTCCTTGCCGACGTAGTTGAATTCCTTCTGTGAGCCGCGTTTTGACTGGCAAAGTTCAAGCATATGCCCTACAAATTCCTGGGGCACAAAGATCGAGACCTTTACATACGGCTCTTCGATGCTTTCGAAATGGTCCGGGAGGCTGCTCGGGTTGTCCACCGACATCTCGTTTCCATTTTTGTCCCTCACTTTGTAGATGACGGTCGGCGCAGTGCTTATTAATGAGAGCTCGAACTCCCTCTCGAGCCGCTCTTTGACTATCTCCATGTGCAGCAGACCCAGGAATCCGCACCTGAAGCCGAAGCCCAGCGCAGATGATGTTTCAGGCTCGTAATTGAAAGACGAATCATTCAGGCGCAATTTCTCAAGGGCGGTCTTCAACTCCTCATACTGGTTAGTCTCAACCGGATATAGGCCGCAAAACACCATCGGCTTGATCTCTTTATAGCCGGCCAGCGGCTCTGTAGCCGGCCTGGAGGCATCGGTGATCGTGTCGCCTATCTTGGTGTCGGATATATTTTTAATGGCGGCAATAATATATCCGACCTCGCCGGACCGCAATTCAGGTACTTCCAGCGGCTTGGGAGTCAGGACGCCTGTCTTTGTTATCTCATATTCTTTCTTTGTTGCCATGAACCTGATCCTCATCCCAGGTTTAATACGGCCGTCAAAGACCCTCACCAGAACAATGACGCCCTGATAGTTGTCAAACCAGGAATCGAAGATCAAAGCGCGGGTGGGGGCATCATCGTCGCCTTTGGGGGCGGGAATTTTAGTGACTATGGCCTCCAATATCTCTTTAATGCCGATACCCTCTTTGGCGCTGGCGAGTACGGCGTCGGAACAGTCTATGCCCACAACCTCTTCGATTTGCTGCTTGACCCGCTCCGGCTCAGCGCTCGGAAGGTCTATCTTGTTGATGACAGGTATGACTTCATGGTTGTGGTCAATAGCCAAATAAGTGTTTGCCAATGTCTGGGCCTCGACGCCCTGCGTAGCATCTACTACGAGCAGGCTGCCCTCGCAGGAAGCAAGGCTTCGCGAAACCTCGTAGGAGAAATCCACATGGCCGGGGGTGTCGATCAGGTTCAGGATATAGTCCCTTCCATCCTCTGCCGTGTAGTTGAGCTTCACTGCATGGGCTTTGATAGTTATGCCGCGTTCCCTTTCGAGGTCCATCGAATCGAGAACCTGCTCCATCATCTCGCGCTGACTCAGCGCCCCGGTGTATTCGAGTATTCTATCGGCCAGTGTGGACTTGCCGTGGTCGATATGGGCGATAATCGAGAAATTACGGATATTTTTTGTCATCGCCTTATGCCGCGCATACCTTTTGAAAAGCCAGAGCTGCAACGCCAACCGTCCCGGCATCATCGCCTAAAGAGGACTGCACTATCTTTACCTTTGAAAATAACACCGGGAATGCCCTTTTGGATGCCTCGGCAATGGCTGCTTCGATATAAATATTCCAGGCCCCAAGCAGGCCGCCTGTCAGAATAACTGCATCTGGGCTCATGATATTGACTAAGTTTGCAATGCCGACGCCCAGGGACTTGCCGGCTTCTCTGAGCACTGAGCGGCTGAGCGGGTCTCCCTCCAGGGCCGCTTTGTAAATGTCTTCCGCTGTCATCTTGTAGAAATTGCCGTTATAGCAATCCTTCAATATGCTGGCAGAGCCTTTTTCTATTGCACCCACTGCATTTCCGATAATCGCAGTCGCAGATGCATAAGCCTCAAGGCAGCCGAGGTTCCCGCAGCCGCATTGAGGCCCTGTCGTGCTGATGGTTGTATGTCCGATTTCAGCGGCCACGTTCAGCAATTTATCGTCTGCAACGATGCCTCCGCCTATGCCTGTGCCCAGGGTAAGCATGACAAAATTTTTGAAGTCGCGTCCCGCGCCCGCGATTTTTTCACCAAAAGCGGCAGCGTTTGCATCGTTTTCTATTATTGTGCTGATGCCGTAACGCCTGGCCGTTTCGCCATGCAGGTCCAGTCCGGTGAACGAAGGGATGTTTGGCGCCCTGAGTACAACCCCGCCGACCCGGTCAACGGCCCCTGCAACGGCCAATCCGATTCCGCAGAGCTTCCTGCCTGCAGGCTGTTCCGACATGGTCCTGTCTATCAGCCTGAAAAGAACGGAAAGGGGTTCCGCTCCGGTCGGTTCCTTTAACTTCGATATTATTCGATATTCCGAATCCACCAAAGAGACCCGTATGTTTGTGCCCCCGATGTCTCCGGCTATGCAGAAACTTTCAGTCATGCCTTATGATTCCTCCGCCACAGAAAAATGCAAAAATATATTATAACAAATTGCCTCCAAGGGCATATTTTTCAGCTCAGGTCCTGATGCAACGCATAAATATATTGTGGTATACTAACCTCCAGCCTGAAGCGGGGTTGCTGAAAAAAGATAATAAATAAGAAAACAGGAAGGACGTTATGAACAGAAAAGCAATTGTCTTGGCTTGTCTGAGCATTTTTCTGTTGATTGCCATAGTCGGAGTTGCATTTGCCGAAAACCTACCGATAGTTACGACCATCGAAGTCAGCGGCCTGCGGCGCATTGAGGAAGGTGCGGTTAAGTCGAAGCTTTCCCAGAAAGTAGGAGAGCCGTTGTCCCAGGAAAAGACGACTGCGGACATTAAATCGATATATAAAATGGGGTACTTCGATGATGTCAATGTCTCTCTGGAGCCTTTCGAGGGCGGAATCAAGGTTATATATGCGGTCAAGGAGAAACCTACAATAATCAAGGTCGATTTCCAGGGCAACAAGGAATACGACGACAAGAAGCTGAGAGAGCATGTCGCGATAACCCCCGGCGCTATTTCTGATATCACACTCATAAACGACAATGCTATCAAGCTTAAGAATTTCTATGAAGACGAAGGCTACTATCTTGCCAAGGTTGTGCCCGTAGTCAACAAGACGGACGAAGGCGAGGTTGTTGTTACGTATCAGATCGATGAAGGTGACAAGGTAAAAATCAAAGAGATCCGGATCGAAAACAACAGGGCCCTTTCTGCCGGCAAGATAAGAAAGGCCATGAAGACAAAGGAGCGGGGTATAATCTCGTTCATCACCGGCACAGGATATTACAAAAAGGAAGAGATGAGGGCCAGCCTTGAGCAGATCAGGGATCTTTATTACGATAACGGCTATCTCAAGATTGTCGTAAGCGACCCGGTAATCAAGCTGACCGAAAACAAGAAGGGCATGATTATCACAATTGCCGTCTCGGAAGGCGACCAGTTTACCATTTCCTCTGTAGGCATAACCGGCAACAAGATATTTACCGAAGAGGAGTTGAGGAAACTAATCAAGCTGTCTCCGAACAAGGTCTTCAGCAAAGCAGACATGAAGAAGGACGTAACGGGGCTTACGGACAAATATGCCGACAACGGCTATGCGCTGGTTTCCATCAACCCGGAGCTTATTCCTGATGATAGCAAGAAATCGGTCGCGGTCACCTATCAAATCGGTGAGGGAGACAAGTACAAGATAGGCAAGATCGATATATCCGGAAACACAAAGACAAGGGATAAGGTCATCAGAAGAGAGATCAGGGTCGATGAAGGAGACACCTTCAACAACTCAGCGCTGAAGAGAAGTTATGAACGGCTGAACAACCTCAATTTCTTTGAAACCGTCGATCTTGCGCCCAAGCCCAGGCCCGATGAAAAGACAGTCGATCTGGACGTCAAAGTCAAGGAAAAGTCAACAGGTTCGCTCAGCATAGGCGGCGGTTACAGTTCCGTGGACAAGGTAATCGGCATGGTCGAAATCTCTCAGGCAAATCTTTTTGGCAACGGGCAATTGATAAAGGCAAAAGGAGAGATAGGCACTAAGATGAACGATGCCGAGCTCACATTTCGTGATCCGTGGTTCCTCGATAAGCCCATATCGTTCGGAGCGACTATATATAAGCAGCAAAGAGAATACCCCGACTTCAAAAGAAAAGCGGTCGGCCTTGAGATAAGTGTCGGCAAGAGCTTCTGGGAATATTGGAGTGCCGGACTTGCTTATAATCTTGAGCAGGTCAGGGTTTCAGATATATCAAGCAACGCTTCACAAGTCATTCAAGAGCAATTAGGCAAGAAGATTACCAGCGCTATTACACCTTCGATCGCACGGGACACCAGAGACTACTATCTTGACCCGTTACGCGGTTCGAGAAATGTAGTGTCAACAACATTTGCCGGACTTGGCGGCGACAATGCCTTTATCAAAACCGTAATCGATTCGGGCTGGTACTTCCCGCTATTCGATGTGACTACGATACATCTGAGGGGTCGTGTAGGGTGGGCCAGCGGCATCTTCGGCAAATCCTTGCCACTCTATGAGAATTTCTATGTCGGCGGCATATACACTGTTCGCGGTCTCGGTTGGGGCATAGCGGGACCTAAGGACCCTGGGACAGGGGAGGCGATCGGCGGTACCAAACAGCTGGTGCTCAATGCCGAGTACATTTTCCCGATCATACAGGATCTTAAAATCAAGGGGGTTGTTTTCTTCGATGCGGGCCGTGCATACGGGAGCAACGAAACTTTCGGCAGCGACCTTCGTTATACTGCCGGCGGTGGAGTGAGATGGATATCTCCTTTCGGGCCGATCAGGATAGAATACGGGGTTAACATAGCAAAAAGAGACGGTGAGGCCGGAGGCAAGATCGAATTCGCGTTCGGTCAGGCGTTTTAACGGCGTTTGTATGTGTTGCGACCGATGCATACAATAAATGTGTGCGTCACCGGTAGACAATATTGAAAACAGTAATGGAGGCAATGATGAAGAAATTGGTTTTGATGAGTACCCTTGGGTGTTTCCTGATTTTATTTGCGGTATCTCCGGTGCTGGCGGCAGACGCAGCACTGAAAATAGGGCTTGTGGATCTTTATAAGGCCGTAAATGAATCTGAGCAGGGAAAGAAGGCAAAGTCCGAACTTGAAGCGATGATAAAGAGCAAGCAGGGTTCGCTTGAGGACAAAGGCAAGGCCATTGAGAAGCTGAAGGGTGAGCTCGAAAAAAAGGGAGGAGTTCTTTCAGCCGATGCCAAGAAGAGCAAAGAGGACGAGTTCGAACGGCTGACCAGGGAATATCAAAGAACAGTCGCAGACTCTCAGAATGAAGTGCGCAAGAAAGAGGGCGAACTGACGGGGCGCATAGTCAAGGATATCCGGGACATTATTACGGCGATCGCCCAAGAGGAGCAATATACGCTAATTCTTGAAAAGGCCGAAGGGCTTGTGCTTTTCTCCGACAAGGGGCTGGACATTACCGATAAGGTAATCCAAAGGGTTGACGGCAAACAGAAGAGCGGCAAAAAATAAAGGAGATATTTTAATGAGTCGCTGGTGCAGGACTTTTTCCGGTGCTGCCCAGCGGCTCAATTTCTTTTGCAGATGAAACTGAGAGAAATAGCATTACTGCTGGAAGGCCGCACTATCGGCGATGGCGATACTGAAATAACGGGAGTTGCCGGCCTTTCCGAGGCTGGGGCCGGAGATATCACATTTGTGGGCTCCGGCAGATTTATTAAAGAGGCCAAAGATAGCGCCGCCGCTGCCGTCATAGTAAAAGAGTTTGTTGAAGGTATTGAAAAACCCCAGATAGCCTGCACCAATCCTCAACTGGCCTTTGCTGTGCTTTTGGGCCATTTTTACGTCAAGCCGCACCAGCATCTCGGAGTGAGCGACATGGCTGCAGTGTCGCAATCGGCAATCGTTGGGGAAAATGTGACCATCTATCCCTTTGCTTATATCTCTGACCATGCAAGCATCGGCAAGGGCACAGTCATATATCCAGGCGTATTTATAGGCGAGGGCAGTTCAGTCGGTGAAGGATGCACGTTTTATCCAAATGTTACGGTCCGGGAAGGAGTAATTATAGGTGCAAGGGTTATCGTCCATGCCGGTTCAGTGATAGGCGCGGACGGCTTCGGATATGTGTTCGACGGGCGGGCTCACCGTAAAATACCCCAGGTTGGAGGAGTGATAATCGAAGATGACGTCGAAATAGGCGCCAACACAACTATAGACCGGGCAACGACCGGAATGACAGTTGTTGGTTGCGGTACCAAGATCGACAATCAGGTCCAGATCGGACATAACACGAAGGTCGGCAGGGGCGCAATACTGGTGGCTCAGGTAGGGATCGGCGGCAGCTCAACAGTTGGCGACGGGGTAGTGCTTGGCGGGCAGGCCGGCATTGCGGACCATACAACTATAGAGGCAGGCACTATGTTAGGGGCCAAGGGCGGTTTTATGGGGAACGTAAAGAAAGGCATCTATTCAGGCGGCCCCGCCATTCCGCACCGCGATTGGCTCAAATCAACAGCGATATTTGCCCAGTTACCGGAACTGAAAAAGAGAATCCATGATCTGGAAGAGCAGATAAAGGCTTTAAAATGCGTCAAGAAAGACAGAAGACAGTAGTCGGAAGCCCGAAGAACCCCGGTTCTTTTTTGACTCCTGATTTCTGAATTTTGAATCCGGAAATTTTTTATGAGCTGTCTTTGGAGGAAAAATGATTGAGATCAAGGAAATAATGTCGCTGCTGCCTCATCGTTATCCGTTTTTGCTGGTTGACAGGGTGCTTGAGCTTGAAACGGAGGTGAAGGCCATAGGCATCAAGAACGTATCGATAAATGAGCCATTCTTCACCGGCCACTTCCCGAATAATCCTGTCATGCCCGGCGTACTTATTGTTGAAGCCATGGCACAGGTGGCAGGCATCCTCGCGTTCAAGTCCGGCATGTCCGGCATGTCGGTATATTTTATGAGCATAGACAAGGTCAAATTTCGCAAGCCGGTGGTGCCGGGCGATCAGCTCCGTTTTGAGGTCAATGTAACTCACAAGCGGGGCAATGTCTGGAAATTCGGCGGCAACGCCTTTGTGGACGGAAAGCTTGTGTCTGAAGCAGAATTCACCGCTATGATGACGGACAAGGCACTATAGGAGCGGCAATGGTAAACGAAATTCATAAAACTGCTATTATCAGCAAGAAGGCCGAGATTGCAGACGGAGTTAGCATAGGTCCTTATTGTACTGTGGGCGATGGAGCCGTTATAGGCAAAGGGACGAAGCTGATTTCGCATGTAGTGGTTGAGGGCCGCACGGAAATAGGCGAGGGCTGCACTATTCATCCATTCGCCACAATCGGGCTGCCGCCGCAGGACCTCAAGTACAGGGGTGAGCCCACAGGCGCAAGAATCGGTAAAGGCTGTATCATCCGCGAGTATACATCTATCCACCGCGGTTCTGTCGGCGGTGACGGGTTTACAAATATCGGAGAAGGCAATTTTGTCATGGCGTACTGTCACATCGCCCATGACTGCCAGGTTGGTTTGTCTAATATACTTGCCAATGCCGCGACCCTGGCGGGCCATGTCATGATCGAGGATTTTACGTTTATAGGGGGAGTGGTTGTCGTGCATCAGTTTACGCGTATCGGCTCTTACGCCATGGTGGGGGGCTTTAGCGGCATCGGTCAGGACATACCGCCTTATACGATGGCGTCCGGCGCACGCGCTAAACTTTACGGCCTCAATACGGTCGGGCTCAAACGCCGGGGTTTTCCGGACGAAACTGTCAATGCCCTGAAAAAGGCTTACAAAATCCTGTTCCGTGAAAAAAGGACCCTGGCCGACGCGTTGAAGGCCATCAAGACAGACCTGCCGCAGCTGCCCGAGCTCAGGCATCTGGTGGAATTTATCGAGAAGAACAAAAGGGGCATATGCAGATAGGCATTATAGCCGGGACCGGAGAATTGCCTGTCATCGTTGCAAAGGACGCCAGGGAGCGGGGCTACAGGGTCATTACGGTTGCACTTGAAAACCTGGCGCCCAGGGAGATGGACGGCATATCAGACGAAATCCGATGGGTTAATCCGGGCCGGCTGGGTGAAATCATATCCACCCTGAAAAAGCACCGCGTAAAGGAAGCGATAATGGCTGGAAAGGTGCCGAAATCTTTGCTCTACAAGTCCAAGATAACCCCTGATCTCAGGGCCGTAAAGCTGCTGTTTTCAATCAAGGACAGGACGGATGATGCAATCTTGAGCGCTCTCACAAAAGAGCTTGAGTGCGAAGGCATACAGATTATCGACACTGTAAAGTTCAGCCCGCACCTGCTTACCCCCGAAGGCTGCCTTACTGCAAGGCAGCCTGACGAAGAGCAGTGGAAGGACGTAGAGTTCGGATGGGGGATAGCGAAGGAGATCGGGAAGCTTGATATAGGACAGACGGTGGTTGTCAAGGGCCGGGCCGTGATGGCAGTGGAAGCCATCGAAGGAACAGACGAAGCCATTCTTCGAGGCGGGCACTGGGCTGATGAGGGTGCCGTTGTTGTCAAGGTGAGCAAGCCGCAGCAGGACATGAGGCTGGACGTGCCTGCCGTCGGCATGGACACGGTGAAGTCGATGGAGAAGGTAAGGGCGCGAGTTCTGGCCCTCGAAGCGGGCAGAAGCATGATCATGGGGCGTGATGCCGTATTGCGAGAAGCTGAGCGGGCAGGGATTGTAGTTGTGGGCATTTCTGCAGAAACATTGCACTGCCGTCGCTCCAAAGGGCATTGAGTCAAATGAAATACTTTTCGCTTATCAGGGAGGCAATGGCTGTCGCCAACAGAAACTGGCAGCTGGTGCTGGTGCAGTTTATCTTCATGTTCGTCAGTTTCATCAGCCTGCTTATTATAGTCGGCATACCACTGGCAATTGCTTTTGTCATTTTCGGGATAGATCTTACCGAGATATTGCGGCAGAACGATCTGATCAGCGTGTTCCGGGTTGGGGTGGGCATGATGAAGGAGTCGTTCCCCATAGTCCTGTTCGTAATACTTGCTTTTGTTCTTTATGTGGCGGCAATAGTTGCAATGTGGATATTCGCATTCGCCGGTACGATAGGATCTTTGGCCAAAACGATCATAAACGGGCAGCGCTTCAGTTTCGGGTTCTTCTGGGCTGAATCGAGGAGACTGTTCTTTCCGCTGTTTATTTTTACCAACCTGTCCGGCGTCGCGTTTACTATCCTGGCTATGATAATGGGCATTCTGAGCGAAGCGGCAAAAAGGATTATATTGGTGGCCCAGACAGAGGAAGCCACATTTGCGGTTTTCCTGAGCATTTTCTTCTTTTTATTGTTGTTGTCGGTAGGTCTGTTTCTTTTCTTCGTTACGCTGGGACTAACCCTCTATGGCTGCGCATATCTTGTATTCAGCCGTCCAAGGCCTTTCAAGGCGGTCAGGCAGGTGGTGCACTATCTTTACAGGACCTCGTCGGCCCATATACTTTTAGGAATACTTGTTGTGCTTTATCTTGCAGCCGGCTCCATATCGGTTACGATAACATCTCTTCTTGCCATCATACCTTCGATCGGCCCGGTGCTGGCGATGCCTTTTCAGATCATATCACAGGCCGCGCACGGGTATGTCGGGCTGGTCATCATTGCAGCGATCTTTTTGCATTATTACAGGACCGGCCATCTGCCTTCCCTTCCAGAGTCCAGGCAGGCTCAAGATACTTCTCAGCAGCCAGCTGATGAGCCAGCTCCAGTTCCGCAGGAGAAGGCCGGGAATCAGCCAGGGTAATCCTAAAGGTTTCCTCGAAGGCCGAGATTACCAGTTCCTTGAAATGCCCGGTATCGATATCGGGAAGCAGTCTCCTTAAGCCGTCCGGCGCTGAAGGTCCGAGATCGTCGATGCACATTCGGAATACCGCCTTCAACATGCGATGGTCCGTCGCAAGGGGGATCGAGCCCTGCTGCAAAAAGCCGTCGCGCCAGCGTTTCTGGGCCGAACCTATGATTTTCAACCCTTCGCTGTTTATCTCTCCGAGAGATGACGATGCAAAACAGAGCGGGCTCCGCACGAGGTTTTTCCCTTTTTCGGGTACCTCCTTTACTGAAAAATCCAGGCCTGCAGCGTAGAAGCAGCGACTGAATGCCTCGCCTATTCGACGGT
>Ga0187785_10000585_pt1 | contig 13338 bp, 11 predicted proteins | sample 0815_BV2_4_20_MG_FD_132466 | JGI IMG/M metagenome (GOLD analysis project Ga0187785, IMG submission 132466) | Tropical peat soil microbial communities from peatlands in Department of Meta, Colombia - 0815_BV2_4_20_MG | ecosystem: Environmental > Terrestrial > Soil > Wetlands > Peat | place...
TCGGGGTTGATTACGCTGGATGCCTATTCCTGGTTTTTCAACCTTCTCATTCTGATTGCGACGGGTCTGACGGTTCTCACGTCCGTTCGATACTTGGCGGATGACGAACTGGACCTGTACGAGTATTTCGCTCTGCTGCTGTTCGCTGCTGCGGGAATGATGTTCATGGTTGCGGGTAATCACTTGCTCATCATTTTTATCGGCCTCGAAACGCTCTCCATTTCCGTATACATCTTGACGGGTATTCTTCCGTCGAGTCTCAAATCCAAGGAGGCGTCGCTCAAGTACCTCATACTCGGAGGTTTCTCCAGTGCGATATTTCTGTATGGGGCCGCCCTGTTGTATGGCGCAGCGGGTTCTCTTGAACTGCCGGTGCTCATGAAATATTTTCAGGTGAAATCTTTCGGTCCGATGGCTGTGATCGGCATGGGGCTGCTGCTCGTCGGTTTTGCATTCAAGACTGCGGCAGTGCCGTTCCATATGTGGACGCCGGACGTGTATGAAGGAGCGCCCACGCCGCTTACGGGGTTCATGTCCGTTGGCGTGAAGGCTGCAGCTTTTGCCGCGTTTGCCCGGGTATTCTTCGAGGGCATGCCCGCGGCGAAAGTCGATTGGGGTCAGGTCCTGTGGGGACTGGCCGTCTTGACGATGATTCTCGGCAATGTGGCGGCCCTGGTTCAGGAAAACATCAAGAGAATGCTCGCGTATTCGAGTATCGCGCACGCCGGGTACATTCTGGTGGGCATGGTCGCAGGCAACGAAGCCGGAACGCAGGGAATGCTGTACTACTTGCTTGCGTACACATTCACCAATATTGGCGCCTTCGGAGTGGTCGCTATCGTGGGCAGCAAGGGTGAAGCCAATGTGATGATAAATGATTACCGGGGGCTGGCGAAAACGCACCCGATGCTCGCTCTGGTCATGTCCATATTTCTTTTTTCTCTGGCGGGAATTCCTCCTACTGCGGGCTTTATCGGCAAATTGACCATCTTCAGCGCTGCTATCGGCACCGGATATTATTGGCTGGTCATTATCGGCGTGCTCACGAGCGCTGCGTCGGTGTTTTTCTACTTCCGGGTCATTATGAAGATGTACATGGAAGCGCCTGAGACAGCCCCCGCGAAGCTGCAATTCAGCCCGTCCATGATCCTGGCGCTGACCATTGCGGTAATAGGTGTGCTATACATAGGCGTTTTTCCGACGACGTATCTGAATTTGGCTTTGGAATCGGTGAAACCGCTTTTTTAGGACTCAGTGCGGAATTAATCCGGCGAAATGCGGTCCTGAATCCCGATGTCGGGTCAGGTGAGGGCCAACAGATCTGCAGGCTGATAAGTAGTCACAGGGGAACCGCGACCGGGCGTGCGCCGGGTCGCGGTCGTATGTAGACAATTCGGAGAAAAACAAAGTACATGAAGATAAGCGCCCTCGTTTCCACAGGTCATGGTATCAATTGCGAAAACGAGACTGGGTATGCTCTGGAATTGGCCGGTTTCGACAAAGTTGATCTGGTGCATCTCAACTTCCTTGCACGGGGCGACGTCAATCTCGACGAATATCATATTATCGTGTTTCCAGGGGGGTTCCTCGACGGAGACGATTTGGGAGCGGCCCAGGCTTGCGCGAACCGAATCAAACATTCCCGGATAAAAGGCCACCGGCTCATCGATCTGTTCGTGAATTTCGTGCAGTCCGGCGGTCTGATGCTGGGAATATGCAATGGATTTCAGCTTCTTACGAAACTTGGTATGTTGCCTGCGCTCGACGGGAATTACGCCCGGAGAGATTTGAGCCTTACGGGAAATGACAGCGGCCGCTTTGAAGACCGCTGGGTGCACCTGCTTGTCGACAGGGATTCGCACTGCGTGTTTACCAAGGGCATCAAGCGTTTATATCTCCCGGTTCGCCACGGTGAGGGGAAAATAGTGAGCAAGAATCCGAATGTTGCCCGAATGCTCGTGGAGAACCACCAGGCCGTGTTGAAATACGCCGTGCCCGATTCCGACACGCCCACGATGGAGTATCCTTTCAATCCGAATGGTTCGGAGTTGGCCATAGCGGGACTGTGTGACGCCACGGGCCGAGTATTCGGGTTGATGCCGCATCCGGAGTGTTTTGTCCACAGGACGACTCATCCGCGATGGACCCGAGAAGAACTGCCTGAAGAAGGGGCAGGGCTTGCCATATTCAAGAATGCTGCAGGATTCCTGCGGGAATCCTAACCGGCAGCGCTCTTTGGGATGAAGCAGTTTGCCTTCGCAGCCGCACGTAACCGGATGCCCACGGCTACGAATGTTTTTTTGTTGCTATTTTCCGGTCTTTGGAATAATATAATTAGCTGCTCTCCCGCCTTGGATTTTCATGAAAAACGATATTCCAAGACCGATTCACGCAGGGCTGCCTGCACGGTGAATAGTATCACAGGAGGTATACATGGCTCTGGACCCGACCAAGATGGCTGATTGGCAGATAGCTGAAGAGGCCGAAAAAACTATGAAAACGGTCCGCAACCTCGGTGCGGAACTGGGTCTTAAAGACGAGGAGCTTCTTCCTCACGGGCACTACGTAGCAAAAGTGGACTACAAGAAAGTCCTCAACAGACTCAAAGACCGACCCGACGGCAAGTACATCGACGTCACAGCCATCACTCCCACTCCTCTGGGTGAAGGCAAATCCACCAGCAGCATGGGATTGGTTGAAGGCCTCGGCAAGCGAGGCAAGAACGTAGTTGCGGCGATTCGTCAGCCTTCAGGCGGCCCCACCATGAATATCAAGGGTTCCGCTGCAGGCGGCGGTCTGGCTCAGTGCATACCTCTGACCCCGTTTTCTCTCGGGTTGACCGGCGACATCAATGCCATCATGAATGCGCACAATCTGGCCATGGTCGCCCTAACCGCCCGGATGCAGCACGAATTCAACTATGATGATGAAGAATGGGCAAAAAGAGGCATGCCCAGACTGGACGTCGATCCCAAGAACGTGGAATTCGGCTGGATCATGGACTTTTGCGCCCAGTCCCTTCGAAACATCATCATAGGCATCGGCGGCAAGATGGACGGCTTCATGATGCGGTCCACATTCGGGATTGCCGTGTCTTCGGAGATTATGGCCATTCTGGCTGTTTCCACGGATCTCAGGGACATGCGTGAGCGCATGGGGAAGATAGTGGTAGGTTACAGCAAGAAAGGCAAACCGGTTACCACGAAGGATCTGGAAGTCGACGGCGCCATGACTGCGTGGATGGTGGAAGCCATCAACCCGAACTTGCTCCAGAGCGTGGAGGGGCAGCCCGTTTTCGTTCATGCAGGTCCCTTTGCCAACATAGCCATCGGCCAGTCCTCGATCATCGCTGACAGGGTCGGCCTCAAGCTCGGCGACTATCACGTGACCGAATCCGGGTTCGGAGCAGACATCGGCTTCGAGAAATTCTGGAACCTGAAATGCCGATTCTCAGGTCTGAAACCCAACTGTGCAGTGATCGTTGCCACGATTCGGGCCCTGAAATGTCATGGCGGCGCACCCGTTCCCAAGCCCGGCCTGCCCATGCCGAAAGAGTACGAAGGCGAGAACGTCGGTTGGGTGGAAGAAGGCTGCAAGAACCTGATCCATCATATTGAGACCGTCAAGAAGGCAGGGATCAACCCCGTGGTGTGTATCAACTCTTTCTACACGGATACCAAGGCCGAGATCGCGGCGGTCAAGCGTCTCTCAGAGGCTGCAGGCGCTCGCGCGGCAGTTTCCGAACACTGGCTCAAGGGTGGCGATGGAGCCCTGGAATTCGCAGACGCGGTGGTCGATGCGTGCGAAGAGAAGAATGAATTCAAGTTCCTCTATGATTTGAGCCTGCCGCTGCGCCAGAGGATTGACCTTATAGCAAAAGAGGTGTACGGAGCGGACGGAGTGACATACACCGCCGAAGCCGAAGCCAAGGCGAAGAGAATGGAAGCGGATCCCGAACTCTCCAAACTCGGAACCTGCATGGTGAAAACACACCTGAGCCTTTCCCATGACCCGAACATCAAAGGCACGCCCAAGGGCTGGGTGCTTCCCATTAGAGACATCCTCACCTACAGGGGCGCCGGATTCGTGGTGCCAGTTGCAGGAGCCATTTCCCTCATGCCGGGAACAGGTTCCAACCCGGCCTTCCGCCGAGTCGACGTGGATGTGGAAACCGGAAAGGTCAAGGGCGTGTTCTAAGATCTCGTATGATAGAATTTCTTGATGGGTAAGGGCACTTCGTGTGCCCTTGCCTGTTCAATGCAATTATCGTCGACGTACTTTCCCTGCACGGCTTGCCTTGCAGGTTTTCTTTTTCGAACGCGAAGGAATCGGGAACTGCCCTATAGCAGTTCTCGAAAATCCTGTCGGATTCGTTTACAATTCTCCCCCTGTTCCTACGGTCCAATCATGTCATTGCGATGAGTGATACGGCTTCGCCCTCGCAATGACAGCCTTCCCATCTTGGGGCGTAATGAAAACCGACAGTACTTTTGAGAATCCCTCCATGCCATGCGGATTGCAAACAAAAAAGCGACAATAAAACCCAACAGTTGAGGCCATGTTGGTAAAACCTCCGGGACCCCATCGCGTATCCCGGAGGTTCGAGCCCCCATTCGCACCGGGGGGAGGAGCTGAAAGGGCTCGTTCCTAAATTAGTCATCTGATCATCAGGCGCAAGAAGTTGACCGTGAATAGCGATTGAACCGGTATGCAAAAACAGAGGTAGTCATACCAGTGCTTTCAAGAAATTTATCGCAATTCTCGAAAGTTCTGTCGGCTTCGTTCATGACTCTCCCCCGCATTCGAACGATCCAATTATGTCATTGCGAGGAGTGGAACGACCAAGCAATCTCTGTCTTGGTTAATTGGAGATTGCTACGGGCTTCGCCCTCGCAGTGACACTCTTCGAATCTTTTCGCGTATTCAAAACCGACACTATTCTTGAGAATGCCCCTGGATGGGGGTTCCGGCGAGTGCTCATACGGATTCGCTTTCTTACAGGTAATACCAATGCGCTGCCAGACAAGTGACGATGGATGAAGCCTGTCCTGGCGGGTCTCCGAAGCGAGTCAGGCCGCGCCGTTCGTAGCGGAGGAGATCTGGCAGGACAGGCCGTGAACCTTCAATGTTACTCTTTTGAAAGCGCATTGGTATAACTCGATTCCGGGCACAGGCTGGGGGCTCTCCTTCGCTGCGGACTACGCAGAGCCGTCTCATCACTTCGCTCAGGAGAGCCCCCAGCTCTGACATCTCATAACTCTTGTCGCGATTGCGTATAAAAGGTTTGAGGTGAGGTCCGGGGAGGAACTTCCTACAAGAAGCGCCTCACCGATTTCACGTATTTGAAAGCGCATTGGAACGGGTAGTAGCATCGGTCAATGGAGTGATTTTCCGTACGCTATAATTATTGCAGCTTGAATGATGCGCAGCGCATCCTGAATGGAAGCGTCGGGCAGCTCCGTTTCATCCTGCGGCATGCCTGATGCGTAGGTCTTGATCGCAGCTCCCTGCCTCGCCTGAACCAATTTGACAGAATATTGAAATTCGCTTCCTTCCAGGCTGATCGTGTATTGTGATCCCTCAGGGTCGATGCGGGGAATCAATCCGCTGACTTTCGCCCGCTCCAGTGCCGCCACAATCTTGTCAAACATGTCCTTGATATGAATATTCATGGGGTACTCCGATCAATTAGGCCTCATCCCTGAATGAGAGGCAGCCGTTTTTTCTGCCGGGAGCGACATCTGACACCTCAGTTCACGGAAAACTGCACATTCGCGAAGACGTTTCATGTGATATAGGGCCCCGTCTCTCCTTGCTCGTAGGAGCAGTATGCTCCAGCTTTGAAGACCCGTTATTTTGGCCGCCATTTCACGTGGGAACGAATAGGGCTCCGTTTGCGAAACAATAAAAACGAAAAAACCGGGGGAAACTTCTTTGGCGGAGCATCCCCCGGCAAACCTGTGGTCCGGCTCCCGCGCATCTGAACACGAGGCATTTCTCGCACGCAGTGCCTCGTGACTTGTCATTCTTGCAAGCAGGCCTGAATAAACCCCGATGCAGACAGGGCTGAAAAAGCTTGCCGGCCTGGGCTAGTACCCATATCCGCAGCCATACCACCCGGTGTAGTAGACCGGTGCGCAACTCCATCCGCCATAGCCGCCCCAACCGCCAATCCGGCCCCGTCGTCCGTATCCCATGCCGTAGCCGCCATATCCGCCATATCCTCCATAACCGCCCCAGCCTCCGACGTACGCCATGCCGTAACTGCCACAGCCCACACCGTATCCCATGCCGTAGCCTCCCCTGAAAAAAGCCTCGGAAGGGGTCGGTGCAGCTGCCATCGTTACCACTGCGAGGACCAAGAACATCACCAACAAGAGTTTCTTCATGTTTTCCCTCCAATATGGATAATAACAATTTGGGCGAGCAAGCTGCTCGCGTTTCCTTGCCCCCCAGGCCGTTTCATCAAATGAGGGACTGCATCGCGCGGGAAAAATTTCTCTAACAATTCCGTTTTTCCGGAGTTGCCCTCCGTATCATAACGGAACACACCCATTTCTTTGACTATGACATCACTCCCTTAAGCAAAGTTCCGAGATCGCGCCTCGCTCCATGAGTTGCCACCACACAATCGACTCAGGGAATAGTTTTCCGGCCCGGTCTGTTCCGCTCGTACAGAATGCGCAGGCCCTCCATGGTGAGGTCGTCATCAACGTCATCGACGAGCTTGGCTTCTGCGGCTATAACCCTGGCGAGACCTCCGGTCGCGATGACTTTGGGTCTGGTTCCCAATTCATCGAACATCCGCATCAGGATTCCGTCCACCAGGGATGCATAGCCGAAAACAATTCCTGACTGGATGGCGGAGGCGGTGTCCTTGGCAATGACGCGCTCCGGTGCGCTCAATTCGACCCGAAAAAGCTTGGAAGCCTGGTGAAACAAGGCTTCAGCGGCAATTTTCACTCCGGGAGCTATAGAGCCTCCTTCGTATTCTCCGGCTTTATTGATATAATCAAAAGTCGTGGCCGTGCCGAAATCCACTGCAATGAGATGACCTCCATATTTTTCATACGCCGCCACAGCATTTACGATCCGATCCGCGCCCACTTCCCGCGGGTTGTCGTACCGTATGGGCATGCCAGTTTTCATTCCCGGTCCGACAAAAAGAGGTGTCACCTTCAAGTGATGCCTGCACAACTCGTCAAGTGCTCCCACCAGAGGAGGAACCACACATGAAATGATGATGCCGCTGATTTCATGGGGTTCGAGTCCGTCCATAGCGGCGAGATTATGCAATTGCACGCGATATTCGTCTGCAGTGGCGTCCTCGACGGTGCGGATGCGCCAAAACCCGCGGCGTTCCTTTCCCTTGTACATGCCGATGACCGTATTGGTATTTCCCACGTCTATTGCAAGAAGCATGATCTGAGACCTCGTTTTCGGAGAAGGAAGTCTTCCCGTATTTCGCCGGCCGTACATCAGGTACGACAATACCCGACAACGGGCACCAAGCAAAGAAGATTCCCATGATCGCTTCCGTACTGCCATTTGACGCTCCGGGACAAAGCTCGGCATGAGATCTCGATACGACCGAAACGTTAAAATTATTGACTGAAATCATGTTCCAATGGTAATTTTATATGTCTGGAGCTGGTTTTGCTCGGAGCTGGATTGAGCACACGTCAGGGGCGTGTCCTACGGATTGGATTCATTCTTTGAGGCGGCCTGAACATGAACAAGCCTACTGGAATAGTGAAAGACGCATGTTACTTGAGACACGACATGGGTAGTTATCACCCGGAGTGCCCTCAGCGACTGGAAGTCATTTATTCGATGCTCGATGAATTGGGGCCTTTTCTGAACCTGATGGATATACCCATACGGCATGCACTGACCGACGAGATCACGGCCAACCATGATCCCAGATATGTTACGCTCATTGCAGCCACGGCAGGACGAGAGGACACCTTTCTGGACCCTGATACGTCGGCGTGCGCACATTCCTGGGACGCCGCCGCCCAGGCAGTGGGCGGACTTTTCAATCTGGTGGACTCTGTTGTGGAAGGTACGGTGCGCAACGGATTCGCGCTTGTCAGACCGCCCGGCCATCATGCGGAACGGCGACGGGCTATGGGATTCTGTTTTTTTAACAACGTCGCCCTTGCCGCGCATTACGCAATCAGGCAGCACGGAATGCAACGAGTGGCAATCGTGGATTGGGACCTTCACCATGGGAACGGGACACAGAATTCATTCTATGAAGATCCGCAGGTACTGTTTCTGTCCGTCCACCAGTATCCTCATTATCCGGGGACAGGTGGAGTGAGAGAGGTCGGGCACGGAGCAGGCGAGGGTTATACAGTCAACGTTCCGCTGTCTTCGGGCGCGGGCGACCTGGAATACCTCGCGGTATTTCACAATGTGGTGGCACCGATTATCGAAGCTTACAAACCGGAGTTGATTCTGGTGTCCGCCGGATTCGACGCGCATCGGAGCGATCCTCTGGGCGGAATGAGTGTCACCGAGGACGGATACGAGCATATGGTCCAGATATTGATGCATTTAGCCGCAGAATACTGTCGAGACAAGCTCGTATTGACGTTGGAAGGCGGATACAATCTTAATGCTCTTCGAGATTCGGTGAGTCGCCTGTTGACTAATCTGAGTTCGTACGACCCTGGCAAGGAAGCGGTCCCGACTCAGCCTGTCCTGGACACTTTCCCTCCGTCCTTTACGAACAGGCTGAAAGATGTCCTGAACACTCATCGCAAGTACTGGCCCAATCTCCCGACATTATAGCTCTGCACAACCTCGTTTGCTCCGGATTCTTTCCGTGAGTATACCGGTCCGTGCCTTTCCCTTCCCGCAATAGGATGTTGACAGCTGAGAAATGCTCGTGTGCGGAGAGGCGTATATCATTTCAGGGGAATGTCGCAACCTGAGAGGCTTGCGAGGTACTCTCCCACTTTCACTCCGAATACGGAAAAATACATGCACGGCATATTACTTGTAGACAAACCCGAAGGGGTTACTTCCAATGAAGTGGTTCGGCTGGTAAAGGCCCAGGTAAAGCCCGCGAAGGTAGGGCATTCGGGGACTCTGGACCCGGCCGCTTCAGGGCTCATGGTCATTCTTGTCGGCGCAGGCACACGGACCTTGGATTACCTGGACGAGAATCGTAAATGTTATCATATGATCATAAGACTCGGAGAAGAAACGGACACTGCAGATCGAGAAGGCAGGGTGATAAGCACCACCGACGCGTCCGGAATCGGCACGGAGCAGATTGAGGTGGTTCTTCGCGACCATACCGGAGTCCTGGACCAGATTCCTCCCCATTTTTCAGCCATCAAAAAAGGTGGAGTTCCGCTCTACAAGCTCGCGAGAAAAGGCATTTTCCCGGATCTCGCTCCTCGAAAAGTGGAAATTTTTTCCCTCATGCTCAAGAAATGGGAGCACCCGTTCCTTGAGTTGGTCATGACATGCTCGCGCGGAACCTATGCACGGGCCCTAGCCAGAGATGTGGGCAGGGATTTGAACGTGGGAGGACGCCTCGAAAGTCTGCGTCGAACCGAAAGCGGCAGATTTGTTTTGGACGATTCGGTGCACATGGACGAAATAGGTCAAGGAGGAGCAGGGTTCATCCGGGATCATTTGATGGGCATTCCTGAAGCCCTGACTCACATATCTGATTTTCAGGCGTTGCCCGGCGAAGTCAGAAAGCTCATGCGAGGATCACACGTGATATTGCCCAGGTCGAGATTTGCCGCGACCGGAACTGTCCCGGATGAGATACCTCGCCTGTATAAGATTGTTTCCGGAAAAGGTGGGCTCGTCATTCTCGTTCGTCCGGAACCTCGAGGTGCAGAGCTTGCCATCCGCCCCATCAAGGTGTTCAACACATGGCAAGAGGAATAGTGAGGCATTCGGAGCTTACTTCGGGGCCTATCCTCATGGAGACCAATGACCCGCACTTTTCTTTCTGGGATTCCCGACCGAATCGGGAACATCGGCACGTGACCAAAGAGGTGATTTGTACGTGGCTCCTTGTGCCATGACGCCCCAAAAAAGAGGTGCGCTACACCGATCCAGGCGCCTTCCCATTTGGAATACGATCAGGTTCTTGTCGTAAATACGGGTTATTAGTATATTTAGCTTTACATTTGGATGAAATTTGTGCGAAGATCGTTATCGGGGAGACGTGTTTTCTTTTGTTTCGAAAGGGTAAAGGAATGAGTCTGAGAGTAATCTTTAGTGCTTGTGCTCTGATTACCATCCTGTTCGTCAGCGCGAGCGACATCCCTGCGGCGACGGACAATCTTCCCCCGGAAATTCTGGGAACGGCACGGGAGACGCCCCTGGAAGCTTCATCCACTTGGGTGGTGGTCAACATGTTTACCGGCCGGTCTTCGCGGCAAGCAGTCCTGGTGAGGGATATTTTCGTAAGACTAGGGGCGGAAGGTCAGGGAATTGTCTTACCCTACAACGAGATCACCGTCGAAAATATGAAAAAGATTCGGCCTGCATTCCTCGCCCTAAGTCCGAATGGTGTGCCCTGGTGCAGGTACAGGGGACGCAACGGGGAGGAGCTTCAGAGTTTTTTTCGGGCCCTGAAAGTCATCATTCAGGAACTGGACGTGCCTGTTATGGGTATCTGCGGGGGACATCAGGCTCTGGCACTTGCTTTTGGAGGAAAAGTCGGACCGATTCGGGGCGGGGAAGACGATTGTTTCCCGTACGGTCACAACCCTACGGAACGGGGTCGCCATAACATATTCGTGGTGAACGACGATCCGCTCTTCCAGGACATGGGGAAGACACTGAATCTTGTTCAGAACCATTATGACGAAGTTAAGAAACTACCCTCAGGTTTCCTGTGTTTGGCTGAGAACAAACTCTGCCCGTATCAGATCATCAAGCACCCGACGAAACCTGCATACGGCGTGCAGGCCCACACGGAATACTACCTCAAGACCCGTCCTGACGGAGGGCTGCTTCTTCGCAATTTCCTTAACATCGCACGAAGCCACAACAAATTGATAAGAAACGATACGAATTCCGAGGCCGCTCGCAGGATAAGCACCCAAAAGAAGGATCACATGAAGAACAAGGAGCTGCCGTGAGAAAGTGGGGAAACCGGTAAGGACTTTGACCTCGCATTCCCCACTGGGGAATAATAGGGTACATCACTTTCGGTCACAGGGTCGCTCCGCATGAACGATTCTTCACATGCCGGCCATGTCCTCATCATAGAAGACGATCAGTACAACGGCCCATTTACCCAGCAGCTGCTGGAATCGGCCGGATTTCGCGCGGATCTGGCGCGTTCCGCCGAAGAGGGGCTGGCCAAACTCGAAAATGATGCCAGGGATTTGCCTGACGTCGTTCTCCTGGATCTCAACTTGCCTGGGATGGATGGTTTCGAACTGGCAGGAATCATAAAAAATCATGGTGAGTTTCAATATATTCCGGTCGTGATGTTCACCATTCACGATTCGTTGGAATTCAAAATAGAGGGACTGAACCGAGGGGCCGACGACTACGTCACGAAACCCTACCAGCCTGACGAATTGATTGCACGCGTCAATGCGATGTTGAGGATCAGAGGGCTGTACCAAAGTTTGCGACACGAAAGACAGGAAAATTCCCGACTGGCAAGGACCTTGGATGGTTCGGAACGCTTGGGCGATTTGTTGGGGCGATCGCCGCAAATGAGACGCATCTGCGAATTAATTCTCGATATTTCGGGCACCGACTCCCACGTGCTCATTCAGGGTGAATCCGGCACGGGCAAAGAAGTCCTGGCGCGAACCATCCATGATGAGAGCCCTCGCAACAAAGGGCCGTTCATCGTCGCAAATTGCTCCGCCTACGCTGAGACACTCCTGCATTCCGAGCTATTCGGACATGAAAAGGGGGCTTTTACGGGGGCTATTCGCCGCAAACTCGGCAGGTTCGAACAGGCAAATCATGGCACGATTTTCCTGGATGAAATCGGTGAAATCAGTCTCCCCACCCAGGTAATTCTTTTGCGTGTCATCCAGGACGGGGAATTCGAACGGGTAGGGGGAGAGGATACGCTTTCGACGAATGCCCGCATCGTGGCCGCAACGAATAGAGATCTCAAAAAGGCCATGGCACAGGGAATCTTTCGCGAAGACCTGTACTGGAGATTGAATGTCATTGCGATACACGTGCCTTCGTTGAGGGAAAGGAAGGAAGACATACCTCAACTGGTGTCCAATTTTATCAGCCGCTATAATGAACACTTGGGAAAAGACATCCGCACTCTGTCGAGCGAGGCCATGGATCTGATATTTAGACATCATTGGCCTGGAAACGTCCGGGAACTTGAGAATGCCATGGAACGATCCATGATCCTGACAAAAAGTGACGTGGTCCAGGTCGAAGATCTGCCTCCGGAGATTCGTTTTCAGGATCAACTAGGAGGAGATCCCACCGCCAATCTGGATCGGATGGAACGAGACCATATTCGCTCTGTCATGGAAAAATGCGGATGGAACAAGTTTCAGGCCGCCAGAATGATGGGAATAAGCCGGAGCACGCTTTACAGCAAGCTGAAGAAGCATGGACTGGCAGCTCCTGAATGACGAGCGGGTGTGCCGCAAAGCCGATGATGCGGATAGACAGAGATGAGAGAACAGGATCGGATCAGAATCGAATTCTTCACGGGCGTGGTTCGTTGGAAAGCCGAAGATGTGAAGGCGTCATGGGCTGAACGTGAAAATAGCTTTTGGATGTTACTGGGAGGCAGTGAGGATGTGGCTCGTGACGTGCAGATTCCGCATATTATTGACTGCGAGCGCGTCGCGACGCTGGATCTTCCTGATATCGATGGAGAAAGCGTAGATGTGATCGTTACGAATCTCTTGACGGGTGGCTACCTGGACAAACCCGGAGTGAAAAACAGTGGGGAAGCGGTTTTGTTTGTGATGGTCAATGAGGCTCTTCAATTACTGGATGAGATTGCTGGGAAACTGAAGCGTCATAATGTGAACGCCGATACAGCTTGCCGTCAGCCCCGCCGTTGAAACAGGTGCGGAGCTCTGTTTTTGGGATTTTGCTTGACAGCTAGTCATGTGCTTGTTAATCTTGACGGATGCATCGATATTCGGTGAACTGGGAGATCTGCTCGAACGGGCGGGTAGCTCAGCGGGAGAGCACCGGCCTTACAAGCCGGGGGTCACAGGTTCAAATCCTGTTCCGCCTACCAGGTTGCGCCGAATGCGGATACAACGGGGGCGTAGTTCAGTTGGTTAGAACGCCGGCCTGTCACGCCGGAGGTCGCGAGTTCGAGTCTCGTCGCTCCCGCCACGA
>Ga0187785_10000586_pt1 | contig 13316 bp, 14 predicted proteins | sample 0815_BV2_4_20_MG_FD_132466 | JGI IMG/M metagenome (GOLD analysis project Ga0187785, IMG submission 132466) | Tropical peat soil microbial communities from peatlands in Department of Meta, Colombia - 0815_BV2_4_20_MG | ecosystem: Environmental > Terrestrial > Soil > Wetlands > Peat | place...
ATATACTTCCAGCTGATTGACGGCGACTCGCATAACGATGGACATATCTACCTGTTGTTCCCAGAAAACAGCGCTTTTTCCATATCGGATATGCTCATGTGCAACGAACTGGGCACGACCAAGGCCATCACTGATATAGAGAAGTCGGCCCTGATGGAGGTCGGCAATGTCCTGATCTCGTCCTTCGGGGACGCGTCTGCAGAGCTGCTTGGTATCACAATGCTCCCTTCTACACCGGTATACAAAAACGATATGGCCAGAAACTTGATCAGTGAGATCGTTACTGACTTGAGTAAAACGACTAGAGATGCCATCTTATTTAAGACAGCGCTCACCAATGAGTCGAGTAACGTGAGCGGATATCTGCTGCTCCTACCGGAGCCACAGACACTGGATAATATGCTGCGGCTGCTCGGGGCTAAAGCGAATGGCTGAACAAGAGGTACATGTGGGCATGGGAGATCTGGTGGTCTCCCGAAACAGCGGCATCCTTACGATCATCGGCTTGGGATCATGTGTAGGGGTCGCCTTATACTACTCCAAGGGCAAGATCGGTGGGCTATCCCATGTCATGCTATCTAACAGCACTAAATCTCGACCTAGCGCAAACATGGATAAATACGCTGATATAGGGCTGCCCAAAATGCTCCTCGCCATGCAAAAAATAGGAGCGGAGCCTCAGTCAATGACCGCCAGGCTTATCGGCGGAGCCAATATGTTCAAATCCTCGGCGGGCGTCTCGGTAGGCGGGTTTAATATTGGGGAGAACAATGTTACAGCGTGCCGCGAATTCTGTAAAACGCAAAAGATCCGGATTACCGGTGAAGAAGTCCTTGGCAATAAGGGCCGAACCATGCGCTTTGACCTTAATACTGGAAAAATATCGGTTCGTTACGTAGATGGCACTATCCTTGAACTTTGATATATTCCGCATTATAGTTATTCTCAAAACTGATTGTTTAGGTATGGTTTTCCGATTTCTCAGATGTCAGGTGACTATACAGCATACGCTAATCTGCTCCGGAATATAGTTCCAAAGATAACATAGATGCTTAGTTAAAAACTGATTATTTGGAAGTATTTTCCTATCAGAAAACTTGTGTTTACCTGTGTTATCTGTGGAAACCAGTATCCTATGTTTGTTATGGCGGTTATGCACGCGATGGTGGTAGTGCGATCTCGCCCTTTTCATGCCACCCTACGGTAGAATGATACTATGGAAAGTCAAAGCTCAGTAAGGTGCTACACTACACATATGAACACTATGTTTGGTATCATACCAAAATTTTATATTCTATGGTACTGTACTAGCAACTATGAAGGACATTGATGGTCGGGAGCTGAGTCCGAAGAGGAATGAGCTGCTCAAGTTCCTGCTGGATCAGGATAAAGTAGTAAAAACCACCGATCTCGCGGACCATTTCGGTGTTGATCCATCGACGATCACTAAGATGGTCTGCGAGCTTGCCACCACGGGGCTGATAGAGCACGTGCCTTACCACGGTGTTGGGCTTACCCAGAGCGGCCGGGAATACGCCGGGTTCTTGGTTCGTAGACATCGTATACTGAGCCTGATGCTGTCCCACTATGGGCTATCCCATAATGAGGCGTGCGCTGCGGCGGCAAATTTTGAGAGTTATGTCAGCAAGGAGACGATCGACCATATCTGTGCGTCGCTGGGCCATCCGACCATGAGCGGATGCGGTAGGATCATGCATGATATCTGCTGTTGCTGCCCCGCGGATGAGGAGTGAAGAGGAACTAACGATGGGCACCATCTCCGGACATATCCCTGATCTGGACCTGATCACTTATTATAGCGAGAATAACAGGACGTTCTTCGCCAAGGTCAGTCCATGGACCAAGGCGGCCATGCTGATTATCATCGTCCTGTTTATCACGCTGATCAAAAGCATGGCGTTACTGGCCGTGCTCTACGTATCTGTGCTCCTGGTTTATGCTGCAGCCGAACTGCCGCTGAAGAGGCTGTTAGCATGGTATGCGCTTCCGTTATTGTTCGTCCTGTCGCTGGTTCTGCTGATGATATGGAATGTGCCCGGTAGGTCCATCATCAGCTTCGGAATCGCCGGCCAGGGCGTTACCCTGACTGACAATGGCGTGTTGCTGGTGGTCAATCTCCTGATAAAAGCGCTGATATCGGTGACATTTTCCCTGTTCTTCCTTATGACCACAAAGTACAACCATTTCTCCGCCATGATCTACAGGACTTTTCCGTCGCCGATCGACCAGATCTTTCTCATGTCCTACCGGTTCATCTTTATCACGCTAAAGATGATCGATGCTATGCTTAAATCGCTAAGATCCAGGGGCAGTGGCTTGATCTCCAGTGTTTCTCGGCAAAGCCGTTTGTTTGCTGAGGTTTTTGCACTTGTCTTTATCCGGTCGTATGATCGGGCGGAGCGGGTCAATAAGGCCATGGAGAGCCGCGGCTTTAGCGGAAAATATACAGCTGCCACACAGTTACCGCCGATGAAGCTGGCTGATTGTGGTTTTGTTAGTCTGTCAGCGGCGCTGACCGCTTATATTGCCTGGAGGGGGCTGTAAATGATGCTGAAAAAATATGCCGGCGGAGCGACGACAGCCTGTCTAAAAACGGGCGGCGAGATCGTCCATGTCGATTGCGTAAGTCATACGTACCCTGACGGGAGCGTGGGCATCCACCATATGTGTTTTCATGTGGTTCCTGGGGAGATCGTCGGTCTGTGCGGGGCGAATGGCTCTGGGAAGTCGACGTTGATCGAGCACCTTAACGGGCTTCTTGAGCCGACAGAAGGCAGCATTACAGTCCTTGGGACCGATATGAAGGGCAGACGGAGGGAGATCTGGAAGGAAGTAGGGATTGTGTTCCAGCGGTCCGACGATCAGTTATTTGCCCCGACCGTTATGGACGACGTGATGTTCGGTCCGATCAACTTAGGTAAGACCGCTGCTGAAGCCAGAAAAGCGGCGGAGGACGCGTTGAGCGCTGTCGGTGCCCTTCATCTGTCACAAAAGATGCCGAACTACCTGTCCGGTGGGCAGAAGCGGCTGGTCTGTATAGCAGGCGTCCTGGCCATGAAGCCTCGGATGATCGCCATGGACGAGCCTACCTCGGACCTAGACCCGCAGCATGCGGATCTGGTCGAGCAGATTATCAAGGATCTCAGGGATAAGTACGGCATCAGCGTGGTCATAGCGACCCACGACATGGATTTGGCCGCGAGGCTATGCGATCGCATCTGCGTGGTCAGGGGCGGTTCCATTATAGCCGAAGGGACGCCGGCCGACGTGTTTTATGATGAAAGCATGCTGAAGGAATCAGGACTGAAAAAGCTGCGTGTGGCGGAGACATACGAGGCGATCTGCAGGGTTGCAGGCGTATCACCGTGCAGCAGGCCGATTACTCCGGAGGATCTGGCTCGATGCGTGGAGACGATGATGAAAGGGAGGTCCTATGAAGGTTTGGGGCGCACCCAAAATAATTAGTATAAATATTATAGAGTGGAAATAAATGGCGCATATACATCTAGAGGACGGGACATTTACGCTGCTCTGGGTAATCATCTGGTGGGCGGTAGCATTATCGCTGATCACGATCAGCCTGATCTGGCTGCGGAAGGTAAAAAAGGCCGATAACCGCACGATCACGATAGCAGCGATGTGTACCGCAGCCTCATTCGCGGTCTTTCAGATCGAGATCCCGGTTTTCGGAGGCGTCCATCTTAACCTGACACCACTAATTGGAATCCTGATCGGACCCGCGCTGGGCGGAATCGTGGCCCTGATCGTCAACATCTTTTCCGCGGCCATCGGCCATGGTGGCTGGGGATTGGTCGGCGCCAACCTAGTCATCAACCTGTCTGAGATCTTCACAGGATATTACGTATATCGGACCCTGGAACGGGTAATCAAAGCAGGAACGCTGGCCAGCGCCGGAATTGCCACGCTTCTAGGACTTCTGGTCGGTAACATGATCATGATCGCCATCATCATGGTTTCCGGCATCCAAGGAGCGAACAATGATCCCGGGAGCATGCTCTACGGGCTGTCGCTGCTCGCAGCGATCAATATGGGCGTGGCAGTGATCGAAGCATTGATCACAGGATACATAGTCACATATATCAAAAAAATTCGGCCTGATATGATCCAGGGGGCGAAACCGTGAAGATAGGGGAAAAGAACTGGATGCTGATCTTCCTCGTCGTGATCCTGCTGGCCGTAGCTACCAGCGCCGCTGCATATATGATCACCGGTAATAAGGGCATTGAAGAAAGGTTCTCCAGTGCAACAGGGCTGAACGCCGGTGGAGAGAATGAAAAAGGGGATAGCGGAAGTTTGTTAGGGTTCAGGATTGAGGGCAATATCCTCTTATATATGACGATACTGGCCATACTGGGAGCTGCCTGTGTCATTATCTACCTGAAGTTCAAGCTTTGAGCCTCCCTCGATTTCATCGCGCCGGTTTTTCACCGACCCAGGTTATCTCAGTTGTCTTCCGTCATCCTTTAGATCTTCTTATTTCCCATTACCCCCTCTAGTGACTCCGGCTCCTTGAGCCCGTGCCCGGTGATAAGCGCCGCTACCCTCGCATCTTTCTCGACGATGCCTGCATTATACGCCTTGATCAGCCCGGCTGTGGCCAGAGCGCCTGACAGCTCGGCGAAAATGCCCTCTTTCTTAGCAAGCATGCTCCTGGCCCTGATTCCTTCCTCATCCGTAACAGCGGTCGCCCACCCCCCGGACTCCCTCAGAGCCCGCAGGGCCCAGGTACCGTCCAGCGGGTCGCCGCAGGCCACGGCATCCATAAGTGTATGCGGTGTAACCGGAGTGATGTCGTCCCACCCCTCTTCGAACGATTTTGCCACCGTATTGCAGCCGGCGGCCTGTACACCGATGATTTTCGGCAGCCGTCGCAACAGTCCGGCGATTTGCAGCTCCTTCAACCCCTTCCAGATGCCGTGGACCAGGGTACCGTTGCCGATAGGACAGACTAAGTAGTCGATCTCGCCGTTCATCTGGTCCACGGTTTCCAGACCGACAGATTTCTCGCCCTCGCCCCGGTATGGGTAGTCCCCGGCCAAGTACCTGCCGTGCTCGTCGTACTCCCGCTTGGCGGTCAACATAGCCTCGGTGTAATCGCCCTCCACCCGAACGATCTTGGCCCCGTGAGCCAGCATCTGCAGCAACTTGATTTTTGCCGTGTCATGAGGCACATAGATGGTGCAGAAGAGCCCTCCTCTGGCGCTGTAGGCGGCCACACTGGCGCCCATATTGCCAGTGGACGCGCAAACGATCTCGTTTTTGCAGCCCTCATGGATGCATAAATAGTGATAGGCATGAGAGATCTCGACCGTAGAACCCCGATCCTTGAAGGACCCGGTAGGGTTCATGCTCTCCAGCTTGAAAAACAGCTCGCCAGCTCTTAACCCCTGGGCGATATTTCGCGATCGGATCAGCTGCGTTCCGCCTTCCCCCATGGAGATGATGCTGCCCGGATCGAGGTCCGGGTAGAACTCCAGGTACCTCCAATGGTCGAATGGTCTGCGCCGTAGCATATCCCATGTGATTCCCTGTATCGTACGATAGTCGTAGACCAGCTCGAGGCTATCCCCGCACTCGCAGCGATACCGGATTTCTGTAGAGGGGTAGGTCCTATTGCAGCGGGCGCACTGGAGGTACTTCACTTGCATAAAAAGAAGAGGGTGCTTCTGTATTACAAATGTTTCTCGTCTGTCAGTGTGATCTCAGGCCGCATGTATACCCGTTCCATGCTATTGACGGGCTTGAACGCGGTCTTCGACTCGCCCACCAGCGTCTCGGTACGGCCGATGATCAGGTAGCCGCCTGGGAGCAGCGAATTGTAGAACTCCATGAGAAGCTTGGCTTTCTGCTCATCAGAGAAGTAGATCATCACGTTGCGGCACAGGATCAAATCGAAGAACGTTCCGAGCTTGCCTCCCTTGATCAAATCAAAGGCCCTGAAGGCCACGTTGCTCTTGACTTCGTCCTTGACCGAGATTTTTCCATCCGGCATCGTTGTCGTGTATTTATTCATGTAGGTTCGATCGACGTTTTTGAGGGAGGACGGATTGTATATGCCCTGTCTGGCTTTTACCATGCACGCTTCATCGATGTCGGTAGCATATAACTTGATCAGGAGGTTGTTATAGTCTCTTCCGAGCACTTCGTGTAAGACCATCGAGATGGAGTAGACCTCTTCGCCGCAGGCGCAGCCTGCGCTCCATACGTGGAGATTTCTCCTGCCTGACCTCTTTTTCTTCTCAACGATATCCGGTATTACCTGCTTAGAGATTACATTGTAAACTTCGATATCGCGGAAAAACTCTGATACGTTGATGGTGAAAGCATCGACGACTTTTTCATACTCGTTGGGCGCCGTATCCAGGATGGATAGGTACTCCTGATATTTAGATACGTTAAAAAACTTCATTCTGGTAGACAGGCGCCGTGTTATATAGCTGTCTTTATACTGGCCAAGATCAATGCCAGTATGATCTTTGACCCGCTTGATGAGCAGGCGCAGATCCGGATCGCTGATCTCTTGCATGGATGAAGGTTGAGCATCGATCATATATAAATGTTGTTTGACATGGCGTCACAGCTTGCCGATTTTTTCAAATTTGAAATTACAGAAATGATATCGTGCGCGGAAGATCCTGGTGCCAACTCGATTACCCTCAAACTCCGCGACGCCGGCGGGAAAAGCCTTAAGCCATCAAAAACAACGACTTATGCATGAGAAACGGCGATTTCCTCACCGGGACCATTGGAATGATCAACAGCTCATGCGACCTAGCCGGCATCGATGATCGGCACCGGCGTGTGTTGACCAGCATCTCCCGAAAGCTCACGGTAGATTACCCGGTACGCCTCGATAACGGCACGACCACCATGATCAGAGGCTACCGTTTCCAGCATAACAATGCCCGGGGACCGTACAAGGGCGGCATCCGCATCGCACCCGGCATAGTCGATAGTGAGGTGGCAGCGCTGTCGATGCTGATGTCATTAAAGTCGGCGGTTCTGAGCATCCCTTACGGCGGCGCCAAGGGCGGCATCGTCGCAAATACTTCAACGCTGTCCAGCGCCGAACTCGAGAAGGTCTGCCGGGGATACATAAGGGCAATCCGGCCCATAATCGGGCCAAACACGGACATACCTGCTCCGGATATGAACGTTTCCGAAGAGTGTATCGGGTGGATGCTGGACGAGTACGAGCGGATGGTGGGTTACCACGCTCCTCAGGTGATCACAGGAAAGCCAATGGTGCTGGGCGGAAGCAGAGGCCGTTCATCCGCCGTCGCCTGGGGCGGTATGTTCATCATGGAAGAGGTAGAGCGCAGGCTCAAGAACCATAACAAGGCCTTCGCAGTGCAGGGTTTCGGTAACGTTGGAGGCAACCTGGCCAAGATCCTGTACGGGCGGAATAAAAATGTCCGGGCTGTCAGCGATTCTACCGGCGGCACCTTCAGGGAGGACGGGCTGGATATCACGGCCCTGGCCAAACATAAGGAAAAGACCGGTTCAGTTACCGGGTTCCCGGGAGGCACGGACATTTCCAACGAGGACCTGCTCGGCCTGGACGTGGATGTACTGGTGCCGGCAGCATTGGAGAATCAGATAAGCGAAAAAAATGCCGATGCGATCAGCGCGAAAGTCCTGCTATGTCTGGCAAACGGCCCCATCAACCAGAAAGGTAGCGAAATGCTGGCAGCTCGGGATATCCTGGTTGTACCCGATATCCTTGCCAACGGCGGGGGCGTTATCGTTAGCTATCTTGAATGGGCACAGGGCAGGGAAGGCTTTTCCTGGCGCGGCTCAGAAGTGTCTCTGCGTCTCAAGGAAGTCATGAAAAGCGCGTTTAAGGATGTGTACGACACCGCTCGGGAATACGATAAAGACATGTATACCGCGGCTTACATCCTCGGAGTGAACCATATCGTCACTGCTATGAAGGCACGGTCGATCTAAGTATTACGCTTTGGTCATAAATGCTGTATAATGCCCAGTAAGGATAATGGAATTAGTGCCATTAGGGTTATTGATGGTATCTTCGTGTAGTTTGTGGTTTGGCCGTGAGCTTAGGGCCGCTCGAGCAATTAGCGTACCTCTAAAAAATGGTTTTGCGTTTTCGTGCTACCCTACGAGAACATTAAGAGGGGAACGCCAAAACCCAGAAGCAACCACAATGCATATGCGGGAGTATTGCTGCTGAGTCGAGTCTGAGCCTGATTCGATGCTGACAAAGTTCCTGCAGGTCAACCCGTCAGATCATCGTAGTATTTTATACAGAAATGTGTGGCGCAGACCTCAGGCTTAGCATCGTGGATGCCGCAATAGCACTTACCATCCAGTTCGTAAGTGAACGGGCACTCCGAAACACGGCTGCCATCAGGGTTAACCCACAGCTTTCCGCCGGCGACCTCGCCGCTCCCGCCGAATTCGACACCGACGCATGCCAGAATATCCTCACGGCCGTCTAGTCTCCACCGGGCGATATCGAGCTGCGAAGCCTCCAGCCTCATCCCGTATTTCCTGCAGCATGCGCCGCACATGGTACAACCGGACATGGTGTACACCTGGCGCCCTCTGATGAAAAGCATATTGGTAAGATGTCGCCTGACGCTAGAGAACGCCACCTGGCAGTGACCACTCCCAAGTATAGAGCCGGCGGCCTTTCTCCAACCCACGGTCCATTATCGTAAAAGTACGCTCCGAACGTTATATGATCGATCCTGGAAGCTGAACTCCAGTGCTGGAACCCGGAATGAATCTCAACAGGTGGTTGATGGCAAAGCTGAGGGCGTAGACCAGTACCCTGGACTGCTGTGCATTCAGGCTCACATTCCGGTTCATGATATGTGCAGTGGAGTTTTTCTCCTTTTCCATGAGGTTATTTAGCACCAGCTCAACATCGTTCAGATCTGCGAATACCTGCTTATGCCTCTCCATTATCATGTTCCGAAGGCCTTCTGTCTGCCCTTTACCCACTTTGCTCAGATCGTCTAGTTGCTGCATGTTGTCCCTGACGATCTCCCTGACTAGCCGTATATTGGAAATGGCGAAGATGATGTCGATCATTTCCACAGGTGCCGCAGCAGGGCTGGAGAAGGTATGGTCTCGGCTTCCAGATGGTACATCGGCGCCACTCATATTGTTCACCGGAATCCTGTAGGTAGGGTACGGTTAAAACCCCGCGGCAAACTTTCCACGAACGATTACAGGAACCGGTCCCTGACGTCAGCGTCTGTATGTGAGAACTTACGGGTGAGATGCTAAACGATTATTCGCATATCGCGGAGGACACAGATCAGTATACCGATTTCGTCGGGCCTGACACTAAGGAAGTGGCGGGGCAGGTTCCACAACTACGGACATGCCGGCCCCTACATGAGGATCGTGTTGATCTCCCGGATTATCCGGTAAGAAATGTAGAGGCACGCGATTATACCAGCGATGAAGACCGTCTCTGTGATCGCTTGGCTGACCGGTTCATGGCCCGACTGCAGATAGGCGTAGAACCATAATGCCAGTGATATCGATGATAGCAATGAATAAGTATTGATGGGCATACACTTATCACTGAAACATATGTTTATTTGGTATTTAATGATTTTATTACAATTTTTTAATTACAATATCAAATGAACTTGGGCTGTCGGATACTTTATCGGTTCGATGGACGACGCCCAAGCGACTTCATAGCCGCTGAATTCAACCCTTAACGCGGCCACTGCCTTAAAAAGCCTCATAGACCGCAACTGTAGTGTATTCCTCTTTATCCATAGGTATATGATGTTTATTCATTAAGAATTATCATGTAATTTCACCATAGATGGCTTCGACAGTGGTCGAACATAATAGAAATCCCCCACCACCCTTGAAGGGTTTCGCGAATATACACGGATAACAAGTATTTATTTGATCATACTGAAACTATTGTCGGGTATGTATCGACAGAGAGATATAACGGACTCGATAGCGGTTGTATCGCTTATATTCCTGATTTCAGCGACCTTCGTAGCTGGAATCCTGAGCTTGCTCGGGGTGTCGATGCCAGAAACGACGGTAACAATGAACGGCACGCTTAACACTTCGGTGCTGTACGGGTTGACCCATACCCACTACGGGATCGATTTCAAACACATGGACCCGGTCACAAAGATCCTTTTCGGAGCGGTTTCAGGCCTAGTAATGTTCCTATTGCTCACGATGGGATGGGTATATATGTACAGGCGCAATGACAGATCGAATAGATGAGTATCACTCCAATACCCCCGATAATGTCAGCTTGTTCGAACGAAATTATTAAAATTTCGTCTTTTTTTACAGTATAATCTACGGTAAAGCGTAGTTATATATACTATGCAGAATATTATTGTCATGCAGTTCATCTGCACGAGTTATTAAAATGAGAGACAGTGGATTTAGGGGGCCCCGGAGAAACTTCGGCGGTCCAAGAGAAATGCATAAGACAACTTGTTCTGACTGCGGAAAAGAATGCGAAGTACCCTTTAAGCCCGCGGAGGGCCGCCCGGTATATTGCCAGGATTGCCTTCCCAAGCATAGGAAGCCCCGATTCTAAAATTCCAAAAAGTTCAAGTCAAGTAAGTTTACAGGATACGAAGGGGCGACTCTTCGTACTATTATTTATTGAAACGCTTTTGATGCTTCTTTCTTATACAGCTACAAGTCCCTATGGAGATCTAATCCTCAAGAGATACCTCTCCATAAGGTTCATGCCTTCTTTGATGTTATCAAGGCTATTCGAGTACGAGAAGCGTAAATAGCCTTCTGCCCCATCCCCAAAGTCGATGCCCGGGGTCACCGCCACACCTGCTTCCTCCAGGATCGACCGGCTCAACTCAAGGGAGTTCGAGCCAAACTCCTTCGCGTTCGCCAGAATATAGTATGCCCCTTCAGGCTCGCGCTTGATCCCAAACCCCATGTTCCTGAGCCTTTTTACCATGTACTTTCTTCGTTGATCGTACTCCGCAACCATGCCCTTGATATGATCCTGCGGGCCGGTGAGAGCAGCAACCCCCGCGTGCTGCACGAAGCTGTTAGCGCATATAAACAGGTTCTGCTGAGCCTTCTGCAGCGGTCGGACGCAGTCGAGTGGCGCGATCAGATACCCGAGCCTCCACCCGGTCATTGAATACAATTTAGAGAAGCCGTTCAGGACGAATGCATTATCCGAATACTCCAGTATGGAGTGATCGCATCCCTTGTACACCAGTCCCTGATAGATCTCGTCCGAAATGATGGGCAGGCCCCCGGCTGCTTCGCAGATGCCCCGATAATCCTCAGGCTCCAACACCCTGCCCGTCGGGTTGCAGGGAGAGTTGACCAAGATCGCCCGGGTACCAGGTGAAATGGCCTCAGCGATATGACCCGGAGACATATCAAAGCCGCTGTCCTCGTAGGTATATACGAATTTCGGCTTCCCTCCAGCACACTTAACAAAGTTAGGGTAGCAGGCGTAATGGGGGTTCGACATGATCACCTCGCTGCCATGCTCGAGCAGCCCGATGAACAACAGCAGCAACGCCGGGCTGGTCCCAGAAGCGATGATCACCTGGTCTTGGCGTACATCAAGCCCAAACCTCCGGTTATAGTATTCGGCCACAGCCCGACGGAGCTCGGGCAGGCCAAGGCTATGGGTATACCTAGTTTCACCAGCACGCATAGCTTCGTTCCCAGCCTCGCAGATGTGGGGAGGCGTGGGAAAATCGGGCTCTCCAACTTCAAGGTGTATGATCTTCCGACCCGAATTCTCCAGCTCCTGTGCCCGCTCCAGCACGTCCATGACGATAAATGGAGGGAGATCCCTGACTTTGTCCGATATCCTGACCATGGTCGCTCCGCGTGTTAAACTTACAGGTTAGTATGGATACGGTACGAATGATTAAATATTCACTTGGTCATGGATCATCAACTGAATGTTGTGAAAAAGATTGCGTCAAGACTCATGAAGGATTACAATCGCTATGCTATGCCGGAATACAGATTGCCCATATCCAGACCCTCGTGGATACTATACGGTGGCAGTTTGTGGTTTGACCGTGAGCTTAGAGCCGTTCGAACAATTAGTATACCTCTAAAGTGTTTTGTGCTTTCATAACACCCTACAGGGACCCCCAGGAAAGGAGGGGCGTGCCCCAATTTTGCTATAAAATTGTAGGTCGATCCAGGAGCATTGGAGAGGCCAACTGGAATTTTATAGCAAAATTGGGACATGCCCGAAGGAGGAACCCATCCATCTTTAAATTTTATGGAGTCGCGTGCAGATGGTTGACCGGTTCGCACAGGTCGTGATCGAACTTAAACATCTCGGCCCGGCACTGCTCAAGCAATGAAATCATCTTATCAGGGCTATGAATCTCGTATGCTTTAGTGCATGACATGCCCGTGCACTTTTTGATAGCGATACAAACCCGCTCCGGCCGCTGCGACCCGCAAGAATCGAGCTTTTCCATGTAAATGGCCACCAGCCCAATAAACTTATAGTACGCGTCAATGTTATGTGCGTGGATGGTCTCGAGTTCCTCAAAAGTACGTGTGATCATACCTAAGATGACGTAGGTGTAAGTGAGCCTTGCGCAGAAGGACTGATCGTTGTTATCCAGATAGTATTTCATCAGACGCTCATACTGCTCTTTTACCCGCGAATACAGGCTCTCGCATTCCATATTGTTGCCACCTGAGTAAGTCTTCACAGAATTAGGCTATATACTTTCCATACAAATTAAATGCTATTCAGGCATATGCACGGCAAAAAATCGTCGTAAAGGTTCGAATGGATCATGTATAGGCAGGACGGTATAGATAGATAAAAGTTGCCTTTCTAACTTTGCTGTATTACCCTGCCGTCCGGGGCTGACATATATATCAGAATTGCTGCGTTAAACTCGAGGTAGCTTCCGATCGCCATTCCCGTCATCCCAATGTTATTTCCCATGGACCTGAGCCATAAACCAGAGACGAGAAAGCATATACTAGAAAGTAGAAGCAGTGCGACAATATGACTGGGACTTTTCGTGAGCATATTCGGCATAAACGATTGCAATAGAGTCATTTGATCATCGAGAATATATAATTAATCCCGAGATTGGGCTGGAGGGCCAGCCGACATGAAGACAGCAAAATGGGCCTATAATGGATCAGATACGTAGGCCGCGCCTGTTCGCCTGAGAAACTGACTGCCATCTAAAACTTCTTTCCCCGAACCCGGTCGATATCGAACACAGCAGTTTTCGCCACGTGCATGACGGCAAAGGTACCGGCCTGGATGG
>Ga0187785_10000589_pt1 | contig 13281 bp, 14 predicted proteins | sample 0815_BV2_4_20_MG_FD_132466 | JGI IMG/M metagenome (GOLD analysis project Ga0187785, IMG submission 132466) | Tropical peat soil microbial communities from peatlands in Department of Meta, Colombia - 0815_BV2_4_20_MG | ecosystem: Environmental > Terrestrial > Soil > Wetlands > Peat | place...
GGAGCATCCATTATCCATTCTGGGACATGACAGACGCATACCATAACATGTCCGTAAATAGCAGCATAAAAAATAACACTTCGGCCCCAGTTGTTTCCCATGCAGGCCCCAGCGACTCGACACAGACCGCCCCTCCCATGCCAAATGACAACTCGAAACGCTGGGGAAGCAACCTGAGTACCGATCCAAGGGCACCAAAGCCTGTCAATATCCCGACCGGCATCATTATGGGACTATGCTTCGCCTGCATCCTCCTGGCTGGCATCGTCGAAACCCTGATCATCAGAAGACGATAGATCAGCAGAAGCTATAGCTCCAGCACCGTATCGTCGAACGCCACCGTGATATTATCTGATAGACGGGAGACGCGAGCTTGGACCTCCATTCTGCTCTCCACGGTCGGGTATAGCGATGCGTTAAAATGCACCAGCATAACCTTTTTAGCGCCCGTCTCCCGGGCTACTACGACCACATCGTCCGGCGACAGGTGCGGCCATGACCCTCGGCGCTGGCCGGAAATCGCCGAGCACTCGGTGATCAGCAGATCGGCGTCTTTACCGAGCTCAAATAGACCGTCGCAGAGGCCGGTATCGGTACAGTAAGCGACGGTCCTGCCCCCAAGCCTGAACCTGAAGCCGAGACAGGGCGCCGCATGTACCAGCGGCCGGAAGTCCTCCAGAAAAGGAGCCCGTCCACGGCCTTCGGGAAGCTCGGTGATCACCACATTGAAGGGCAAGTCCCCAACTGGAACTGTATAGGGCTGTCGGAGGATATCGAGGAGCGCTTTTTTAGTGCCGATCTGCCCGAAAACCCGGAGGCCTTCAGGAAAATTGAGCCTGACCAGGGTATGCAGCCCCTCGATGTGGTCCAGATGAAAATGGCTTAAGAATAGATATGCAGGCTTATCCTTAGTTATATATCGATCGAGCTTATGGATGCCATTGCCCGCATCCAGCACTATGTAGCCCTCCGACGAATCTATCAGCGTACAGATCGTATTGCCCGCCCGATTATCGTACCAACCGTTGGTGCCGAGGAAAGTGACTTTCACGATTTAACCCCTCTAAGGTGACTCACAGACGAACTCTGCTATCCTGATTGATCATACTCGGGTGAGATGGCAACACGGAACACTGGCTATCGGTGCTTCTTCTTCATTTCTTCCAGCGTGGCATTCGTCTCATCCACGTGGAGGTAGTACATCCGAGGCGAGTACTTCGACTCCCGCATCTTGCGGATCTGCAGCACGTCCCTGGGGTTATCTTCGACGTCCACACGCGAAACCCATATCACACCATCGACGATATGCTCCAGCGCCTTGATCAGTTCGGGCCGGTGCGCGCCTATGTGAATGGTGAACATCGAAGTCGTGCCATAGTTCTTCTGGGTCGCCATCTGATGATGGATGTAATTCAGGATGGCGCGCTCTGAGTCGCTGGCCAAGAGCAACGTGGTAAGCGAGTCGACGATTCCACGCATGTTATTATAGGGCTGGACCTCTGCTGTGGCATGCTTGACCACATCGTGCACCTCGCTGATGCTCGAAAGGTCGTGACAGACGTACTTCCACTTTGAGACAAACTCTCCCCAGCCAAAGGCATCCGTGAACCCATCGATGACGATGAGCTGCCCGTTGTTGATGTACTCCTCGGTCTCCAGCCCGAACGAGCCAAGCGAATTCAGGATCGCCTGCGGCGGGTGCTCCATATTGAAGATATAACAGTATTCGTTGTTGAGCAGCCCCTCGGCGACGAACCTGGACTGAAGGATGCCAGACTTGGCGCCAGTGTCCTCCTCCAGCAGGACCAGAGAGCCCCGCGGTATGCCTCCGTCAAGCGCGTTATCCAAGTCGGGAATTCCAAAGGTAGCCCTGTTCTTGATCTCGGTCATGATATCCCCTGTAATAGTTCAGTAATAGTCTCCGGAGAAACTTTTATACGTATCGGTTAGAGGAAGCTGCTGATTGGCTGAGACCGGGCAGGCTCACCAAGTACTAGGAGATAGCAGTTTAGCTCTAACAATCGCCTAATATGCTATTGATTATTTCTACACAATATTTATATTTCGGCGAGTTTTCCTATATACACCGGGGGGTATCTAATGAAAAAGGTCTGTGCCATTGCACTTGTTCTTGCCATCATATCGGCTACTGTCGATGTGGGTGGCTGTACTGATATAGGAAACCAAGTGAGCGGCTTCACACCCACGCCGGATATAGTTTATGGCCCGATCTCGCCGATCCCAAGCCCGACGTTGGCCCCAAGCCCTAGCGCCGTCATCAACCCAACCCCGTGGGTGATGGTTATCAACTCGCGGCTGAGCGGTAAGGTCAGACTCGTCTTCGCTCCGCAGGATACCAAAGTCTTCAACTGGAGCAGGGATATCAACGGCCAGACGGAAAAGATCGCCATGATAGTGGTGAACGATGACGATAAGCCGGCCAAGAACGTCAAAGTCGATGTATTCATGAGCGATAACCAAGGTCATCAACTCCTGTTCCAGGAATTTACGGTTGGCGATATCGGCAAGGAGGATTACAAGCTGGCGGTCTTCAGTACGAAATACCATGATGATGCCAGCTTTGCGATCGTGGATTTCAGGGTGATCTGGGGCGACAACGACGAGTTCTACAACGATCGGTTCTCGAAGCATTACCTCGCGGCTTATTCATGATAGTATGGGTATCGATCGACCCGATCGTGCTGAAGGGATAGGCCTTTAAAGGTTTTCCCAGAGGTCATTTAAAAGATCTTTGCTGATCTCTAGGTACCGCCGGTTCCTCGCGAACACCTCGAAGGTGATCGTTTTATTGTATTTTGCCTCCTTGAGTGCTTTGACCACCCGGGTCCAGTCGATGTTACCCATGCCGAGCGCCATGTGGATATCGGCGTCCACATTGTGACCCCCTCTGTTGTCGTGCACATGAACATGGTAGAGACGGTCTTTGAATGCCTCGATGAACGCGACGATGTTGGCGCTTCCCGCATAGGAGATGTTGGCATGGCCGACGTCCAGGTGCATCTTTGCCCTGGGCTCAATGGCAAACAGCCGTTTGAAGTCCTCGGGTGTCTGGTCTACATTTTCCACCGTTACCGTCATGCCACTCCGCGCGGCCCTATCGCATAAAACCGTTAGCGATGATGCCATGTTTCCGATCAGCTGCCGCCGATCGTACAGGCCGAAACGGGTGTGCATGTGAACCGTGACCAGCCTAGCTTCAATCGTCTCCGCAAAGTTGATCACGTCGATGACCTGTTGCACTGTGGCATCCCTGATTTTCGGATATGGGTTACCGATGTTCCAACCCCATGGCGTATGGCAGGTATAAAACAGGCCGGTTTCATCCCTGAGCTGTTTCAGCTCTGCTGTCCTCGGCTGTAGCTGCTCCAGCGAGCATCGGGGCCCCTCTAGGCTGATCTCCACGAAGCTAAAGCCGGCGTCTTTCGCGTAATACACTTCCTGCCCCACATCTCCGCGGGGATCGGCGAGGGTTCCGAGGAACATGAATAACTGGTTGGACGCCAAAGGTATTAACGTTTATCGGGAGTTCAGGCAGTTTTATAGGTGAGCAAATTAATATTCGATGGAGAACATGGCTCACGATACCGCGCTTGTCCAGATCGTCGTCGCCCAGCAGAATTTTCACGACGATGAGCTGTCTTACCTTAAAAAATATTTTCGGGCTGCAGGAGCTCGGGTGCTGGTGGCTGGTACCGAGAAGTCGCTGATGAGGGGCATGTCTGGCAGTGTGGTGATGCCCGATAACACCATCGGCGGGATCAGTGTGGCAGCACTGGATGCGCTGGTGATTGCAGGTGGCAACGGCTCGCCGCAGTACCTGTGGGGGAACGAGTTGCTGCAGGGGAAGATCAGACAGGCATATCAGAAAGGCAGGGTGATCGGCGCGTCCGGTCTATCTAGCGTGGCTCTTGCGCATGCCGGCATCCTCAGCGGGCGGAAGGCGTCGATGTACCCTTCTTCCACGGTTACAAACGAATTTAAGCGGTACGGGGTGGCGTATGTCGATGACCCGGTGGTTGTTTCTGGCACCATCGTCACGTCGAAGGGGCCGGAGCATATCAGGTCTTTTGTGGGCGCGGTCCAGAGGCTGATCGTTGCTACCCGGGCATAGGGGCAAGAAGCATAGCAGGCCGGTGACATTATTTCTTCATCGATGATGTGTCCTGGGTTGCGTTTATACTTTTTTTAAGTTCGTTGCAACGGGCCCTGACGATCTCCTTGAAGTCGCCTGGCCGCTTCCGGATGCGGTTGGCTGTCTCGGAATCGCCCAGGTAGTCGATCCACTCCGCTACCCACGCCCCTTCTTCGCCGGTGAACGCGGTCAGATAATCTGTCAGCTCCTGGAGGTTGCTCAGCGGCTTGCCGTTAAAGTAATAGGGGTTGCGGTCCCTGGGGTTGAATAGCGCTTCAGCGATCTGTTTTTGGCTCGACTCCCTGGCACCGGCTGTAGCCCGTGCCTTTCTTTTTGCAGTCTTATTAATTGTCGGTTTGTCTCCCATGTGATCACTTCCTGTGGTAGGTCTGCACTAGACCCTCGTACACATCCAGCGTCTGTTTGGCTGCCTTATCCCAGGTAAAGTAGTCGATGACGCGCTGCCGGGCGTTCTGGCCCCACGTCCTGGCCCGTTCAGGGTTGGAGAGTATCTGCTTAAGGCCCCATGCTATATCGGCCGCGTTTCCCCCGTCCACGTGGACTCCGGTCTGGCCAGGCTGAGAGCTGACCACCTGCTCCCGCAACCCAGATACGCCTTTGGCGCCTACCATGATCGGTTTCTCCATCGCCATAGCCTCCAGACTGACGATGCCGAACGGCTCGTACAGGGAGGGAAATGCGCACAGATCGGACGCCGCATAATGGAGGATTCGCTCATGCTCTGAGACGAACTCGAATCTGCAGACGACCCTGTCGTTGATATCGAGGCGTTTCAGTAGGTTCCGTATGTTAGCCTCCTCGTCCCCCGTTCCTAGGATGACCAGTTTGGCCTTCGGGTACTCCTTCAGGACATGGGGCATGGCCTGCACTAGGTTGATGATGCCCTTGACCCAATTGAGCCGCCCCACGAACAGGATCATTCTCTCATCGGTCTTGATCCCGTACTTGGCGCGCAGTGTGTCGATTTCATGCTGTGTTATGGCTTTTGGATTGTATATATCGGGGTCCACACCGTTCCACACGACAAAGATCTTTTCGCCGGGCCAGCCATGGTTCACCAGATCCTCCTTCATCGCGTAGCTCACGGTGATAATGCGGTCGACGATCACTGACGTCTGATATTCTATGTCGTTGACCACTTTGCTGCCCATGCCACGACTTCTGCCCCATTCGGTCGAATGCACGTGGAAGACTACGGGTAGATCGATCTCTGCCTTGAGAAGAGATGCGGCCATTCCGCCCAGCCAATCGTGGACGCATACCATGTCGAACTTGGTGCCATCTTTGCGAACCAAGCTATTCAGGAATTTGGCGACACAGAGAATGTCATTGGTAAAGATCGAGCTGAAAAATTTGAGTTGATCACCCCAGGACTGAAGTTCGTTTCCTACGATGATGCGAAGTATACCGGATGCGTCCACGTTGAGAGGCCGATGAACCTCCACCCCATGGATGACCTCGCTGGTCTTGAGCGAACCTGGGTTGGTGGTAAATACGACTATATCATTGCCCATTCGCACCAAGTCTCTGGTCATGTACCCGGCGTAAGTTCCCAATCCACCGATAAGCCTGGGAGGATATTCCCACACAAAAAAACCGATCCGCATACCATCACATTCATCTATAATATTTATATATAAAAATAAATAGCGCATTTAACCGGCGGACAAACAATATAAGCCCCTCGAACAATTAGTTAGTTAAGGATAGAACATGACCATCGATATCATCGCCGGCTCAACCGTGCCAGGTCTAGCGCGGAGCATTGCCAGACAGCTCGGAGCAAGCGTACACTTTCCGAGCATCGAGAAGTTCCCTGATGGGGAAATCCACGTGATCGAAGGGGAATACACCCCCGCCGAGACGGTGGCTTACATTCAAACCATGCATCCCAGACCGAACGATGCGCTGGTGGAGATGGAGTTTACCGTTGACCTGCTGAAGGAACTGGGAGCAAAGCAGGTGATCGCAGTGATACCGTACCTAGGATATACCAGGCAGGACACCCGGCACGTTCAGGGCGAGGCGATCGCCATCAGGTCGATGCTCAAGGCGCTGGACTTCACCGGCGTAGATGATATAGTCAGCGTCGATATCCATCTCCACCGGCTGAGCCTGTCGGATCTGTCCAGATTCAGCCGGATCAAGCTGCATGAAGCCAGCGCGGTAGATCTTCTCGCCAAGGAAGCTGGAAAGCGGCTGAAAACCCCGCTGGTCGTCGGCCCGGACTCGGAGTCAGAGCGCTGGGCGGCACGTGCGGCCGAACTGCTGGGCTCGGACTACGACGTACTAGAAAAAAATCGGCTATCTGCAAAGGAGATCAGGATCAAGCCGCGCAGCATGGATGTAAAGGGCAGGGACGTGCTAATCATAGACGATATCGTGAGCACCGGCGGCACCATGATGCAGGTGATCAGGTCCTTACGAGACCAGGGAGCCCTTCGGATCACGGCAGCTTGCACACATGCAGTACTCAGCGACATCGATACCCTGACGGGGCTGTTCAGAGCAGGAATGGACGAGTTTATCTCGACCAACACGATCAATAATGAGTTTGGAATTACGGACGTATCGGGCATCATCGCAGACTGCATTCGATCGATCGAATAGCTCTGAAATACATTTATAGCATATTTTTCTGATTGCTCAGAAAGCGATTAAAAAGGTTGTATCCAATCCTGCGTAGAACGACGAGCGCTGTGCCAGGCATAGATTGCAGTAGTTTCAGCTTGTTGTGTTGGTGGTTACGCCCACGGGAGAATTATTACAAGGGGGAATATTAAGAACCGAAAACTCCACAGAACACGTGAGAATATTGGAGATCTATTTATCGTCTTGCGAATGGTGGACGGAGGATAAAAATTCGGATCCATACAACATAGTACAAAACCCCTCAAAAATGACTGTATATATGGAGTTTTTTAGCGTTTAAACCTACGTAGAGATATATCACAAGCTATAAATGCAATGCCCCATATAGGGGTAATATTCGGTTTTAACCTGACATCGCAGAGGTCATGCATGGAACAAAAAAACATGGAGATCTTGTTCACGATCATCGCTGTAGTCTTTGTAATCGGTATCGTAGGCGGCGCCGCTTACTGGATGAGCAACAGCGGAAACAGTACTGCTACAGCTGATAACAATCAGTCCGGCGAAAACGGACAGGCGAACCACGGTACAACGAACCTTTTTGCCACAAATGATCCTTCAGGTACCGGAAGCACGGCCGACTTACGAGGCAAAATAACCATAAATGGCGGAAAGCCTGATCTCCAGATAAAGACGCTGACCGACGGCACCGCATATTCGGGATACATCCGGTTTACCTACCCCATGGAGCAGAGATACTCCAGTATCACCAGAGGAACGGAATCTACCGGCGGGCTGATTGACCCTGATGGCAACTATAATGTTGGGGATATATATGAGAACGTGCCGTTCTCCATCATGGTGACGCTCTACAAGAATAATACTGGAGGGCAGATCACCAGTCAGATCAGCGATGACAGAGGCAGTCCACTACAGATGACGATCAACGGTAACGAAACCAGGGACTTTGACCTGAAAATGTAGTGCCTGAGACGATGACCGCCGTCAGGCCTACAATCCAGACGAACCCTTCAGGGAGGCTTGAGATCGCACGATCGCGCCCGGCTTTCGCACTCCTCCAGGACTTTTTTCTTATATAGCTTTATGGCTTCCTCGTAGACCAGTATTGTGTCCCTCGCAGCCTTTTCCCAGGTGAACTGTTCCAGTACCCTTTTCCGGGCATTGGTGCCCATTGTCTTCTGCAGTTCCCGGTCCTTCAGGAGGATGATAAGGAACTTGGCGATGTCGCTTGGGTCGTGCGGGTTGATATGGAAGCCGCAGAGATTATTGCCGTGAGGGATCACCTGCTCACGGAAACCGGACGTCCCCGAGGCGCCCACTATGACCGGCTTGCCCATCGCCATAGCCTCCAGGCTGACGATGCCGAACGGCTCGTACTTGGACGGGAAGACGCAGATGTCAGAGGAGGCATAGTATAGCCTCCGCTCATCCTCGTTTACGTAGTTAAAGTTTAAGATGACGTTTTTCTCTATACCGTTCGATCGAACGATCTGCCGTAGCATGTCCTCCTGCTCGCCCTTGCCGACGATGACCAGCTTTGCGTCCGGAACCTCACGGACGACCTGCGTCATGGATGCGGTCAGAGTATCAGCCCCTTTGACCCAAGTCAACCTCCCCACGAAGAAGATCATGGGGGAGTCTCCCACCCCGATCTTCTTGCGAAAGTCCTTGATCTGCCGGTCGGTGAAAGAACCCGGAGAATACTTCTTCGTGTCCACCCCGTTGTAGACCACCCTTATTTTGCTTTCCGGATAGCCGAGCTTTACTAGCTCGTCCCGCATGGCGTAGCTCACCGTAATGACCAGATCAGCCTTAATGGCGGCCATCCGTTCGATCTCCTTGACCGTGGTGGAGCCGCTGCCTGTGCGCCCCTGCTCGGTGGAGTGGTAGTGGACGACTAGTGGAATCGCCAGGTTACTTCGGGCGAGGAGGCCTGCTGGGAAACCGAGCCAGTCATGAGCCGCCGCGAGGTCATACGATTGCCCCTGCTGGGCCACAAGGTCGTTGATTAGCTTGGACGCCGACATCAGGTTATACATCATGGTCTCTGAGAAGAAGGTCTGGCCTCCAGGATCCCACCGGGCCACATCACCCGGGGAGAGGATCGGCAACAGGTCCAGCATGTTCATCAGCAGGGGACGGTGAACCCTGATACCCTTCCACGTGTCGTTGGTCGGATCTTTGCCGCTGTTCCGCGAAAACACGGTGAGATCGTGGCCCATACGGACATACTCCTGAGTGATCTCCATGGCATATGTCCCTAACCCGCCCCTGAAGAATGGGGGGTACTCATCTACGAAATACGCTATCTTCAAATTATATCACCTGTCTGTAAACATCCATCATCCTGCGGGCAATCACACTCCACAGGAAGTGTCGCTCTACTTTTCTCCTGCCGTTCCTGCCGTAAGCCCCTGCCCTGGCAGGGTCGCACAGCACATAGTTGATGCCCCAGGCAATCGAGGCCGGGTCTAAATATACCTTGACTCCATCTGCAAAGTTGCCGACGTTCTCGGAAAGACCTCCTACGTCCGCGACGACAGGGCATCGCCGAGCGCTCCACGCTTCCAGCAGCACCAGTCCAAAGGGCTCATTCCGGCTCGGGATCACCACAGTATCGGCGGCGTTCAATAACCGCACGTATTCAGAGTCCGTGATGTAGCCAGGAAACTGCACCGGTAGGCCGGACGAAGCCTGCTGAAGCTCATGCTTCATGGTGCCCTGACCGGCCATGATAAAGCGAGCATCCCACCGGTTATGAAGCACGAGCGGCACGGCTTTAATCAGGAGATCGGGGCCTTTCTGGTATTCCATGCGACCGACGAAGAAGACAAGCGGAGCGTAGGGGTGGATGCCGTATGCTTCCTTTACCTTTCCCGGGTCGATGACCGCTTCGTAGACTTCGGGGAAGATGCCGTTACTTACCACGGAAACCTTCTCGTATGGAATATTGTACAGCCACATGATCTCGTTCTTCAGAGTGTGGGACACGGCAGTGATCTGTTTTGCGATCAGAGCCCCGTACCACTCTTTGCCTGAGATCTCGTGGGCCTCCCACCACTCGCCGATCCTATTTCCGGCCCGGCCGTATTCTGTCGAATGGAAGGTGAGGACCGTGTTACGGTCTTTCAGCTGATGCAGTGCGTCGATGACGTGCCAGTCGTGGAAGTGGAGGATATCGAACTTGGGGGAGTCGTATTCATTGAACCGTCCTACCATTAGATCGCTCATGTTCTTGGCGTAATCTACGATATTGCCGGCGTAAGGCTGTACATAGTGGTATTGCACGCCTTTGATGGTCCTGTCCTCTCCTCCTCTGGTAAAGAAGTGGACCTCGTTGTCCCTGGCAAGCGTCTCGGCCAGGTACGTCGCCCCGGGGGACAGTCCGCCTATGCGCTCGGAATAGATAGATTCCCAGCAGAAGAAAGCGATTTTAACTGGCTCCATAGATGTTTCCTCTTTCGATCGACAACTTCGATCAGCTCTATCCTGTTGCTACAATGGGCAACTTCGCCGGCTAGCGCCTTATCCTTCAGCACGCCAATAATCCACCGAGAGAAGTCATCCCGGCGAAGGTGGTATAATAGCGAGTCCTCCGGCACAAAGTTTAGTAGGTCGGCGAAGTCATCCAAACTGTATGCGGTAAACCCTGTATATGCGACCGGATTCCAGAACTTGAAGGCCTGTTCTGGTGAGAGACATCGTAGCTCGAGCGCAGCATGCTGCTGCCTCATCATCATGGCTGAGCGCGTCTCATAGTCCGATAACACCCGCATATATAGGTCAAAAGATTCGATGCAGTCGCAGGCGCCGGGGCTGAAGTATGAGTGAACGTCGCCGCAGGAACCGAACTTGGATGCCATATAGTAGAAGTGATCGCTGGTTTGTAGGTACCGCCAGGTTCTCTTGTCCTGCGCGAAGGTAGCGGCACGCTGGATCTCCTTCATTGCGACGCTTTGGATCGTGTTGCCCAGCCATGCGGATATATCTTTTTCCACGTCGGCCCATGAGGTGGTTTCCTCGACGCTGAGCTCTTCGGAGGCGGGGATTAAAGCGGCCTCCGATGGCTTGATGAATTCGACCCCCTGGGCCAGGCATTCTCCAGGAAGCCATCTGAGGAACTCGAAGATCCCGGTGTCGCCCCATTGGTGCTCCCCGAAGGTCTCGTAGTCGATGAAAACATTGACGTAGTTCCCTGGAGAGGCGGCGACCCACGATGCGTACTTATCCGCTGTCAACGGCCATTCGCCCCACTGTCTGTTCGTAAACCTAAACGCGATGTCATCCGACAGCTGATAGTTTCTCAGCAGTAGATTGATCCCCTGGCAGGAATAGACATAGTTCGGGCTGCGCCATCCCAGGACCCGCTCGACGCCTTCGGCATAGATCGCCTTGAATCCCAGCTTTTTTGCCGACCTCGCGATCGCATCGTTGAAGATGAACTCAGTATTCTCTATCACCTGAGGCGTAACGCGAAATATGTCCTTTATTAGCTGGCGGTGTTCGCGGACTTGTCCTTCAAACTCTGACAGATCACTAAATAGGCTGGCGACACTATGATAATATGTCTGACATAGCATTTCCGCGTTTTTATGCAGGGCGACCTTTTTGAACAGGTCGAGCGCCTCCGGGTTCCATCGCTCCAGCTGCTCTACTAATGTGCCGGACAGGCTAAAAGCGCATCTGAACCCTTGATCGAGCAGTTCAAGCACCTGTTTGGTGGCAGGGATATAGCATTTGTTGCACACTCGCTCTAGTATGTCTCTATTGCTCGAGCAGAAATATGCTTCTGGGTGCTTACCTCCTACTTCGCCCGGTATGAAACCAGGGTTCAGCCTGAATGGCTGGTGGACCTCAAACCCGATGCATAGTTTTGTCATGGTATCACGCCGAATACGGCAGCGAACTGCGAAGTTTTTGTCCGTCTATCTGTCTTGTATGTAACAAAACGGCTGTCGAGTTCGTCGCCGGCGTCTATGAAGGACTTATGTACACACTCGGATTAAAATATATACTAAATAAAATATATAGATGGGTGGAAGATGTGAACTTTTGCGCAGATGTAGTTGGAACCCTAGTGACTATTCCTTATTGGTAAGCTATTTTAGACTGATCTCACGCAGACTCTTCGCCGCCGCCTCCGGCGGCACCGAGTTGATGTTGACGCCCGTGTTCATCTCGAAGCCCGCCTCTGTACCCAGCTTGGGACAGATCCGCAGATACATGTGCATCGGGTCAGAGATCGACTGGAAGAAGCAGTAGTTGTACGGTGGATCGGATAACAGCGATCGGACGCGCTTGAGCACGTCCCGAGTAAGCACCGCCAGGTCATCCCGCTCCTCATCGCTCAGCTCCAGCAGGTTCTGGCATGGACGCCTGGGAAAGACCCAGACCTCATAGGAGAACGCCGAGGCGAACGGGGCGAACGCGATCGAATGCTTCGACACCTGTATACACCGGTCGGACGGCTCCTCCTGTGCTATGATCGCATCGTAGTCCCTGCCGAACTGTTCCTCGATGATCCGTGGCACGACGGGGATAGCAATGATCTGAGAGTGAGGATGAGATAGCGATGCCCCAGCCTCCTTGCCGAAATTGCGGAACACAGAGACGTATTTCACATGGGGCATACGGGAGATCTCCGCGAACCGATCCCTATAGACCTGGAATAGTAGCACGATCTCGTCATCAAGCATCGTCTGAGGCTGCTTGGTATGATCGGGCGATTCCACCAGCACTTCGTGGATGCCAGAGGCGCTCATGGACAGATCGGACTTGACGACCGGTTTACCGGGCTCTGTCGCCGGAAACAGGTTCGGTATGATACGGGAGATCCAGACCGATCTTCTCGACACCCCTTCGACATCGGGAGCGTGCTTGAGCAAGCCGTTTTCCGTATAATACGTGGCCTTGCTTGGCGGGGTCAGACTTTCATTGCCTGCACAGAACGGGCACTGTTGCTGCGCTCCTTGAGGCTGTCCGGGGGCTTTCTGTTTGACGAAATCGGTCGGCCTCTTGGCCCGCTCCGTGGCGATGATCACCCATCGATCGGTGAAATAGTCACGGCGTAGCTCATTCATATTTTTATAATATGATCTGAGATAGAATAAATCTTTTCGAACCGGACAATATCCAGTTTTTAAATAGATCGGGAAGCAAGAGTATCTTTTAATAGCCCATACACACAAACAGCAGTACAAACATAAAGTTTTTATGCAGCATGCTAACATATAGCATGCAGCGCTGAATGACAAGTGGAGACGCACATGAAAGCCAAAGGCACGGCGTACGGAGCAGGCACAATCATCAACGCTATAGCAGCATGGAAGGGCTCAGCGTTCGCCATCGATCTCAAGACCCACGCCGAAGTCGAGCTAAGAGGAGACCGTATCGAGGGCGAGATCGAAGGCGGAGGCAACACCCGCCTGATCGAGCGAGCCTGCGAACTGACGCTAGAAACCATAGGCATAGACTCTGGAGCGAAGATCAGGACA
>Ga0187785_10000590_pt1 | contig 13208 bp, 12 predicted proteins | sample 0815_BV2_4_20_MG_FD_132466 | JGI IMG/M metagenome (GOLD analysis project Ga0187785, IMG submission 132466) | Tropical peat soil microbial communities from peatlands in Department of Meta, Colombia - 0815_BV2_4_20_MG | ecosystem: Environmental > Terrestrial > Soil > Wetlands > Peat | place...
GCCGTTTCATACATATGGAAGTCAACCACCAACGAATTTGTTCGTTGGCTTGCGCTTCCAAATTTCGTACTACCATACCGCCTTTCGGAACGGAACGTAATAGGCTCATTGACTGGAGCCCTCGTACGCGTGTTGGTAGCCTAGACGTACAAGGGGAATAGGATGTTAGAGAATATAAGAATATCGCTGTGGGATTCGAGGGGTAAATTCCTCCAATGGCTAAAGCCATTGGCCTCCTTTACCCCACGGCCCCGAGGATCGTGAAGCTATGGAGCATGATAGCCAGGTTACTCAGTACGCCCATCAAATCGAGAGTAGAAGACCATTTCGTTTCATTAAAGTCATACCCGAGTGGGAGCGGGCTCCCGTGCTTCGGCTGGGCAAGTATGTGGGGTTAAAAGGCCCGGGGCTGATTATTGTCGCCCCTTTTCTCGATCAGATCGTCAAACCTATCGACCTGCGGATACGTACGGTGCCTGTAGCGCCTCAGCAGACCATGTCCAAGGATAACGTGCCGGTCACGGTGGATGCGATCATCTATTACAAAGTCAAAGACCCGGAGAAAGCGATCCTCAATGTGCAGGATTATAACGTTGCGACACAGTATGCGGCGCAGACTCTGCTCAGGGATATCATCGGCAAGCATACCTTCGACGAGATCCTGAGCGAACGCACTTCGATCGCCGATACGATCAAGAAGAACCTGGATTCAATGACCGAGAACTTCGGGGTCGAAGTCACTAATGTCGAGATACGCGATGTTACCATTCCTGCCAGCCTGCAAGATGCCATCGCTCGCCAGGCGGAGGCCGAGCGGGAGCGACGGTCGAGGGTTATTTTAGCAGAGGCTGAACAGCAGGCAGCGGGCATGATGCTTGAGGCGGCGAAGATGTACGAGACCAATCCCCTTGGATTGGAGCTCAGGTGGATGAATATATTGTACGAGGTCTCCAAGGAGAATTCCACGGTAATCATTGTACCGTCCAATGTTCCAACCGCTGGCGCTGATCTGGATTCGATCGCCGCTATGACGTCGGCTGTGGCGAAGAGGAATGCCCGCAATCTGGTTGAGCAGAAGATGCGGGGTGATGAAAAGGGGGGAGGGTGAAGCGGACGAGAAAGTGTAGTTGTATCGGTTGATAAAACTCCATGCTACGATTGAAAACGATGAGAAAGCTATGGTCTTTAGCCGCGGGAGCTGCCTGGGTGAGATCGTTGATCGGCATACCGTTAGGTGTTGTTTTTTTGGCCATATATTGCAAATCCGTTATTTTCCCACAGCAGCGTATAGTTCATCTGTTCGTATCTATTTATCAAATGATTTAATGATGTGGTGTTGCTAATGGTGCTCTTGTTGCTCGGCCAAGCAGCATGATTATTGTCCGTACTCATTTTCGTAAAAATAAATAGTTTGGGGTGCAGGTTGTCTTTTTCGATAGTTTCCTGGTATTTTATTGGATCGTACGGCCAGGTTTCACCATAAACCGGCTTGGTTTCTGTTAGGTAATAACAGAGAGGAATGTTATTGACGAAAACCACTCGGTCGCCTTTGTCAGAATATTTTTTCACTTGGTATATCAGCTCATCCGTCATATTTACTCGATCGGGTGTGGAGAATATTAACCCGAGCGACGGATCATGGAACTGGGCAGTCAGGCTAAAGCGGTTGTCGTCACGGTAAACATATGCTATGTGAAAAAAGGATGATAGAAGTAACAGTACAATTAGAACTGGGCCTACAGTGGAGAATGCTGTTGATATCCCCAATTTTTTTTTGCTGTCTGTAATATCATGCGCTTTTAGATCGTATACGCACAAAAGCGAGAGCGGTAAAATAAGCCACATTCCATAAATTGATTTTATTATACCAATGTTGGAGCCTACGGGGACGATGATCATGATTGCAATCCCTAAAAACAGTAGCATAGCGATTTTTTCATTGATGTGACGATTAAACAGGAAACATAGTATAGATAGCAAAAACGTTAATGATATTAAAAAATATATATAATAAAGGATGTCGATCGGACTGATATTAGCGTATAAAAATAGCATTAGAGTCAAAGCTAAAAACGCAAAAGACACGACTGAGAAATACCCCGACTTCATATCCAATTTTTTCTGTATAAATCCAAAGCAAAAAAGTACAATGAAGATAAATACCATGCGATAAAACTCCTGCGCATAATCGGTCAGATAATACATCAACAGCGTTGTAAATCCATGAGATCTCGCCATTGAATCATGTTCTGTCCCCGAAAACATTGCAATAACGTATGATGTATAAACATCTAAAATGCCGATATACCAGTAGATAACACAAAAAAGAAACGCGGAACAGATAAATCCAAGCGATAACGGAAGCAGGTACGGGCCTGATCTCTTGATATTTTTATCTTTATAGATTGAATAGAGTACAACTAGTAATGGGATAAAGAGGATGAGTATTAAAGTAAATCTGCTCAGGATGATGGGCACAAGCCAGAATCCGGTTAAAAAAGTTAACAGGAAAAATTTTTTGGTGCCAACCTGGGCGTTCATAGCTTTATCGAAAATCCATACCGCGATGTTCAGAAATAGCGCGGGTAAAGTAAAATAATGTATGTAATCGCTTACGAATATCGTTGTGGTAATAGTGGAGATAAGCACGACGAAAAAAACCCTTTGTCTGTTAAAATACCGTGAGAGTATCGAGTAGATGATGATGGCGTTAAGGCAAGTTAGAAAAACTCCTCCAATCTTAGCCCATAGCAAATTAGGCCCGCCGGCCAGACTGAGCCAGATGCCACCGATCAGATCGGTCAGGTACCACAAGGGCATTATTGAGTTGAGATTATTGACTGGATCCAGCGACAAAATCTGATTTGTGAGATGATATCCCATATCAGTGACATCGAGACCCTGAAAAATGAAAATGACATGGAATATGAAGACGGAAAGGAAGAGTGTAAAGATGTTTAAAATATTTTTTTTGATATAAGTTATAGGTACGGTCATATTCGCTTGCCAAAACCATTAATAAAAGTATTTAAAAATAAAATTTTCGGTCATACTTAACTTATGTTAATATGTGCATATATAAAGTAATCAGTATACGATATATCGTTTGTTTCCTCTATCTGTATGATCATACGATGGAACGCTGATACCTGACTTGATATGAGATCATACCTTTTAAAGGCTGGCCGGATATAGTCGTCTGCACTGCTTTGACATCGCTTGGAAAACAAACCTATAAATCTTCCTCTGCACTATTATTTTTATATAAGGAAAGTGAGGGAAATGGTCATTTCCAAGGAAGATATCAATCAGGTCATTAGTAAATACAAGAAAAAGAAGATCACAATATGTACGATCGCCAGTCATTCATCCCTCCATGTGTTCCGGGGTGCGTACGATGAAGGATTCAGGCGCTGTGCTGTGGTCGCTAAGGGTAGAGAGGTACCCTACCAGCGGTTTAAGTCGGCGGACGAATATATCTTTGTGGATAAATTTGCAGATGTATTGGAGGAGGAGACCCAGAAAAAGCTGCGCGATATGAGCGCGATTATCGTTCCGCACGGCTCTTTCGTGGCCTATGTGGGCTTGGACAGGATCGAGAGCGATTTCAGAGTTCCTATCATTGGCAATCGGAATATTCTGCGCTGGGAAGCGGAGCGAGAGCGGGTGACAAAGCTGTTTGAGGCTGCCAATATCCGCAAGCCGCTGAAGATCAACGGCCCTGATAAGATCGACCGGCCATGCATGGTCAAGTTCCCAGGAGCTAGGGGAGGCAGGGGGTACTTCGTCACCGATTCCCCGGCGGGATTCGACGAGAAGATGAAGCTAATGATAGGCAAGGGGTGGTTGACCCCTGAGGACCGGGCGAAAGCCCATATTGAGGAGTATGTGGCGGGCGATATCTACTGCATGCACTACTTCTACTCGCCGCTTACCAAGGAAGTCGAGTTGCTCGGCATGGATCGTCGCCACGAGGCGAATATCGATGGGCTGGTTAGGATCCCCGCCAAAGACCAGATGGAAGCCGGCTTGCAACCCACATATGTAGTTACGGGCAATTTCCCCATCGTCGCCCGGGAGTCGCTGCTAGATCAAGCATTCGGCATGGGCGATCGGCTGGCTGAGGTGGCCGAAAAGATGGTGGCGCCCGGGTTGCTGGGTGCTTTCTGCATTCAGACCATGTGCACCGACAACTTGGAGTTCGTGGCCTTCGAGATCTCCGCGAGACAGGATGGTGGTACCAATACATTCATGAATGGCTCCCCGTACTCGTACCTGTTGTATGGCGAGGGCATGAGCATGGGCCGACGCTACGCGCTGGAGATCAAGAGGGCGATCAAGGAGGATAGGCTTGAGGATATAGTTACCTAACAAGTATTCAAGTCATATTTTTTTAACAATTTTTATCAGCGGGGGTACGGAGGGCTTTTATAGTTATTGTACATAAATGTACTATGAAGTACAAAATATGACGATAAGGTACAGTGATATCAAGCCATGGGGCCGGAGCTTCGAGGAGTACACCAGGATGTTCAACCTGACAGCCGCCGATCTCAACCAACACATCCTCGGCTGTGGGGACGGACCGGCGAGCTTCAACGCAGAAGCCACAGACCGCGGCCATAAGATCGTGTCTCTGGATCCCATCTACCAGTTCAGCGCCGCTCATATCAGGCAAAGAATCGCGGATAACCTAGAAGACGTGATCAACCAGACCCGGGCCAATGCTGACAAATTCATCTGGGACGAATTCGGCTCAGTAGAAGGGCTGGCTCAGATCAGGCTGGCGACAATGGACAGATTTCTGGACGACTTTGATAAAGGCAAACGGCAGCTGAGGTATGTTCCAGGCGAGCTGCCCACATTGCCTTTCGACGATCAGGCGTTCGATCTCGCCCTCTGCGCTCACTTCCTGTTCCTCTACACAGACAACCTGTCGCTGAAGTTCCACCTCAAGTCGGTGGTAGAACTGTGCAGAGTATCCCATGAAGTCCGCATCTTCCCGTTGCTAGACGCAAACGCGAATCGCTCCACATATCTAGACCCAGTCATTAGATACACCAAATCCCTGGGCCTAAAGGCGGAAGAAGAGACGGTACCGTACGAGTTCCAGAAAGGCGGGAACAAGATGCTGAGAATAATATCATAGCATAGCCGATCGATCAGTCAACAACCAATGACTAAAGTAGTTGAGGGGGTAGACACCCCAATTGGCTGAAGCCATCCCCCAGAACAGGATATTCTCTTCCAATTTCAATCTAATCAACTGGGCCTGTTTTTTCAAAGGTAAGTGCCACCTGCTAAAAATGGTGAAATAACGCCAGATATTGCCGATACCATGGAGTATCACGGGATATGCGGATGGTATAAGCTTATGAGGTCGGGCGTGAGGAAGGCGATGGGCTCACTCTAAGATAGCTGAGATCTATAGGACGCCCTACAAACGAGGATTTTTACTATGCGAGCCTCTCCCCTTCTGTCTACCTATTTCATTCTAATATAGCTCTGGCTGGGCCCTTTGAGCCTCGACCTCTCGACATCGTACAGGTTGGTGGCCTTGACGAGTTGCTGAAGCTGTTTGTAGCCGTACTCCCTGGAGTCGAAGCTTGGTTCGATCTTATAGAGGTTGTTGGCCAGTGTGGACAGGTCGACCCATTCGCCCTCTTTGCCGACGCCCATCTCGTAGGCGCGCTTGAGCAGGTTCAGAGCAAACCGGTCCAGCTTCTTATGGTTGTGTGTCCGAGGGTGTGTTTTGTAGTCTATTGGCTTTTCCTCCTGCCCTTCATCGTCGTCGGAGGACAGGTTTTCCACAAATGTGAAGATGACGCACGCCTTGACAAAGCTCTGTGGCGTATCCTTACGGCCGATGCCCATAACAAACAGCCCCGACTCTCGTAGCCTGGTAGCAAGTTTGGTATAGTCGCCGTCGCTGGAAACAATACAAAAGCCATCGACATGTCCGGCATACAGGATATCCATCGCGTCAATGATCATGGCGCTGTCCGTGGCATTTTTCCCCTTGGTATATCGGAACTGCTGGATCGGCTGGAACGCATGTTTGTGAAGGTAGTCTTTCCAGCTGTTCATGCTGGATGTCGTCCAGTCTCCGTAGATGCGCCTTATAGTGACATTACCATATTTGCCCGCTTCGGACAGCATCTCCTCGATCAGGGATGGCTGCGCGTTGTCGCCATCGATGAGCATTGCGATATTCTTGTTAATCTGGCTTTCACTGGATTCTTTCACGCTAGTAACCCCCGTTGATCGGGTTCACGACTCCTGTTGGATGTCTCATATAATAATCTTTCTAACCTTGTTTTCAGATCGATCGTCCCAGGCCCCAATCCCGCCGGCAGGCTACCACCCCCGGATCACCCACTTGCTTCAATGATTGCCGCATGGTGGGCTGATCAAAATCTGGGGCCTGCTTGTCATGTAATAACATATAGCGCGGATGAAGGTTAAACGTTATTCTTGATCTGCAGGTATGGAGATGACTGCAACAACCTATCAACATGGTGTAGCTAGAGCTAGCTGGCCCCTAAAACTGACCGGCACAATAGAAAGTCCATTAACGAATGGGCCGGTATTTCAAAAAAAAACAAGGGCGGACGGGTAGGGTTCAGAATTTGAGCTTCTTGAACTCCTCGATATCATCCGCTAGCTTGGTCAGTTCCTCGTCGTTGACTTCCACCCGGTTCTTGAGAACTCGTAGTTCGGCTACAAGCTGCTTGATCCTGGCGTACATGATGTACATGATCAGAAAACACGCAAGCAGTCCAACGACAAGCATGGCGATTACAAGTTCGAGGTACATTTCGTCCAACATTTCAGACCCCCTTGAACAACGATCTTGCCAGTCTGTCTATGAAGCCTTCCCGCTTCTGCTGTCCAGGCAATAGCGGTGCATCGTCCACATCTTTGGAGCCCGCTACACGTGCAGCCAGTCTCTTGTATGCCATCGCTGCTGGGCTCTCAGGATATTTCACGACCACAGGTGTCTTGAACGCTGCAGCTCTGCGGACGCTCGGATCTTCTGGAATCACTTCCAGGACCTTTACGCCCATAATGTCGCCGATCTTCTGGGCTGTCAGCTCGGTCTTCTCAGCAGATGCACGGTTCAGAACGATACCGCCGATGGCGCCACCGACCATTTCCGTAAGCACTTTGGTCTTGACCGCGTCTGCCATGGACGATAGCTCCGGGTTGACTACCAGCAACACCTCATCGGCGATAGCCAGTGGAATTACCCCGTCCTTGCTGATGCCTGCGGGCGCGTCGATCAGGATATAGTCGGCGCTGGCGACCAGTTTGCTCATCACAAACTGCAGCCTGTCAGGGTCTGCATTCTGGAAGCCCTGGAGGGATATACCGCTGGGTACAACCTTCAGGCCGGTCGGAAGCTCATAGATAGCCTGAGATATATCGGCCTTGCCCGCGAGCACTTCGTGCAGCGTGATCTTACTCTTTTCCAGCCCCAGGACCAAGCCAAGGTTAGCCATTCCGATGTCGGCATCCAGCACAATTGCTCGCTTGCCCAGTAGGGCCAGCGACGTGCCGAGGTTGACCGTCGTCATCGTCTTGCCTGTTCCGCCTTTTCCTGAAGCGATTGTATATACTTTTGTCATGTTACTCACCCGTTAACCGCCCGCCTCATTGTTGCGAGCGTTTTCATTGTAGTTATTCTGTAATGTTGATTATCGTGATTATCTGCGAAGCAATGCGTCACGGATCATTCTCTCGATCTCGTCCCTGTCACAGATATGCCAGTTTGCAGCCATCTGTCGGACGAAACCTGCCACTTCCGATTCTGACATAGATGGGTTCTGCTTTAAAAACCCTCTAATTACTTGTTCTAACGCATATTTTTCTTCTTTTTTCCTTTGCTCTATTTTTTCGTATAATTTTGTGAGTAATATACTCTCCTGGACGTTATAGCCTTTGCCCTTCAGGTACCCTATAAAGTCCATAATATCTATGCTCGTATGGATATTACGCCCGTAGACGAAACCATAGATCTCCCCCTCAAGAGAGTCTGTCATATCCGTCTTCAGAGTCGCATTATACCTATAGTCTACCATCTCTTTGCCCATGGCCTTCCGGATCTGCCTCGCTTCGGCGACCATACCCCTTACATCGTCTGGCTGAGCCTGGGAGTGGTGGGAAAACAACGCATCCCCATCATTGCTATCATTATCAACAGGCTCGCTACGAAGCCGTTTACCGAAGTCGCCGGCAATAGCCGACGCCTTTTCCGGGGCAAAGACTTCTAGCAGCGCCGTCGTCAGGCTCTCAAGATCGGGCTCGCCTGCAACGTCAACGAAGGAGAGCCGGTCATATCCGGCGGCAGAGAACTTTTTCAGCCCTTCCGGCCCGCATGCAGACGATATCGAATCCCGAATTATATGTTCCACGCTGGCCATACACCTACCTACTCATCAATACTTCCTTTGCCTCTTGAGATGGCCCAGATCCAGTTTTTCCAACAAGTCTTCGACACCGCTCGCAAAATCCTCTTCCACCTTACGTACCATAGCAATATCGTTGTCCATAGACTTGCTGATCTCATCCACTGTCTTGCTGATCTCCTCCGCAGGGACCGCCACACTGGTAGTAGGTAGAGACTTCTTGATCAGATCTCTTGCCGGTATTCCGATCGTCGGTGCCGGCACCGAAGGTCGTTTTACCTCAGCCGGCACAGCCGGAGGAATGATCGCTGGAACGGTCACCACCCGTATTTCAGGCGCCGGCTCCGCGGAGATTGACGGGAGCTGCGCCACACTGACCGGCGGTACAGGTGCCCGCGAGGTTGACGGTTGCGCAGGGGGACCCCGGTCTGCTGGAGCGACTGTCACGATATCTTTTCTCAGATAGCGGCTGAGGACGGAGGTAAGCACACTAGGCTCCACCGAGTAGAACTCCACCTGACCGCCGACACCGGCAATCCAGTCGGGCATGCTCGGGGCTATAGCACGATCGTTGTATACCGCCTCTACTTTACCATGAATAATGATGATATGATACTCTTCTTGAACGCCATCCTGATCTGCGATTAACACAAGATGACCCGTTTCTTCCCGGTATCTCGCCATATATTCTTTGATGCTGCTTATCACTTCGGAGCGGACAAACCGCCCACGTATCTCCGGCATGACGAAACGTACAGGTAGTCGAGGTGTCGACTTCGCTATCGCCCACTGATCTGTATTGATATTAGCCGGGAGGTTCCTATCCTTCATTGGGGCGGATGCGGTGGAGGGAGTTACAACAACAGGGGGAGGCGGCTGCTGTATCACAGGTTCCACATAGATTAGATTAGGGTACAACTCCTTTAACAGCTGCACCTGTTTTTCCATGAGCTTGCACACTTCAATGACAGCGCCTTCTCGAGATATTGACGCGGAGATCGTCGCCATGCGGAGGTCGGGCTTATCACCGTTCGAATCGATTACGAAAGCCATCACAGGCTTGCCCATAAGGTACACGATCACACACTCAACTAGGTCGCCCGACATGATTGAGACCCGTAGGTATCCGGTCAGGCCCTCCTTTATGATGTTTTCAACAACAGACGCCAGGGTTTTAGGACCCTGGTAGCTGTTGATGAGTGTACCGTATGGTAATTGCATCAATAACCACTCTGCTGGCTTCTCTGTATATTATTGATATTTAGTCGGATAATACCCAAATTTGTATCGGCCCTCGTCAACACACACAGGAACATGTCGTTGACGGGTGCAATGATGACCTTGTAGCCCGGAGTTTCAAGGATAATCTGACCCGTGCCGCCAAGCTGCAGTTCAGTCGCTATACGGGCACCAATCCTAACCATATCTTCAGTGGCCGCCGCCACGTGCTCGAAATCAACGTCCGTACCATGCTGGTAGACTGGAAACCCATCCGCAACGAGCGCTGTGCCTATCACACCATCGATCGAGGTAAATGATAAGACCAGCTGTTCATATTCGGAGAGCAATTTTTGGTTCGATACTTCTTCGGCAATAGGCAGGGCAGTATCATCAAGCTTAACCAGTATCTGCGGTGCCATGACAGGATCAGCTATAACCTGCGGTGCCATGACAGGATCAGCTATAACCTGCGGTGCCATGACAGGATCAGCTATAACCTGCGGTGCCATGACAGGATCGGCCATAATCTGCGGCAGTATAGCAGCGGTGTCTACCGGCTTACCCTGATAATTTTCAGGGGACATCACAATCACGGTGCGGGGATTATCGGCAATGGCTAATCTGATCTCCTCATCGGTCAGCTCGTGAACCTCGCATGTAGTGTTGGTCAGCGTCATCATGCGGTCCATCGCAGGGACCTGATGCAGGGTCATTCCCAGCATCTTAAAGCCGGCTGCCAACACCGTGCCGTTATCGATGAGTATAAAGCCGATAGTGTCCACTCCGTAGCCCGACTTGGACACATCGATGCTGCCCTTGAAATTCTGGCTGTACTTCTGCAGCAGTACTGCTACTGAGGCTTCTGACTCCTCAACAAGCCTGCCCTTTGGAAGCTTGAGCGTGGTACTCTCAGGTTTATAGGGCTGCAGAGATTCGATCTTTATTCTTTTTGACTTCATATCTGATCCTGCCCAGGTTTGATCCCGGTTCGGCTACGATTGCTAGGATCTCATTTTGCGTGATCAGGGAAAGCATGATCGGACCTTTTTCCAGTTCGACCAGCACTTGCTCAAAGTTACCTTTGCTGAGCTCGATGCCCATGGCTTCGGACGTACCGACACTGGTCGATGCCATCGCACCAAGAGCATCCACGTCTACCTGAATATTAGAGACGTGTTCTATAATAAACCCGTCTCTGCCCACGACGGCCGCAGCCGACACTCCCTCGACCTTTACAAGATCGCTTAATATCCGCTTAAGCATCTCTTTACCTCACGTATAACCTTACCTTCACTATTATATATATTCAGTATGATTGGCATTCTTCCGATGGCATGGGTGGCGCATGATACGCACGGATCATAGGCTCTCACAACCATCTCAATACGGTTGAGTGTCGCCTCGTCCACGTTCTCGCCATGGATGTGCATCTTCGCCGCCTCAAACACGCCGCGGTCTATGGCCCTGTTGTTGTGGCCGGTCGCCACGATCAGGTTAGAGCTGACGATGAAGCCCTTGTCGTTGACCGTGTAATCGTGGATCAGCGTACCTCTCGTGGCTTCGACGATGCCCACGCCTCGGGTGTTCTTGACGCCGGTCACAGGGTTGCGTATGTTTTTATCCGTCACGGCCTTGTCCTGCAGCAGCGACAGCGCACGCTCGCTGGCCGCAGTAAGCTCGATCACCCTGGCCAGATGGTACATGAGCGGCTGCTGCGGTGCCTTTCCGAACTTCGCGCGGAACTCGGCCAGCATACGATCAGACTCGGGATGGCCCATCTTGTCGACCACATTGACTCGCGCAAGCGGGCCGACTCGATAGAACCCACTTCCTGACTTGAGTTTGGTGAACTTCATGTAAGAGTAGGGCTCGGCGTACTCATCGATATGGGCGCCGTAATCCTTTGGCTGGAACTCGATGAGCCTGTTCCCGTCCGCGGCGTTGACCCGAATCGGGCCGTCATAGGTCTCGAACTTGCCGCCCGATGTCATGCCCATGAAGTCGGTCTGTACAGCGCCAAGCTTTTTCACCATGTCGATGCGCTTATCGATCTCGCCATTAACCAAGGTCCATGCGATCTTGCCGATCTCCACGGAGCGCTTCGCATATGCTTCCATCTCGGCACGCTTCGACTCAGCCAGGGCAAAGGACATGCCGCCCGGAACTGCTGATACCGGGTGGATGGGCTTGCCTCCGGACTCCTCGGTGATGCGCTGCCCGATCTTCCGGGCCTCGATCGCCATCTTGACCATGCTTTCGTTGGATTTTGCTAGGCCGGTAAAGTTCCTGGTCGCAGGGGTCGACCCGTCGAGCAGAAAGTCTGGCATTCCGAGGAAGAAGAAGTGGGTAGCATGCGAGCTGATGAGCTGGCCCATGCTGAGCAACTCCCTCAGCTTGAACGCTGCATCCGGGATTGTAGCGCCGAAGACCTCGTCCACCGCCTTGGCAGCGGCCAGGTGATGTACCGTCGGGCATATGCCGCATATCCTTGGGGTGATCCTGGGCGCCTCTTCCACGGCGGCGCCCTCCAGGAACTTCTCGAACCCTCGCAGCTCTGTCGCGTGGAAATGGGCGTTGGATACTTCGCCCTTATCGTCCAACTGGACGGTCACGCTGGCATGCCCTTCGATCCTAGTCAGCGGGCTGATTGTAAGTTTTTTCATAGGTGTCTCTCCTTAATAATATCCGGAATCTTAGAGACTGATTTGTTTTCCATGATCCTGCTACCCATGACAAACGGGTAGATCGTATGGGGTATATCGTACAGCTCTTTCTCGATCTCCTGCTGCGGCAGCTCCGTCAGGTGCTGAATGCGCGTGACCAGGAGGTTATATATGTCTCGACATGGCTCACGGAGCACGTCTAGCGACGGCCCGCCGCACCCGTGGCACGGGACTCCATGATGAGTACATATCGCATGGCATCGGCCGAAGGTGACCGAGCCCAGACATATGTAGCCCTGTCCGAGCAGACACGTCTTCTCTTCAGGGATGCCATCGTACCGGCGCTTGATCTTCCAGTTCTTCACGACGGCCATCTGCCTGCTGCACTCCGCGCAGACGGATTTCTTGGACAGATCGGGTGTCCGGCCCTCGATCAGCGGCATCAGGATCTGGCGCATGAAAAACTCCTTGGGCGGACAACCGGTGATGAAGTAGTCGACTTTGATGACGTCGCCCACCGCGTAGCCACGGTAAAGTAAATCGGGGACGTCCTCTTTCGGGATAATATTAGAAGTGGTGCCGGGACGGTTGGTGTACACGCCGCTCAGGATCTCGTCTCGACTATGGACGATAGATAGACCGGATATGCCGCCGTAGCAGGCGCAGGTGCCTAGCGCGATCACGGTCTTCGCCCGCTGCCTCAGCTTTTTGACCCGCTCCATGTTCTCTTTGTTCCTCACGGCCCCGCCGATGATGGCAATGTCGACATCCTCGGGCGGTTCTTTGACGTCCATTAGGAGCGGCGAGTATACGATCTCGACCTTCTTGAGCAGATTAAGCATGTCCTCGTGGATGTCGAGCAGTGCAGCGTGACAGCCAGCGCAGGATGCCAGCGGCTCGGTTGCAAGTTTTAACA
>Ga0187785_10000591_pt1 | contig 13199 bp, 14 predicted proteins | sample 0815_BV2_4_20_MG_FD_132466 | JGI IMG/M metagenome (GOLD analysis project Ga0187785, IMG submission 132466) | Tropical peat soil microbial communities from peatlands in Department of Meta, Colombia - 0815_BV2_4_20_MG | ecosystem: Environmental > Terrestrial > Soil > Wetlands > Peat | place...
ATGCTCACCAAGGCCGCGATCAAGGAAATGATCGTGCCGTCGCTGTTGCCGGTTCTGTCGCCAATTGTTTGCTACTTCGCCATCTACTTCATTGCGGGTGGCGGGCCGGCGGGAAAATCGGCGGGCTTCTCGGCTCTGGGCGCGATGCTGCTCGGTGTCATCGTCACCGGCCTGTTCGTCGCTATCTCGATGACGTCCGGTGGCGGGGCCTGGGACAACGCAAAAAAATACATTGAGGATGGTCACTACGGTGGCAAGGGATCCGACGCGCACAAGGCGGCGGTGACCGGCGACACGGTCGGTGATCCCTACAAGGACACAGCCGGACCCGCCGTCAATCCGATGATCAAGATCGCCAACATCGTGGCACTGCTGTTGCTGGCCGTATTGGCGCATTAGGAGAAAAGGCTGAACGACAAAGGGCCCGCACCGTGCGGGCCCTTTTGTTATCAAGCGCGTCGATCAGAGATGAACGCCGACGTTCTTGAAGATGTTGCGGAGATAGCTCAGCTCCTGGCCGCCGGTCGGCGTGGTCTGGGATACGAAGTCGAATATCTTCCCATCCTTGTATCCGTAATTGGCGAGACGGGTGACGCGGCGCTCCTTGTCGAAGTAGACCGCGATCACGCGCTGATCGACGACTTCGTGCGGCATGAAGGCCACCGACCGCTGCGCCTTCTGTGAAATGTAGTAAAACGCATCGCCGTTTACGGTAGCAACGGTCGAGGGCGTGCCGAGGACGATCAGCACCTGCTCCTGCGTGGCGCCCACGGGAACCTGCTCCAGCGCACCTTCCGGCATAACGTAACCGCGCTGGAGCGTTTCAGTCGTGCTGCCGCAAGCCGCGAGCGCCAACGTGCCGGCAAGAGCCAGCGTCAGGTGAATGGCATTTTTGCGACGCACGGTTTTCGACCCCAAAACGCACTTTCATGTCGGCCTTGCATCGGGGGAAGCATTGACGTAACCGCGGCAACAAAGCTTCAGCCCGACCAAACCCGATGAAATTTCCCCTGTTTCGCCGCAACATACGGCAGGACACCATTTCCAGCCTGTATGGCACCATCGTGGCGCAGTCGCGATTGCCCTGCTTTTATCGTGAATTTGGCGTGCCCGACACTGTCAATGGCCGTTTCGACCTGCTGGTTCTGCATCTTGCGGTGGTGCTCGACCGTTTGGCCGAGGATCCGGCGCTTCGAGCATTGGGGCAAGCGCTTTTCGATCGCTTCTGTGCGGATATGGACCACAATTTGCGCGAAATGGGCGTGGGCGACCTCTCGGTGCTAAAAGAAATGCAGCGCATGGGCGAGGCGTATTATGGCCGCGCGCAGGCTTACCGGAGCGCATTGGCTGCCCATGGAGAGCAAGCTCTGGTCGAGACCGTAAAGAAGAATATCTATGCTGGCGCCCCGCCAAACCCGGCCGCCCCGGCCCGTCTTGCGGCCTATATGCGGGAAGCGGTACGGGATGTCGGGGTGCAGCAGCCGGCCGAGCTCATGGCCGGGGAGCTGCGTCTGCCAGACCCGCAATGTTAGTTATGGTTTTTGTTGAACATCCATATCTTTTGGCAGAGGCCTGAGATTCATGGAAATAAATCAAAACCCCTGGACCGTTCCGGTTGCGGTGGACGACATCCCGGAAACCGGTCTTCAAATCGAAATCGATGCGTCCGAAGCTGTGCGTGCCGAGTTGGCGGCCCTTACCGCTTTGCGTAAATTGCCGAGGCTTTCGGCGGCATTCGATCTCGCTCGCCGGGGGGCGGGGGTACAGGTCAGCGGCCGGGTCAGCGCTCGCGTCGGCCAGACGTGCGTGGTCACCCTTGAACCGGTGGAAAGCGATCTGGAAGAATTGGTCGATTTGGTTTTCGCACCGCAGTCGGCGGAATCCTTGCCGGCCAAGGTTGAAACAACCGAACGGCGGGCGACCGAAGAGGATCCACCGGAACCTTTGATCGGTGGCAAGTTGGACTTGGGTGCCATCGCTACTGAGTTCCTGGTTCTCGGCATCGATCCATATCCGCGCAAGGCGGACGCCGAATTTGCGCAGATCAGAGAGGACGATGGTAACGCCCGGCCGTTCGCGGCGTTGGAAGCGCTGAAAAAGCGCCTTGGCGGCAGTTAGTCGGCGGCAGGCGGCGAGGGGATGAGGGGCAAGGACAACCGGCTTGTCTGCGGCGGCCGAGCCGCTATGGTCGCCGCCGTGCGTCGTTTCCAGATGACCGCGCTGCCGTCACCCGTGCCAAGCCTGCCAAGAGCGATCCATGCCGGATAAGGTTCGTATCGCGCTTGACGCCATGGGTGGCGACCATGGCGCGGCGGTCATATTGCCGGGTGCCGACGTCTCGCTCACGCGTCATCCTGACATCGAATATTTGCTGTTCGGCAATCGGGCTGCATTGGAGCCCGTGCTCGACGGGCTGCCTCGGCTGAAGGCGAAGTCGAAACTGGTACACACTGATGTCGCTATCCGTATGGACGACAAGCCAAGTCAGGCGCTGCGTTACGGGCGCTGGAAGTCGTCGATGTGGCTTGCGATCGATGCGGTAAAAAAAGGCGAGGCCGATGTCGTTGTCTCTGCCGGCAATACCGGCGCGTTAATGGCAATGGCGCGCTTCAATCTGAAAATGATCGAGGGCATCGAACGGCCGGCGATCGCTGCGCTATGGCCGACATTAAAGGGCGAGTCAATCGTGCTCGATGTCGGGGCCTCGATTGGCGCCGATGAAGCGCATCTGGTCAATCTCGCTGCTATGGGAAGCGCGATGGCGCGCGTGTTGTTCGACATCGAACGCCCGACCGTCGGGCTGCTCAACATCGGCGTCGAGGAAGTCAAAGGGCTCGAACAGGTGCGCGACGCCGGCCGGATCCTGCGCGAAGGCCAATTCCCTCACTTCGACTATCACGGTTTTGTCGAAGGCGACGATATTGGCAAAGGCGTCGTGGACGTTGTTGTTACCGAAGGCTTTGCCGGCAACATCGCATTGAAAACCGCGGAAGGTACAGCGCACCAGATCGCGTCCTATTTACGGGCAGCAATAGATCGAACCTGGGCGGCGCGTCTTGGATATCTGCTTGCGCGACAGGCTTTCCGGACTTTGCGAGACAAAATGGATCCGCGGAAGTCGAATGGTGGCGTATTTCTCGGCGTCAATGGTGTGGTGATCAAGAGTCATGGTGGCGCCGATGCCGAAGGCACGGCGGCTGCGATCGACATAGGCTACGATATGGTGCGATATGAATTGCTCGCCAAGATCGGGCAATCAATGGCGCGCGACCTGCAAGCGACTGCGACTGAGACAGCCCGGCTGGCGAGCGGGGTAAGCTCGTGACGTCGTTGCGCTCGGTCGTACTTGGTTGCGGGAGCTATCTTCCTGCGCGCATCATCAGCAACGACGAGCTCGCGCGCTCGGTTTCGACGACCGATGAATGGATCGTACAACGCACTGGCATCCGCGAACGCCATGTTGCCGCCCCGGGTGAACTTACGTCGGATCTCGCGCTCCATGCCGCGCGTGCAGCACTCGCCAACGCGCATGTCGAAGCAAGTTCGATCGATTTGATCGTGCTTGCCACTTCAACTCCCGATCAGACTTTTCCGGCAACCGCCGTCTCGGTGCAGGCGGCGCTGGGCATTACCCATGGGGCCGCATTCGATTTGCAGGCTGTGTGTTCCGGATTCGTTTATGCCCTGCAGGTAACTGACGCACTGTTGCGGGGTGGCAGTTATAAACGTGCCTTGGTGATCGGGGCGGAAACGTTCTCCCGCATTCTCGATTGGAACGACCGCACGACATGCGTGCTGTTTGGCGACGGAGCGGGCGCTCTGGTGCTCGAGGCTCAGCCGCAAGCGGGCACCCGCGAAGACCGTGGCATCCTGACCACGCACTTGCGCTCGGATGGTCGGCACAGGGCGAAGCTCTACGTGGATGGGGGGCCGTCTTCGACCCAGACCGTCGGGCATCTACGAATGGAGGGCCGCGAGGTCTTCAGGCACGCTGTAGCGATGATTACGGACGTTATTGAGGACGCCTTCAAGGCCACCGGCTATTCCGCGGCCAATATCGACTGGTTCGTGCCACATCAGGCCAATAAGCGCATTATCGACGGTTCAGCCCATAAACTCGGGATTGCCCCGGAGAAGGTCGTGATCACTGTGGATCGTCACGGGAACACGTCGGCCGCCTCTATTCCGCTGGCTTTGTCCGACGCTGTTGCCGACCGCCGGATTAAGCGTGGCAATCTTATCCTTTTGGAAGCCATGGGAGGGGGATTCACCTGGGGCTCGGCGCTTCTGCGGTGGTAAGGGCTGGGGTTCGGGGGCCCGGCAGCTCAAGGGGGTTCTTCATCACAATCTTTAAAGGCCCCGTTGACCCCTCCCGTTGAAGCTAATATCGTCGATAATTCAGCGGGATACCTCGCCGGGGGCAGGGCAGGCGATGACCGGAAAAACTGTGACGCGGGCCGACCTGTGCGAGGCGGTCTATCAGAAAGTCGGCCTCTCACGCACGGAATCCGCCGCTTTGGTTGAGTTGGTGCTCAAAGAGATCACCGACTGCCTCGAGCGCGGAGAAACTGTAAAGCTTTCGTCGTTTGGATCATTTGTGGTGCGTAAAAAGGGCCAGCGTATTGGCCGCAACCCAAAAACCGGCAAAGAAGTACCAATCTCTCCCCGTCGCGTTATGGTGTTCAAGCCGTCGGCGATTCTCAAGCAACGCATTAACAACGGCGCCGCCGAGCCAGCGTAACCCGTTCGCGTAACCGCGTTAGTTACCAAACACAGGAGTGGGTCGCTTTGGATAACAAGGCGCCAGATGCATTTCGCACAATCAGTGAGGTGGCAGAAGAACTCGATCTGCCGCAGCACGTGCTTCGCTTTTGGGAAAGCCGCTTTCACGAAATCAAGCCGATGAAGCGTGGCGGTGGCCGGCGGTATTATCGCCCGGACGACATCGACTTGCTGCGCGGCATACGTCACCTGCTGTATGGCGAGGGCTATACCATTCGCGGTGTGCAACGCATTTTGCGCGAGCAAGGCAATAAATTTGTTCAGGCAGTGTGGCAGGAAGGTGCCCCGCAACCACCACATGGCGTTGTTGAAGAAGAGGAGTTTATCGAGGAAGTTGTGACGATCGACGAAGTCGGCGCGGACGAAGATCGCGGGTTGCGTGGTCGCCTTGCCTCGTTGATTGGGCGCGATCTTGGTGATCGACAGAGCGACGCAGAGGCTCGCGCCGAACCGCCGTTGACCAGCGCTCCGGTTCCTCGCATCGATCCTACCGATCGCGCGATTCATGGAGCAGTCGTGTCGCAGCAGTCGGAGCTGGGGTCTGTCGCCACGCCAGCCACGCATCAAGGGCCGTCGGGGACATCCGGCGGCGGGCCAGGGCGTGAGGATCTGCGCAAGCTGCACGCCGCCCTGCACGAGCTTGCCGAGTGCCGCAAGCTGATCGATGCGGTGGTTACGCGGCCGCATTAGCGGTCTCTTCGTCTTCGAAGCTGTGAACCATTCGGGCGGGCATAGTCCCCGACGAATGGCCGTGTAGAATGCTTGGATCCCGCTATTTATGGGGGTTAAGGGGTATGCGGGTCGTAAAGTGCGCAGTGCTGGCGATTGCGATTGTCGTTGGCGCGCTTGTACCGGCATCTGCCCAAGCTCCCAACGGTGGCACTCCGCCAATTGTAAGCAGGAGCCAACCCATCACCCCGCTTGGCTGGTGGGTTATGGGTTCGATCGGTTGCGCGGCGGTTTCACCGATCATTGGTACCGTCATACTTGGGCGCGAGCTGACGATCGGCGAGGTTTACCACACGACGCTGGGGTGCATGTTGGGCCCCGTCGGGTGGGTTTTGGCGGATGCATTGTTTCCGCCAACGGTCACGGGTCCAAATACCCCGGCCAGAACGCTACAACACAAGTCCGCACGGGTTGGGCGCGGACGTCATTTTAGTATTCCGCCGGGGGGAGAGACCCGCTTTGTCAGCAATGAAGTATTGCTTGAATTTTCCGGTGGCGCATCGGCACGCACACGCGAGGCGCTCGCACGCAGCCTGCAACTCACACAATTGGACACGCAAACTTTCACGCTCACGGGTCGCACAATCGAGCGCTGGCGTATTAATGGCACGCGGACGGTGCCCGACACGCTGCGTCTGCTGGCACGCAATTCCAACGTTGTTGCGGGACAGGCCAACGGTGTTTATCTCGCCATGCAAACGCAGTCGACGAAACAGGACGTTGCCGCCGACCCGGGCGCAACACAATATGTCGTCCGCAAGCTCCATCTTCTGGAAGCGCATCGCATCAATAATGGCGATGGCGTGATCGTCGCTGTAATTGACTCCAAGATAGATACGGGCCACCCCGATCTTGCCGGAGTCATTGCTGCCGAATACGACGCTGTCGGAACGCCCGACTCTGCGCACGCGCATGGTACCGCGATTGCCGGCGCGATTGCCGCGCACAGCAAGCTTGTCGGGGTGGCGCCGAAAGTAAGACTTCTTGCGGCGCGCGCGTTTTCGGGGAAGGGCGAGAGTGCGCAGAGTACGACTTTCAATCTCCTTAAAGCCCTCGACTGGGTGGCGAGCAAGAACGCGCGCATCGTGAACATGAGTTTCGCCGGACCACCCGACGTTATGTTGCGGGAGATGCTGATCAAGGCCAATGCGCGCGGCATCGTGCTGATTGCGGCTGTCGGCAATGCCGGCCCACGCTCGCCGCCGCTTTACCCGGCTGCTGATCCTGGAGTAATCGGTGTCACGGCGACCGACGCTGAGGACAAATTGATGCCGCAAGCGAATCAGGGCCCACAAGTTGCTCTGGCGGCGCCAGGCGTCGAAATCCTCGCGGCGGCACCAGATGGCGGATATCAGGTTACGTCCGGCACTTCAGTTGCCGCTGCCCATGCCAGCGGCGTTGCAGCGCTGCTACTGGCGGCGAAACCGAATTTGACGCCGGCGCAGGTGCGCAGTGATCTGATCCGCTCAGCCCAACGGGTCCCCGGCAAACGCAACGAAGTTGGAGCCGGCGTCATCGATGCGCTTGCTGTGATTAAGCCGCCCACTCGGTAGTTATTGTTATGGATAGACCGTCATGGCCACGTCGGATTCCCTGATAATTGAACGTGCCTCAGACGACATTGTCGTCTTGAAAATCAATCGTCCGCGGGTACGCAACGCTCTCAATCTCGATGTGCGTACGCGCCTGGCCGATGAAGTGACGCGCTGTGGCGCCGACGATGCGGTGCGCTGCGTCATCGTCACTGGCTCGGATACGGTGTTTGCGGCTGGCGCTGACATTGGCGAAATGGCGGATGCCGGCCCGGTCGAGGTCATGGCCCGGAATGTGCAGAAATACTGGCGCGCGATTATGGACTGTCCGAAGCCGCTGATTGCCGCGGTTGAAGGGTTTGCCCTTGGGGGTGGGCTCGAGCTCGCACTTTGCGCGGATATCATTATCGCAGGCGAGGGCGCCACCCTCGGCCTGCCCGAGGTCAAGGTCGGCATCCTGCCGGGCGGGGGAGGTACGCAAAAGCTCGCACGTCTCGTCGGCCGACATCGCGCCATGTTGCTGATGATGACCGGAAGAATGTTCGACGCTGCTGAAGCGCTGAGCATGGGCGTCGTCAGCGAAGTTGCGCCGAAGGGGCAGGCTCTTACGCGTGCGCTCGATATTGCGCGGGAAATCGCCGTTATGCCGCCGATTTCGGTCATGCAGATCAAGGAAATCGTGAATGCAGGTCTCAACGCGCCTCTCGAAGCCGCGTTGATGCTGGAGCGCAAAGCATTCCAGTTGCAGTTTGCCACGCGCGATCAGAAAGAAGGCATGCGCGCGTTCCTGGAAAAACGAAAACCGAAATTTGAAGGGCGGTAACGCGTGGTGCTGGATCTTTCCAGGTCCGATCTGGCCGTTGCAGTGTTTGGCGCGGGCACGATGGGGCGAGGTATCGCTCAGGTGTGCGCGCAAGCCGGCCTGACAACCCTGGTCTTCGATTCTCGCGATGGCGCGGTAGAAGACGCGCTGGCAGTGATCGATAAGGGCCTTGATGGCCTGGTATCGAAAGGCCGTATGACCGGTGGCGACAGGCAAGCTGTTTTCAAACTGCTAAGGCCGATCCGATCCTTTGCCGAGGCAAAGGGCGCCAGCATAGCGATCGAGGCGATTGTTGAAGACCTTAACGCCAAGCGCGAGTTGTTTCGGGAATTGGAAAAACATCTGGCGCCGGATGCGGTGCTTGCCACCAATACGTCCTCGCTTTCGGTTACGGCAATTGCCGCTGGCTGCACAAGGCCACAGCGGGTCGGCGGGCTGCATTTCTTTAATCCGCCGCCGCTGATGCGGCTGGTCGAGGTCATTGGCGGCCTGCGCAGCGATCCTGACCTGGTGAAGGCTCTTTTAGGTTTCGTGAAACGGATCAACAAACATCCGGTGATTGCCACCGACACGCCGGGTTTTGTCGTCAACCACGCGGGCCGTGCTTACGGCCCCGAGGCGTTGCGCATCGTAGCGCAAGGCATCGCGAGTCCGCGCGAGGTCGACCTGTTGATGAAGGAAGCCGCCGGCTTTCGGATGGGCCCATTCGAACTGCTCGATCTCGTCGGCGGTGATGTTGCCCACGCTGTAATGACGAGCATCTTTGATCAATATTTTGCCGAGCCGATGTACCAGCCGTCGGCGCAAATGGCGGTGCGCGTTGCCGGCGGCCTATTAGGCCGCAAAAGCAAGCGGGGCTTCTACAACTATGATGATCCGTCGGCCGATAGTCCTCCAACGGCCGAGGTACAGGTGCGGCCGTTGCCGGCATCTGCCTGGATAGCGGAGGAGGATGGCGGCCGCGAGCTTGCCGGATGGCTGAAGGCTGCTGGCACTGAAGTTCAATTGGGTGGGAAACCTGCGGGAGGCGTTCCCTGTTTTGTTACGCCGCTCGGCGAGGACGCTTCGAACGCTGCGGTGCGTTTGGGCCTTGATCCGACCCGCACGGTTGCGGTCGACATGTTTGGACGCTTCGAAGGGCGGCGCACGTTGATGAAGACCCCGCTCACGAATGTTGACATCATCGGCGCGGCGGTTACCGCTTTGTCCGCCGGCAAAGTGCCGGTGACTGTCATCAATGATAGTCCGGGTTTTGTTGTGCAGCGGGTGCTCGCGATGGTCGTCAATGTCGGTACCCGTATTGCCGAATTGCGTATTGCTGCCCCTTCCGATATCGACACCGCGGTTGAGCTTGGCCTGAACTATCCGAAAGGGCCGCTTGCGTTCGGGGACGCGCTGGGCGCTGCGCGCGTACTTGCGGTGCTTGACGGGATGCACGCCATCACACTCGATCCGAAGTACCGCGCCACTACCTGGTTGCGCCGGCGCGCGCGCCTTGGCGTATCGTTATGCACGCCCGATTGAGGTCGTCACGAATGCCCCATCAAATGGGAGGGAAAAAAATGTACTTGGACGCCTGGATGAAGATCGTGTTTACGACCATTGCCCTCTCCTTGGCCGTCATCGCCTGGAAATTGCCGCTGGCGGGAACAAGCTACGCGCAAGGTGGCGGATGCGGGGGAACCGGTTTTAATCCTTGCTACGTTTCCACGGCCGGAGAGGATTTCCTGAACGTCAGAATTGTCAAATAGAGACGGCAGGTTGTCCACGGCGCGGGAAGCATGGCTGAGCCGGGTCGCGCGCTGTGTCCGTTAGGAAATTTCGCGCTGGCAACCACTGCCCTTAAGGTTACTTGGTCAGGTTACTCAGCGACTGACCAGGCCAAAATTTCTGCAGCAAATAAAATTCGTGCGGGCGATCGAGAAGCTCACCCATAGTGGCGACTCGCGCTCGCGGGGTCGTCGTCTTGCCACACCGGCGACCCCGCACCCGACCATTTCCGATCGCTTGCGATAAGCAGAATCCTGACGATCCGAGAGCAGATCGTGCACGGGCAATAAAAAGGGCCGTGCTGCCACTGCACGGCCCTTTCACCCCGCAAGGACCGACTAAGCGGTCCTTGAAAGGAAAGATAATGGTACCCCAAAAGCGCGCACTCGTGAACTTTAATTTCAGATCCGCGCGAGTCGAAATAAATAACGGGCGAGATTTTGGTGTGGAGTTACAAGAGTTAGCCGGCCGCGAGAGGTCAGCTCACGGTGGGCCTTCTTTTGCAGCGCATTGTTGAACTTGTTGGGTGATCCGGATGGTCGGGGCGGCGGGATTTGAACCCACGACCCCTTGTCCCCCAGACAAGTGCGCTAACCGGGCTGCGCCACGCCCCGACCGGAACGGCGCGGACTATAGGGATGCACTCATCGCGGTGCAACCTTTGGGAAGATGTCTCTCGAGAACCGCGCTAGTCTGGCGCTGGGCCACCGCTCCACAAAAATTTCTCAATACTCGGTTGCAATAGTACATTGATTGACCTCTGGCGCGGGGAGCTTGGCGACATTGAAGAAAACCATCGTCCGTGCCGGCCTGGAGACGGCTTACTTCACAGCGACGCACCATTGGATGCGTCCGCTGGTCGGTGGGGTAGGCGCGATCCTGGCCTTGCATCACGTGCGCCCGTCGCGCTCGGACGGGTTTCAGCCCAACCGGCTTATGGAAGTCGCACCGGATTTCCTTGACGGTCTTCTGCGGCGCCTTGCCCGCGCGCGTATCGACGTGGTCTCGTTGGATGAAATGCACCGGCGCTTTATCGAAGACGATTTCAAGCGTCGATTTGTCTGCCTGACTTTTGACGATGGTTACAAAGATTTTTTACGTTGGGCTTATCCGCTATTACGGAAACACAGACTGCCTTTCGCGATGTACATCGCCACCAGCTTTCCCGATCGGCTTGGCGAACTGTGGTGGGTTGCGCTTGAAGCGGTGATCGCGCAGAACAAGCGTATTGGAATGGTGGCGAACGGAAAGGATCAGTATTTCGAATGCGCTACGGCGCGTGAAAAACGCGAGCTTTATGACGCAATTTACCGCTACCTGCGCAGCATGAAGACCGAGGAGGATGTGCGGCGCACAGTGCGCGACCTGTGTTCGTACTACGACGTCGACGTCGTGTCCTTTTGCCGTGACCTTTGCATGGATTGGTCTGAAATCGCGGATCTTGCTGCCGATCCGCTCTGCACAATTGGTGCGCACACTGTCAATCACATGATGCTCAGGAGGGTGCCGAGCGAGGCGACGGTCCATGCGGAAATCGAAATGAGCCGCGCGGTGATCGAGGCGGCGCTCGGAAAACGGCCGCAACATCTTTCCTTTCCTGTAGGCGATCCGGCCTCGGCTGGTCCTCGCGAATTCCGCATTGCGGCGGAGCTTGGTTTCAAGACAGCGGTGACGGCACGGCCGGGGGTGCTGTTCAAGGCGCACCGCGACTATCTGACGGCCTTGCCGCGCATTGCGGTCAGCGGTGAACTTCAGCGGCAGCGATATCTGAAGGTGCTTATGTCGGGTGCAAGTACAGCCTTTTCCAACCGGTTCCGCCGTGTGAGCGCGGCGTAGAGCGCGGAATCATGCACGATCGGGTCGGGCCATCCAGCTGATCAATGGCATTGCGGGGAGGACCCAGCCGAGTCCGGCAACGATGTAGTAGATTGTTGCGACAAAGCCGTTGATGTCGGTCAGCACGGATTGCGCAAGCGCCATCGCCAACAAACCCCATGCCGACACAAGCACGAGCAGGGCGATGGCGCCGACGAATTTGCGAGCCCGGATGGACATGGATTCCTGTGCGGCTTGATTGCGAATGCAGGCGCATGACTATATGGTCCGCGCCATTCCCTGCAAGCAAGTACTCATGCCCCAGACGGTCAAAGCGTCCGAAACCCATCTGCGCGCTGTGCGGCTCTGGCTGCTCACGGCCGCTGCAATGATCTTTCTGACTTTGGTGGTCGGCGGTGCGACCCGACTGACGGAATCCGGTCTGTCGATCGTCGAGTGGAAGCCGGTCACCGGCGTGCTGCCGCCCTTGTCTGAAAACGAGTGGCAGTCCGAGTTCACGAAATACCAGACCATCCCGCAATATCGCGAACTCAATCGTGGCATGAGCCTTGGCGCATTCAAGGTGATCTATTGGTGGGAATGGTCGCACCGGCTCCTGGCACGCCTGACCGGCGCCGTGTTTCTTCTGCCGTTTCTGTTCTTCCTGTGGCGGGGCGCCATTCCACACGCGCTGCGGGGTCGACTGTGGGTCATTTTCTTCGCCGGCGGTGCACTCGGCGCGGTCGGGTGGTGGATGGTCTCGTCGGGGCTTACGCAAGGCGTCAGCGTCTCACAATACCGCCTTGCCTTTCATCTTACGCTGGCCAGCGTGATCTACGCGGCGATCCTGTGGACGGCGCAGCAACTCGTACAGCAAACCCACACAGAGGCGCCAACGCGCATCCGTGTCGGCGCCTTCGCCATCGCAATGCTCCTGTTGCTGCAAATCTATCTCGGGGCTTTGGTGGCGGGTCTCGACGCCGGCCTCGTATTCAATACGTGGCCGCTGATCGACGGTGCATTTATTCCAGCGGCACAACGTCTGTGGTTTATAGCGCCGGCCTGGCGCAACCTGTTTGAAAATGCGCTGACGGTCCAGTTCGACCACCGCATGGTCGCCTATATGATCTGGCTGCTGGCAGTGTTGCATGTGTACGATGCATTGCGCGCAAAACGCGGTTTATTCGGTGCTGTTGTGCTCGCCGGGGCAGTGACTCTGCAGGCCGGAGCGGGGATCGCCACATTGCTCCATCAGGCGCCTGTTCCACTTGCCCTCGCGCATCAGGTGTTGGCGATCGTCGTGCTTACCATCGCGGTGATCCATGCCGAGCGGTTGTCGCATCGTGTAATGGTTTTCACGCCGCAAACCGCTACGGCGGAGCAACGCGCATGATCAAAAGCGAGCTCAGGGATCAAGTTGTCGTCCTGACGCTGATGCACGGCAAGGCCAATGCGCTGGATATCGAATTCTGCAATGCAATTGCCGACCGTTTTGCCGATCTGCGCAAGTCGGATGCGAAGGCCGTGGTGCTGACCGGGCAAGGTCGAATCTTTTCTGCCGGGGTCGATCTGAAACGACTGAGCGAAGGGGGCGCCGACTATATTCGTCAATTCCTGCCGGCCTTGCATCGCCTGTATGAGGCGGTGTTCTTTCATCCAAAGCCAGTGGTGGCGGCGGTGAACGGCCACGCCATCGCAGGCGGCTGCGTGCTCGCTTGTTGCGCCGACAGGCGCATCATGGCGCGCGA
>Ga0187785_10000592_pt1 | contig 13175 bp, 16 predicted proteins | sample 0815_BV2_4_20_MG_FD_132466 | JGI IMG/M metagenome (GOLD analysis project Ga0187785, IMG submission 132466) | Tropical peat soil microbial communities from peatlands in Department of Meta, Colombia - 0815_BV2_4_20_MG | ecosystem: Environmental > Terrestrial > Soil > Wetlands > Peat | place...
CCGGGTCGTCAGCTCCTCGATGACGTCCGGGAAGTGCGACGTGATCAGTATGGTGATCCCGAGGTCTTTCGACATCGACTTCATGCAGTCGTGGACGATCCTCGCCGTCTTCGGGTCGAGGGTGCCCGTGGGCTCGTCGGCCAGCAGCAGCATGGGCTCCTTCGCCAGCTGCCTGGCCAGGACGACGCGCTGCTTTTCGCCGCCCGACAGGTCCCTGGCGATGTGCATCATCCTGTGCGACAGTTTGACGCTGTCGATCAGTTCGGCGGCCCGCGTGATCCGATCTCCGTCATACTCGACGCTGCCCAGCGCCTTGAGCACATTCTCGATGACGCTGTCGTCGCCATATATGCCGAAGGTCCTCTGGATCATGATCGCGGTGCGGGATGCAATGTTCCTGATTGCCCCATCATCCGAGCGGTCTAGGATATCATAGGAGAATGACTGATATCTGCCGCCGCATTTCGGACATGTCTCACCTTCCCGCGACGGCGGCTCGATCCTGCCGCAGTCGCTGCACCGGGAGAAATGGTAGATGACCTGCCCGGTCGCCGGTATCTCGTCATCCAGGCCCCTGAGCACGTTCAGCAAAACGGTTTTACCGGCGCCGCTCCGGCCTATGATGCCTATTGTCTCTCCCTCTTTGATCTCCAGGTTCACGCCATCCAGTACTTTCTTACCGTCGTAGCGTACTGAGAGATCTCTGACCTCAACCAACAAGCCCAATGGTTTCACCTCTTCAGTATGTTCAGAATTTTATCGGTGATCTCCTCTGTCATACTGACTGTGGGGGAGTCGTCTGCCGTTATGATATCTCTGCCGCCGTTCAGCGGATCTAATGGTAACTGCCCCAGGAAGCGGAGATCGTACTTATCGGACAGGGCCTTCACCTTGCCCTCTCCAAAGGGAAAGACTCTCTCGCGGCACCCGGGACACTCGTAGAATGCCATGTTTTCTAAGATGCCGAGCATGTCGACCTTCAGCATCCGGGCCATGTTGATGATCTTGCTCACGTCCAGGATGGAAAGGCTGGACGGTGTGCTTACCATGACGAGGCCGGTCAGGGGAATTGTTTGCATGATGCTCAGCGGCTCGTCACCGGTTCCTGGCGGCAGGTCTACCAGCAGAAAGTCCAGTTCCCCCCACTGCATGTCCGCTAAAAACTGGTTGATGAGGGAACTACGCATCGGGCCTCTCCAGACTATGGGCGAATCGCTACTTTCGACCAGCGATTCAGCGGACGCAATCCTGATCCCGTGGGCTGCGATCACGGGCAGCAGGCCTTCCGAAGAGCCCTGCAGCTTCTCGCCTTCCACGTTGAGCAGGTGGGGGATATTCGGGCCGCTGACGTCCGCATCCAGCACGCCTACCTTGAACCCTTTCTTGGCGAGGTTGTACGCGATACCCGCGGTTACCGTACTTTTGCCCACGCCTCCTTTACCGCTGACGATGGCAATACGGTTAGTGATGGCATCTATGTTTTTACTGATCTTTGCATGTTGATCGATCTGGCCTGTCTGGCCAGCGTCGGAGCTGGAACTACAAGTTTCGCAGACGCTGGTTTGCTTGCTCTGACAGGAGTCGCATTGTTTAGTTCCGCAATCACTCATGCCTGCACCCCTAGTGGTGGTTGCAGTTGCAGGTACCCTGTGTCGACAGCTCCTGCAGCAGGCCATCGCCGTAGTCCTGAACGGCGTCCGAAACCTTGCCGACCGCGCCCGAGTACACCTTAATGCCCTTCTCGGCCAGGGACATCAGTGGCCTGCCTCCAATGCCTGATACCAGCACTGCGTTGACACCATGGGACTTCAGGATCAGGGCGGGAGCGGCGCAATTGTGCTGGCCATCTTCCGTGCCGTTATCCACAGCCCTCGTTGACGCGATTTTCCCGTCGTCGATCTCAATGATCGTAAAGTATTCGCACGAGCCAAAGTGCGCGCATACGTCCGAGTCCATGCAGTCGTTACTCATTGATGGTACTGCTAACTTAGTCATGATTTACACTTCCGTTATTTTCATCTGTAGTCTTCTCCGGGTCGTGCTTCGGGCAACAATAGCCTCTTTGGGTCAGCCGCTTTCCTCTGCCATCGCCGCCCTTGCGGTAGATCTTGTCCGAATTGCACCTGGGGCAGTTCTCGGGACGTTTCTCGTGGCATGGCGACACCCACGTATGGTTGCAGGAGTGGCAGAGAAACTCGATTGTGCACTCACCAGATTTGACGTAGTCCCCTCCGGAGATCTGAATGGCCTTGCCGTTGACGAGGGCATCCACCACCTTCTGGCGGGCCTTCTGTAGGTCGTTCCAGAAAGTTTTACGGGAGATGCCCATCATGTCAGCGGCTTCATCCTGCGCGATCTGGAGGAGGTCGCAAAGTCTGATGGCTTCGAGCTCTTCTACGGAGAGGTTTATAATTTCGAGGTCGCACAGGGGTATCTCCCTCGGCTTGTAGTAGGTAGCCTTTGGGAGACATGACACTCTGCGCTTTACTTTCCTGACCATCAAATTACACATATGCGACGTTATATTTATAGATTTTGCTTATTCATTGGATAATCGGACAACTGCATGAGCTATTAAAACAGTCAGTCTATAAATTATGGCTACTGGTGCGGGTATGTGCTCATCATGATCTTTACACAAGGCACTCTACTTCACACCTTTAATTATTCGACAATTGCTATCTATCAAGTACGTTTTATATTATTCGATACGGTTACAATATGCCTTTTTTCCAATCGCTCTTTCGAAAGTTTTATTAGTCAGCAAGCCCTTTGTTAAATGATAGTTTAGCGCTAATTATGGGTTTTTGTCCCAATAATAATCCATAATTATAAAATTAAAGGAGGATAACACATGGAAGACTTGGCACTTAACCTTGGAACCCTGGCATTGATGGGCGCTTGCGCGACCATCGCGGGTGCGGCTGAGGACCTGGAGTCCGACTTCGGTTCGCAGTCCAACGCAAACTCCCAGGTGCAATTGGCTCCACAGGTAGGCTATCTTCACCGTATTTACAACAAAGCGATCTGCGGCGAGCCGGTTGCATATGGGCTTTTAGCTGCTACCGGTTCTGCTATTGCGTTGGCGCTTGCCACTGCATTTAGCCTTAACATAGTGATATCGTTGGCGCTGGGTGCGACAATCGCGGCGTTGATGTATGGTGTATACGCTACAACCGCTTATATGGGCAGGATCACCGGCCAGAAGAGGTTCGGCCAACCTGTATATCTCGACGTATTGCTGATAACTACACCTTCGATTATTGCACATGCATTTATCGCAACGATTTCTATAGCTACTTTCTCGTACCTTTTGTCTGCTATCATCGGACAACCATTCCCGTTCCCGATTCTCGCTCTTCTATGGGGTGTCATGACTGGCGGTATGGGCTCTGCAGTCGGTGATGTGCACTATGGTGCAGAGAGGCAATATCAGGCAAAACCGTTCGGTATGGGCCTTCCGATTGCAAGCTCAGGCAAGATCATCCAGAAGGGCGAGGTAGGCCTGAGGTGCAGCACGGATATCGCAGGGTTCTGCGTCAAACATGGCGGCCCACTGACCGGCCTCGGCCTCGGCCTGACGGTTTTCATTGACCTGTGGAGGCACATCATCTTCATTAACGTTGCAAATGGATGGGGTGCCATGATCATGGGCCTGTTTATCGTTGTGCTCATCGTCGCTTTCAACAGGGGCATCGAGATCTGGGCAAGGAAGAACTACGGCCCGTACAAGAAAGCGGAGGACTAACAATGGAACCGTTAACTCTATTGATCATCGTCGCCTGCATCGGCCTCGGCGGGCTGCTCGTGGGATTGGGCGTCCATTTTGTGCCGGTCGGCGGAGCACCTGCTGCGATGGCACAGGCGACCGGTATCGGTACCGGCACAACCATGCTGGCCGCATCGTCCGGTTTCCTGGGTCTGATCAGCGCGGGCTTAGTCACGGCTGAAATAACTAATGGTAAGATCAGCTATCCCGGATTCACCAATGCAGTCGACAGCCAGACTCTGCTCAGTATCTCGGGCATCACATCGAACATCGGCGCCATTGCCATCATCATCGCCGCCGGCGTCATCGGCGCAATGTTGATGATCTCAATCCTGTGCGTGGTTCCCAACGTATTATACATCTTCGGGCTCGGCGTTCCGCTTGCCTCGGCCAAGGTCAAGTTCGACCCGCTGACCGGCGACAGGCAGGACATCTACGTCACCAGAGGAACAGAAGGCCACGGCACCCCGTCTGTCGCAGTGATAAGCTCGCTTATCGGCGGCCTGCTCGCAGGCATCGGCGGTGCGCTCACGTACCTGGCCCTGCTGGCGGGAGGTTTCTCAATCGCAACCGCAGCATTCGCCGCAATAGGCATATTCTTCGTGAACTCGGTCCTGGCTTCGTACAACATTGCTGGCACGATCGAAGGTTTCCACGACCCCAAGTTCAAGAGGTGGCCGAGGGCTTTCGTCGGATGTCTAATCGCATCGGTTGTCCTGGGCATCTGGGCAGCTGCAATTATGTTCCTGGGGGCTTAAAATGTCGGAACAAAAAGATATTGACTGGTATAACCTCGCAGGCCTGGGAATTATCGGCGGCCTGGCATGTATCTATGTCGCGTATATCCTGGATGCGGTCCTGGGGGTAACCTACTTTGCCTTCCTCGGCGCGCTGGGTGCAATCCTGGCCACCGTCTGGGGCGCAGATGCAGTCAGAAGGATCTGTAAGTTCGGTATCGGTACCGGCGTACCATCCATCGGCATGCTGGCGTTCGGTATGGGCTTGCTCTCCACCCTGCTGGGCCTCAAGGTCGGCGATTACTTATTCGCACACGGTCTGTCGACCGCTGTGTCAAACATCGTGATCGCGCAGCTGATCGGCCCCGTCGTAGCCCTCATTGTCTCGCTGATTATGGGAGCCATCGTGGGCTACATCGCGCAGAACGTGATCAAGATGAAGATCCCTACCATGCAGGTAGGCATGACCATGATCGCGGGCGCAGCCTGCATGATCTACCTAGGATATATCATGGCCATAACAGGCGGCGCATTCGACTACACCAACGTGATCCTCAAGGTCATGAACACGGGCTTCATCGCACCGCTCTTCATCGTAGGAGCCCTCCCGATGCTGCACGCCTTCAACGCCTGTATGGGTCCCGACGAGTTCCAGAAGAGGACCCTGACTCTGGCGATCGAGGCTTCGAGCATGAGCGTGGTCATCTTTGGCATCCTGTCGTTTGCCTCGAGCAAAATCATTCCACCGGTCGCTGCCGCTGCACAGGGAGTCGCTAGCACGCCCCCAGTAGGCATTAACGTGGCTCTGCTTGGTGTTACTACAGGCAATCTATCCAGCCAGGCAATGATCACCAGCGTGCTTACGGTCGTATTCGGCCTGATCGTCTGGGCATACGCATATCTCGCATACTGGCGCAAAGTCAAGGAAAGCGGCGTGACCATAATGGCTACCGGCCTGATTCCAAAAAAGGAGGAGTAGTAAATGTCCGACTACGTAAAATTGCTTCCTGAGTACAAGCTCGCTTACAACCTGAAGACCGGTAAAGTGGAGCCTGAGACAGGAGGAGGTATCGTCAAGTACAATTTCAAGCCGATCAACGACAACATCGATAAGCTTGATAAGTACGCGGACGACCTGATTAACTCGCTGACTCCCACCGGGGCTTTCCTAGAAACATTCCCGGGCAGAGACAAGTCGCTGTTCTACGCCACCATCGCGACGAACATCTTCTACGGGTTCATCGTGGGCGGAATTGCGGCGTTCTTCATGGCACTATTGTGGTACGTAAAGGCGAAGGGGTCGATCTGATATGGTTACTAAGAAGGAGCCAGCGGCTGGTTGGCCGGTTATTAAGGGCGAGTTCGATGTTGGTGATCCGAAGAGTTGTGTGGCTGTGGCCACTGCGGGTTCTCACTTTGGCAAGTTCCCTATTGAGGCTGGCGCTGGGATTACGGGTCCGTTCCACACGGAGAATTTGGGTATTGAGAAGATCGTTGCTAACGTTATCTCGAACCCGAATATTCGGTTTGTGATTATTTGTGGAGCGGAGGTTAAGGGCCATATCTCGGGCGATGCTCTCGAGTGTTTGCATAAGAATGGCTTGAAGGATGGCCGGATCGTCAAGGCGAAGGGGGCTATTCCCTTTATCGAGAACCTGGATGATAAGGCTGTGAAGCGGTTCCAGGAGCAGGTCCAGACTGTCTATATGATTGATGTGGAGGACCAGGCTAAGATCACCGCGGCGATCAAGGATTGTATTGCCAAGGACCCCGGCGCGTTCGCAGGGGAACCGATGCTGCTCACAATCAAGGAGACGGCCATCGGCGAGGAAGAGGAAGAGGCCGGCGGCGAGACCGTTGCGACGGTCGCGGCTGCCAAGCCGGACAAGGAAATTCCGCCTCTGGTCGACGATATCTGCTACCGCGCACAGCTCTGCTCGAGAAACCAGAAGCTGTCATCCGCGGTATCCGCCACCAGGGCGTTGGGATTCATCATCGGCCTGATCTTCGTGATCGCGATGGTGCTGATCCCCGTATTGCTGAACGGAGGTAAATAATGGTGTATGTTGACCCCAAGGATTATGCGGCATCCATCAAGCGCGTCGATGGTATCGAGGAAAAGGTGGAGTTCACTCTCTCCGAAATCCAGCAGACGGAAGGCAAGCGCCTGGGGCGTGAAGTCGGAATTCTCTACGGGTTCCTCATCGGAGTCCTAGTATACGCCGCGTACAGCGTATTTATCCAATTAGGCGTGGTGTAGGGGGAGGATAGGAGGTATTACAATGGTTAGCTATCTCAAGCTATTACCAGAATACAAGCTGTCCTACGGTATCGAGACCGGCAAGATCGAGCACGAGGCGAAGGGCAAGGCGCCCCTCGCCTCAGGGCCGATCGGTCCGATCATCGACCCCAAGGACTATACCGCCGCGATCAGGCGCATCGATGGTATCGAGGAAAAGGTGGAGTTCGTCGTTGCCGAGATCCATCAGACCGAAGGAAAACGGTTAGGCAGAGAAATCGGAATACTGTACGGCATGCTCTTCGGAGCGTTAATTTACATTGCGTACAGTGTCTTCATTCAGTTAGGAATATTCTAAGGGAGGTTTATCAATGTTCAAGTATACAAATCAACAGAAAATCTACGAGGTTGGTAGAGCAAAGGTAGGCGGACAGCCAGGCGAGTATCCTACCGTACTGGCAGGCTCTATCTTCTATGGTAAGCACAAGATCGTCACCGACACCAAAAAGGGCGAGTTCGACAAGGCAGTGGCCGAGAAGCTCATCAGGCAGCAGGAAGAGATGAGCGACATCACCGGAAACCCGATATGGGTCCAGATCGTCGCGGACTATGGCGAAGCCATAGAGAAGTACATAGCCTGGTATGCCGATATGGGCAAAGACGCCTTCCTCATCGACTCCACCGTCGCCGACGCGAGGGTTGCTGGCGCCAAGAAGGCAGATGAGATCGGCTTAAGTGACAGGGTCATATACAACTCGATCAACGCGGCTGCACAGCAGCCCGAGCTCGATGCACTCAAACCCCTGAAGTTCACATCGTCCATCATTCTCGGTTTCAACGCCATGGATATGTCCGTCAAGGGCAGGATGGAGATGTTCACCAAGGGCGGCGCAGGCCAGGCCAAGGGCATGCTGACCCTTGCCACCGAGAAAGGCATCACCCGACCCCTCCTCGATGTGGCAGCGACCCCGCTGGGCAGCGGCTCCGGCGCAACCTACCGGTCCATCTTCGCCGTGAAATCACAGCTCGGCGAGCCCGTAGGCGGCGGGTACCACAACATCCCGTCCGCCTGGGCGTGGATCAAGAAGTTTAAGAAACAGCCCGGCAAAGAAGGCGCATATATGCCGTCGGATATCGGCAGCAACCTAGTCGCCATCACCCTAGGCTGCGACTTCTGTCTGTACGGCCCGATCGAGCACTCCATCGAAGTCTTCCCCGCGGTCGCCATGAACGACATTATCGTCGCAGAAGCCGCCAAAGATCTGGGCACCGTGACTGTGGACCAACACCCGCTCAAGAAGCTGGTATAAGCTCACCATAGACAAACAAAATAAATAAAATATAGACTGGCAGTTTCCTGCCGGTCCCCCTCTTTTATATTTATTTTCAGGCTATAGCCGTGTCGGAAACCGATGTTTCCTCAGGATCCGGTTCCAGCGGCTCGTATGGAGCCGCCGGCTGGAACTGCGAGGTCACATTCCCGATCCGATCCGGGCTATCGGCCAGATCCAGCTTTCTCACTCCAGAGCCCATACAAAAATCGATCTTCCCTGTATCGACCCAGATGATAAAGGGGCTTGTTGTTGATTCAAAGTAGTAGAAGCCGCTGGTCAGGTCTGCGATCGTGCGCCATCTCGTCGGCGAGGTGTTTGGCTCATCAGGAGCCGATATACCGAAGGGCTGAGTGATATTACGCATGACACTGATGACGCTTGCAATCGCCTGGCGCTCGGATCCAGGGTCGTCGGGAAGCTGCTGTAGATAGAAAGCGGCCCTTACAAATCTGTCCGCAGCTTTCGCGCTTCCGGGCAGGTCTGATGTGCCACCAAAGCCTTTATAACGCTTCAGCCCCTCGATCTGCTGGTCGTATGTGGGTGAGTTGGTCATGACCCGGTATCGTCGGTCATGGTATACAAGCCTCTCCCCATCCACATACTCGATGATGGCCGTGTCTCCCGTAATATCTGACAGGGATAAATGGAGCCTTATCGTCTTTTTCTCAGCCAATCCTGCCGTCGTAGGGCGAAGCTGATATGGGTGCTTCTCCGTGTAGCTGATCGCCTCCTCGACCGTGCTAAAGTTATCCAGGTAGAACTGCAGCCACAGGCTCAGCGTCAGTCCGGGCAAATCCTCATCCCGGCCACCATAACTGCTTTCCGAGAGGAACAGTGCATTGCCGTCAAGTCTTTTTTCATTCATCCCATCAGCAGCGCCGAGGTCGTATGCCGTGGCTACAAGGCTACCATATTTAGATGTCCATTTCAGCGGGTTAACCGCCGTGAGGCCATCACGTTCGATGCCCGCCGGAAATATCCACAAATTGGTCTTCATATCCTCGAACCAATCCATGTTTCGGCCCACGATGACCGGTTTTCCATTTCTCCCCTTCCAGACTATGCGACTGCACATGATAAATTTCCCCTCTCGAACCTAACCTTACTTACTTGATTGGGCTAATTCTACGAAACAGTGCTACACATGAATTTGGAGGCGGGTTTATATTACTCTCCCCTAATCCTGACTACCAGACTAAACATTATAGCCTGCAATCTATAATCTCGACACGTAAACAAAAGGTTTTTAAGGCTAGTATGCAAGCTAATATCCAAAACATCTTTATTCGGATGGTCTTTATGATTGGAATGATCCTCTGCGGTGGGATGGGAAGAAGACTAAAGCCTTATACAGATTCGATCCCGGCGCCGCTCATCGAAATACAGGATGGATACTCGATCCTGGATAAGCTGTTGTTCGATTTTGCTGCTGCCGGAGTGAACCGGGCTATCTTGCTAACCGGCTATAAGGGAGATATGATCAAGGCTAGATATGGTATACGCTACAAAGGCGTCGACCTAACATATCATACCGAGGATACACCAGTGGGTACGCTGAACGCCATCAAAGCCGGAATGGAACTGGCGGACGATAACACGTTCCTAGTACGTAACGGCGATATCGTGACGGACGTCAATCTGCGCCGGATGATCCAGCGACATGAGAACAGCAACTATGGGGCCACGATGTTTGTGACCAGGATGCGCAGCCCCTACGGTATCGTGGAGCTGGGGGATGACCGGGTGAAGTCGTTCCGGGAGAAGCCCGTGCTGGAATACCACATCAACGGCGGCGTCTACTGCCTAGACCGCAACCTGCCCTTCAGCAACTTCGAGGGCGGCGCCATCGAGCAGACAATATTCCCTATGATCGCCGAGAGCAATAAGCTGGGCTATTACCGGGAGGATAACGTCTTCTGGACCCAGGTGAACACCGTCCGAGATCTTGAGGACATCCGCAAGGAGTACCGGAACAAGACCGACAAACCCTGGGGATACGAGAAGGTGCTGATCAGCACCGACAAGTATCTGACCAAGGAACTGTTTATACGGGCCGGCTATCAGACGTCGTTCCACAAACACCCGCGCAAGGACGAGACAATGTATATCATGAACGGCGTCGGCTACATCGAATTCGAGGACCACAAGGAGTTCTTCCAGAAGAACGATACCATCCGCATCGAGCCTGACATTCCACACACCATAGTGGCAACAGAAAATACCGTCCTCCACGAAGTTTCCACCCCGTTTCTCGAGGACACTGTCCGAATCAAGGACTATTATAACGTGAGGTAGGATGAGGGGGGAGCGAGCGGATATGAAGGCGTTCATCCTCTGCGGCGGACGGGGCGAGAGGCTCAAGCCGATCACAGATAAACTGCCCAAGCCCATGGTGCCGGTGGCAGGCAAGCCGATCCTCGAGTACCAGGTCGATCTCCTTAAGAAGCACGGAGTGCGCGATGTGGTATTTCTGGTCGGCTGGTACGGGGAAACTATCGAGAGCTACTTCGGAGACGGGAGCGGATTCGGTATCCGGGCCGAGTATTCCTACGAGGACCCAAACAACCGGCTCGGCACGGCCGGGCCCATCAGAGCAGCCAAAGACAAGGTCGACGGTGCTGTCATCGTCATGAACGGTGATATAGTCTCGAACACAGACATCGGTCGAATCGTCGCATTTCACACGAAGAGGAAGTGCCTGGGCACCATCAATATGATCAACATGCCCTCGCCCTTTGGCATCATCGACTTGGACGGCGACCGCATCACTCAGTTCAGGGAGAAGCCGGTGCTGCCCTACAAGATGAACGCAGGCCTATATGTTATCGAGCCGGAGGTCGTTGACATGATGCCATCGGTCGGCTCGATCGAGACCGACGTATTCCCGAAGATCGCTGCGACGGGCAAACTATGCGGGTTCGACTCTACCGGGATCTACTGGAGCGACGTGGGAACCCATAAGGATCTGGAAAAAGTCTCAAAAGATGTTCAGTCCGGGGTTTTTAAACTATAACCGGGTGTATTTTCTCATTTTAACCGCTGTTCTATGTTCTTTACGGGAAACCCGGTAAAGAAGCGGACCACTGATCGTCACAGCAATTTTAACGGGCCTATTTATGAGGCCTCTTCCGGTCGTTGGGTTCATCATTATGGGAGTGCCGGTGGTGGATGTCAGGCCGGTGCGGATGGGAATGCCGGATTTCCTCATGGGTGTGCCGGCAGGCGCCACCCGTCTCAAACGGGTGATGGGCGTCAGGCTGGTACAGATGTTCGTGCTCGATGGCCGGGTGAACGTGCGCATGGCTGTGCTTTTCCCCGAACAATAGGAGAGCGCCGGCGATCATGGGCGGCAGCGAGACGATCATCTGTATCATGGGGGCATCCCTGAAGATCACGAGCGCCAGTATGGCCCCGGCAAACGGGGCGAATCCAAACCACGCGCTGGTCCTGGCAGCGCCAAGGCTGCGGGATGAACGGATGTATAACACGATGCTTAACCCGTAGCTTATCGCGCCCAACGCCAGCACCAGCCCGGCGGGGATCAGCCCCGGCGGGGCCGGCCGACCAAGGGACATCGCCAGGAGCAGCGAGAACGAGCCCGCGGCGATGCCTTTGATCAGCCCTATAACCACCGGATCCTTGGCCGATATCCGGTTGGTCAGGTTATTATCGATGCCCCAGAACACGCATGCTCCAATGATAGCCAGCGCTCCGACAGAGATCCCGAACGCGCCGGCGAAGTCCACCGTCAGCAGCACCGCAGCTACGGTGATTAGGCCGATGGCGATCAGGACTCTTCTGCAAACTTCCTCCCTAAAGGCTCCCACAGCGATGATCGTGGTCGCCACACACTCGAAGTTGAGCAGCAATGATCCTGTTGATGCTGGGGTGCTCTGCAATCCCACCATAAGTAGGATCGGGGCAGCTATGCCCCCGGCGAACACCGAGCCGGCGACCCACGGCAGGTCTGATCGGGACAGTCCCGCCTCCTTGGTGCCGCCGGAGACGCCTTTGATGAATACTCGAAATGCCAACAGTCCCATCCCGCAGCCCAGGTATAGCAGTGCAGCAAGCATAATTGGATCCACTTTACCCAGCAGCAGCTTTGCCAGCGGCGCGCTGGCACCGAACAGTATGGCTCCGGCGATCGCCAACGCCGCTGGATATATGTTCTGCCGATCCATCGTCCCTCGCCCGTTGTATCTGTCCGAAAGCACAAATAATCTACGCTCTTTTAACCGCAAATTATCTGTGTCGAGGATGCGATTCCTCAGCATGCATTCGAGATCCATGATGCCCTATATAGCGGCGCTTTTGCTCGCGGCGACGATAATGATAGCGGGGTGCACAGCGCCTAGCGCTTCATCGGCGCAGGCTTCGGCGAGCCCGGTCCAGTCCGGCGGCGATGACAGCCGTATCATCGAAATCGATAGCATGACCTCTGTAGACGCAGCATTGGTAAACGGCCCTGTCCTCATTGAGTTCGGCGCGCCATGGTGCGCTTGGTGCAGCCAAGAAAAGCCCGTGGTAGCGGGGCTGGCGGATGAATATCCGACAGTCGCGTTTTTCGAGGTCAACTCCGATGACAGCCCCGGTATGGTGAAAGACTTCTACGTCAAGGGCATTCCGCAGATGGAAATTATCGTCAGGAAAAACCCCGACGGAAGCTACCAGTATATTGACGCTATGGGGACATCCGTCACCGACCGCTATAAATCTAGGATCGTGGGCTACAGGACCCGTGAGGAACTGAAGCCGCTGATCGATGCTGCGGTCGCTGTCAGATGAAAATACGGGAATGAAGATGTTTGAGGTTGTATCTCTGTGCGGTTTGTCTTTCTGTCTTTCTCTCAGGCGCAATCAATTATATGCCTGCAGACACATAGAACGTACGTATGTATTGAATGAAGGGCCGGTGCCATCATGAAGGGTCTTGAGTTATCAACGGAAAGCCTTGTACGCTATGAGAATGCGATCATGAACTCCATTGTGAAGATCGTGGAATTGAGCAACTCCAGCGGTGCGGTGATCGCGCTGAGCGGCGGCATCGACTCGGCGCTGGTGGCGACCTTGGCCTCCAGGGTGGTAGACGTGCA